>Ga0194123_10004216_pt1 | contig 16465 bp, 18 predicted proteins | sample TA2MahsurfametaG_5_FD_155479 | JGI IMG/M metagenome (GOLD analysis project Ga0194123, IMG submission 155479) | Freshwater microbial communities from Lake Tanganyika, Tanzania - TA2015023 Mahale A surface | ecosystem: Environmental > Aquatic > Freshwater > Lake | place: Tanzania: Lake Tanganyika... | reverse complement strand
GTCGTCGACTGCAAGTTCGGCCAAGTCCTCCATGCTGACCACTCCCTGGGCGGCAAGTGCAAAGGCCAGCTCCAGATCCATGCCCTCCATCTGCAACAGGTCCTCCTGTGGCCGGGCATCCCCTGCCATCTCCTCGGAGGCAATGGCTCGAGTCAGCAGCAAGTCCTTGGCGCGCTGGCGCAGTTCCGCGATCAGGCTCTCGTCGAACTCCTCGATGCTCTGCATCTCGTGTTCGGGCACGTAGGCGATTTCTTCGATGGAGGTGAAGCCCTCCTGGACCAGAATCGCCGCGATTTCTTCGTCCACATCGAGCAGATCCATGAAAGTCTTCTGGGCCTTCTGGGTTTCCGCCTCGCTCTTGGACTCCGCATCCGCTTCGGTCATGACATTGAGGTCCCAGCCCGTGAGCTGGCTTGCCAGCCGCACGTTCTGTCCATTGCGGCCGATGGCCTGGGAGAGCTGCTCCTCGCCCACCGCCACGTCCATGGCATTGGTATCCTCATCAACCAGAATCGACACCACATCGGCAGGCGACATGGCGTTGATAACGAACTGTGCTGGATTCTCGTCCCACAGGATGATGTCGACACGTTCGCCGGCAAGCTCGTTCGATACCGCCTGTACGCGCGACCCGCGCATACCCACACAGGCACCGACCGGATCGATGCGCTGGTCACGGCTACGCACAGCTATCTTGGCCCGGAGTCCGGGGTCGCGCGCGGCACCGTGGATCTCGATCACGCCTTCGCCGATTTCGGGTACCTCGAGCTTGAAGAGTTCGATGAGCAACTCACGCGCGGTCCGACTCACGAACAGCTGGGGTCCGCGCTTCTCGGGCCTCACATCGAAAAGGTAGCCTCGAATGCGATCACCCGGGCGCACCACCTCGCGTGGAATCATGTGTTCCTTCGGAATCATGGCCTCTGCGTTGCCGCCGAGATCCAGGTAAACGCTGCCGCGTTCGACGCGTTTCACCACACCCATCACCAGCTCACCCACGCGCTCACTGAAAGCTTCGACGATCTGCGCCCGCTCAGCCTCGCGCACTTTCTGCACGATGACCTGTTTGGCCGTCTGGGCAGCGATGCGGCCGAAATCCGCGGCCTCCAGCGGCTCTTCGATGAATTCACCTGCCTTGATGCCGGGTTGACGGGCTTCGGCATCGGCCAGCCAGATCTGACGCTGCGGAAACTCGAGCGCTATCGGATCATCCTCATCGAGTTCGAAATCGGCCCGGTGCAGCACGGGATCGATGACTTCCCAGCGGCGGAAGGCCGCGTAGTCGCCGCTGCCACGATTGATGGCCACGCGCAGATCGATTTCCTCGCTGTAACGCTTGCGGGTGGCGCCTGCCAGAGCGGCTTCCAGTGCCTCGAAAATGACTTCCTTGGCTACGCCCTTTTCGTTGGACACCACGTCCACGACGGTGAGGATCTCTTTGTTCATTGCATTCAACCCGTATGCTTGCGTACTGGTGCACCGCCGATGGCGATGCCTTTGTCCGGCCACTGGGGAACGACCCGTGTCCTGTCGATCTCCGCGTAGCTTGCCTTCAGTTCGGCACCCTCGCCCTCGAGCACCACGCCCGACAGGTCAGCTGCGACCAGCGTGCCCTGAAAGTTGCGACGGCCCTGTACGGGAATGCGCAGGCGAACCTGCACCGTCTCGCCCAGGTGACGCTGGTAGTGATCCGGTTTGAAAAGGAGCCGATCCATGCCGGGGGACGAGATTTCGAGCAGAGTGTCTTCCCCCAGCATTCCCTCTGCGTCGAGGGCATCCCTGGCCTGGAGACTCACCTTTTCACAATCGTCTAGCGTGATGCCTTCCGGATGATCGATATAGACGCGCAACAGGAGACCGCGCGGAGAGCGCTGTCTCTCGATGCCCCATAACTCGTAGCCCATTCCCTCGACGGTGGGCCCGAGCAGAGATTCCAGTGTTTCGCCTGCGATCAAATTCGGTCCTTACAAAACAAAAAGCCCCGATTTCCCGGGGCCTTTTTGCTCAGATGGTAGCGGGGGCAGGATTTGAACCTGCGACCTTCGGGTTATGAGCCCGACGAGCTGCCAGACTGCTCCACCCCGCAATTGTCAGGGCGCGGATGTTACTGAGGCGGCATGCCTTTATCAAGCCTTTTGTGCGCCTTCACTGCCGATGAACTCGCATTGGTCCGACGCGTGAGCGGGCACTCCGTCACTGCAGCGTGCCCTGCTGGGCGCGGCGAATGAGATCGTCGGCGCGTGCCTTGGTGCCAGTGTCGGAACCCGCGAGATCCCGGGCGCGCTGCGCTGTGACCAACGCCTGTTCGAAGTCACCCCCGGCATAGCTGAGGTCCGCCAGTCGCAGCCAGAGCGCAGCCTCTCGCGGTTTAATCTTCACCGCGCGTTCCAGCGTGGCGCGGGCTGCCGCCGAGTCCCCGCGTGACTGCGCGGCATCCACTTGGGCAATGAGCTCACGCAGTGCGGGATCCTCGAATACAGGCTCGGCCGGCAGGGGCACAGGGACGGGCACCGGGATGGCCTCGTCCATTGGCACCGGCGCCGCCGCAGGCCCGCTTTCGTCGGGTAACGCAAAAACCCGCGTGCCTGCAGCCGTCGCCGGAGCTGCTGCCGGAGAAGCGCCAGACGGCCTCGCAACTGCCGTACTTTTTGTCGGGCCGCCGGGTGTGCGTCCCTCGACCGGCGCCGGTGCGCCGCCGGTCGTGCAGGCAGCCAGTGGACCGAGTAGCGCGGCCAGCATCAGGCCTTGCAGCAGGAGCTGCCCCGGGCGTGCCGGCTCAATCATTCTTGTGACCGATCTGGCGGCCATGCTCAAACCCTCCAGGAAAGATTGCGCCGGCTGAGCCCGGACAGGGCATCATCATCTCCGGCAGGTAGCGAGTGTCCAGTGGTACATGGATGCCGCGTCCGCAGCCCGGCTCGGTGAGAGCACCACCGTCACGGGTCAGCCAGTACCAGTCCACGCCTTCCGGCGGATCCATCGTGATGCCCTGAGGACCGATTTTGCGTATGGCCTCGGTCCAGATGCGCAGCGCTCCGCTTGCACCGGTCAGGCCGGCCGACTTGTTGTCATCCCGGCCCACCCACACCGTGATGAGATCCTCACCCGAGAGTCCGACGAACCAGCTGTCCCGTCCGTCATTGGAGGTCCCGGTCTTGCCTGCCATGGGCATGGCGTTCGGGAATTCCGCGGCAAGCCGACGTGCCGTACCGCGCTCGACAGTCTGGGTCATCAGGTAACGCGTGAGGTATACGCTTCTTGCATCCATCACACGTTCCACTTTCATGTCGTAGCGCTTGAGTGGTCGGTTCTCCTGGTCGACCACCGCCTGGATCGCTCGCAGAGGCATGCGGAAGCCATCGTTGGCCAAGACCTGATAGAGCTGGGTCACTTCGTAGGGCGTCATGTCCAAAGCACCCAGAAAGAGCGCCGGGTAGCGGCTGATGCCTCCCTCCACGCCCATCACCTTGAGGGTGTGACGCAGTGATTCGACGCCAATGCGGAACCCGAGGTCGACGGTCGCAAGATTGAGCGAACGTGCGAGCGCCTCCCGCGCGGGGACGATTCCGTGGTAACCCCCATCGTAATTGCGGGGGGACCAGACCTTGCCGTCCTGACCCGTCCAAGATTTCGGCTCGTCGCGCAGCGGAGTAATGACGTTGAATCCGGGAAGGCGCGCGAAGGCGGTGAGGTAGATGAACGGTTTCACCAGCGACCCTATCTGGCGGTGCGCGTCCAGCGCGCGGTTGAAGCCCCCGGCATCGCCTTTGTGACTGCCGATGATCGCCTTGATGTCAGCCGTCCGGGCATCAGTGACCAGCACGGCAGCCTGCAACTGGCCACGTTGTCGGGGCAGAGCCCGCTCCATGTCGGCGATACCTGCAGAAACCGCCTGCTCCGCCGCAACCTGGGCGAGGACATCCATGCTCGTGAAGACTTCAAGGCCGGCCGTCCTCAGGTCTTCCTCGCGGTAATCGCGCTTGAGCTGCCGGCGCACGAGGTCGAGGTATTCCGCATATCGCCCCTCGGTGCGCCATTCGCCCCTGCGCAAACCCAGCGGCGCTTGCTTGAAAGCCACGGCCTGTTCGGCAGTGATCAATCCGTTTTTGACGAAGACGTCAAGAATGACGCCACGGCGTTCCAGTGCGCGCTCCGGAAAGCGAAAAGGGTTGTAGCGGGAAGGTCCCCGGACCATGCCGACCAGCAAGGCCAGCTCGGGTGTGGACAGCTCATTCAGCGGGCGACCGTAATAGAACCTCGCCGCGAGTCCGAAGCCATGGATTGCGCGATTGCCATCCTGCCCCAGGAAGACCTCATTGACATAGGTCTCCAGAATCTCGGCCTTGGAGAACTGGCGTTCAATGGACAGCGCCATCAAGGCTTCCACCAGTTTGCGCTTGAGGGTGCGCTCCTGATCGAGATAGAGATTTTTCACCAGCTGCTGGGTCAGCGTGCTGCCGCCTTGGGCGACCCCTCCGTGGAGCAGGTTGACCCAGACCGCGCGCAGGATCCCGGCCCAATCGATTCCAATATGTGAAAAGAAACGGCGATCTTCCACCGCCGTGAGGGCACGGACGAAGGATTCGGGGATATCCGCGCTCTTCAGGAGAATGCGATCCTCGAAGCGGCTGGCATGGATGCGGCCGATTTCCAGGGGCTCCAGCCTGACGATCGCGGGCGATTGTTCGCCGCGCGGAGCGGCCATCCCGGAGATTCGACCGCCGGTGAACCAGACCCGCACGGCGCGGGCGGGCTCGCGCCCCTCGGGGAACGCAAAACCCCGGGTCACTAGATCAATCTGGCTACCCTTGACGCTGTACTGACCAGGACCGTTGGGGGCCGTCACTTCCCTATAGCCGAGGATGCCCAGGGCGGTGGCAAGCGACGAAACGCCGAGCACCTTGTCCTTGAACAGCTCGACAGGGCTCGCGTAGATGCGGGCCGGAAGCTCCCATTGGCGCGCGTTGAACGCCGCCACGACCTTTCTGTCCAGCCACGCCCAGTACAGCGCGCCGAGGAGCACGCACCACACGAGAAGATGCTTCAGGTAGAAAAATATTCTGGCCAGCATGGCTGATGTTCGGGTAACGCCTTGCCGCTGCGCGCGCAGCGAGGAGGGTCTGTTGGCCGACGATATCCCCCGCCGGGCGAGGAAGTTTCAGGGATCAAGACTGACGGGAATGTGAACGCGCGTGAGGAAGTCGGGGAAGCGGTGTTTCGCGGGAATCCCGAGGAGATTCTGCCGGTGAGAGGAAGTGCCTGGCGGCAACGCGCGGCCAGACACTTCCACTTGATGCAATTCCGGAGTTACGGAATTACTTCTTCTTCGGCGCCGCCTTCTTGGCAGGAGCCTTCTTGGCTGCCGGCTTCTTGGCAGCCTTCTTCTTGGCAGCCTTCTTAGCCGGTGCCTTCTTGGCAGCAGTCTTCTTCGCTACGGCCTTCTTGGCCGCCGGCTTCTTCACAACCTTCTTCTTGGCCACTTTCTTGGAGGCAGCCTTCTTGGTTGCCTTCTTTTTCGCTGTCGCCATATTACAAATCCCCTTTCAATAATGGTTGAACAAAAAATGCAACACCACACTTGGCTATATACATCAACGTTGGGTGATATGTAAAGGTTTATAGGCAAGTTTTTCCACGCGCCTGTTTCAGCTCATCGAGTTGTGTCTCCAACGCAACGACATGAATACAACGCACAGGAAATCATTGCCGCACACAGGTGCGCCAGAGTCAGCCTTCGAGTGAGGCGAGAACCCGTGCGCGAATCTCCTCCACACTGCCTATCCCCTCTATGCGCGTGAACTGTCCGCGGCCGCTGGTCTTCACGCGATGCTGATAAAAATCGATCAGCGGTTCTGTCTGGTCATGATAGACCTCGAGCCGCTTGCGCACGGTTTCCTCACGGTCGTCATCCCGCTGCACCAGTGGTTCGCCCGTCTCGTCATCCTGATCCGGCACGCGGGGGGGATTGAATTCCACGTGGTAGCTGCGTCCGGAGCCCGGATGCACGCGGCGCCCTGACATGCGACGAATGATCTCCGTGTCAGGAACCGCTATCTCCAGCACTCGATCAATCTCAATGCCTATCCGCGCAAGCCCTTCGGCCTGGGGAATCGTCCGCGGGAAACCGTCTAAGAGGAACCCTCTCGCACAGTCCGAATCCTTGATACGCTCCTCTATGAGTCCGAGGATGATGTCGTCGGAAACAAGCCCGCCTGAATCCATGACCTTCTTGGCCTCGACGCCGAGCGGAGTACCGGCCTTGACCGCCGCCCGCAGCATGTCTCCGGTGGAAATCTTCGGGATTTGGTGCGCGGCGCAGATGAAATCCGCCTGGGTGCCTTTGCCGGCCCCCGGTCCGCCCAATAAGATGACTTTCATCGAGGCTCCTTTCAGCCAATAACGATTGCTTGCGGCCCACCGCATCTGGCCGGAGAGCCCTTCACATGGGAAGGCATTAATGAAATTCTCGCTGGATTCGGCTCCCGGCAGCCTGACCATCGCGGCCTATGCGAAGGACACCGTGACCATCAGTGGACAGGTCCATCGCTTTCCGCTGGTCGTCACACCGGGCGGCATTCATGCTAACTTGCTGCCGGAGTCGCTCTCTTCGCTCACCGCGGCCCATCTTCAGGCCATTGCGGATCTGGGCATCGAGATCCTGATCCTGGGCACCGGTTCGCGTCAGGTCCTTGTCGGCAGGGAGCTCAATGAGACCCTGGCCCAACGCGGCGTTGGCCTCGAGGCCATGAACTCCCCGGCAGCCTGTCGCTGCTTCAACGTGCTGGTCGCCGAAAATCGCGCCGTGGCCGCAGCCCTGTTCGGCGATTGAGGGACGATAGTCCACTGTTGCCCATCGGGTAAATAGCGCGCGGCGGGGCGCGCCCCGCGCTCGAGAGCCTGAACGGCAACGACTCCCAGTCAGCGCGCCGGCAGATATGCCGTGGGATCCACTGCCTTGCCGCCTTTCCTGATCTCGAAATGCAGCATCACTTCGGATGCGCCCGAGTCGCCCATGAGCGCGATTGCCTGTCCTCGCTCCACCCGCTGGCCCTCGCTCACCAGCAACTTGTCGTTGTGCGCATAGGCGCTCAGATAGAGCTCGTCATGCTTGAGGATGAGAAGCTGGCCGTAGCCCCTGAGACCGCTTCCGCTGTAGACGACTTCACCGGCCGCTGCGGCCTTGACGGTCTGCCCGCGTTCGCCGCGAATTTGCAGGCCGGAGGATCCTGTCGCGGAAACCGAGCGCCGCGCCTTGCCCTCTGCGGGCCAGACCCAGCGTGCCCGGCCGTCACCGGCCATCGCGGCAGGAGATGTCACAACCGACGGGGCGGGAAGAGGCACGGCTTGCGGCCGTGGCTCGGTGGAGACCGCCGCAGGGCCACGCGGCCCGGGCTGGGGAGACGACGGGGGGACCACGATCAGGCTCTGTCCAACCATGATTCGGTCGGGATTGCGCAGTCCGTTCCACTCGATGATCTTGCGGTGATCGACTCCCAGCCGCCAGGCAATCGCATGTAAGGTATCGCCGGCCTGCACTGTGTAACGACCATTCTTCACGCTGGCCTGGCCCGTTGAGGGCGCCTTGGTCGCAGGCGCTGGCCGCTGTTGCGCGGAAGCTGTGGCGGCAGGCGGTCTTTGACCGGGAGCTTCGATGGGCGCCGGGGTCTGGGTTGAACAGGCCTGCAACAAAATCGCCAACACGCACCCTGATGCGCAGCGGACGCGCGACATGACCATTGCTCAACTCACTCCTTCGACCAAAGGTACGAAACTCACCCGCTGGACGGGCTCCTCCAGGAATCCCTCGGAAGTGCGCCGCCACAGCATCAGGGTCTGCTCTCCCGGCAGACCCAGAGGCATCACCATACGCCCTCCCACCGCCAATTGCCCGAGCAGGGACACGGGGACGTCGGGTGCCGCGGCAGCCACGAGAATGGCATCGAAGGGTGCGTGCGCCATCCATCCTTCGCGACCGTCGCCATGTGCCACGTGGACGTTGCGTATACCCAGATCAAGCAACCGCTCCTGCAGCCGGTTGGCCAGGCCCGCGATGCGCTCGATGCTATACACCGTGCCGGCCAGGCGCGCGAGCAGCGCCGTCTGATATCCGCAGCCGCCCCCAATCTCGAGCACGCGGCCCAGTGGTCCGGTCGACAGCAGCAGCTCCGTCATGGCCGCCACGATGTAAGGTTGGGAGATCGTCTGCCCATAGCCGATGGGCAGTGCGGTGTTCTCGTAGGCCCTGCTCGCCAGTGCTTCGTCGACGAAGAGATGCCGCGGGACCGTGCGCACCAGTTCAAGCACCGCTTCCGAGGCAATGCCCATGCCACGCAATTGCTCCACCAGGCGGTTGCGCACCCGCTGTGACGTAAGCCCGATCCCGTTGGGGTCTTTGCTCACACGGCACGTCCGGCTGCGGTCGCGAGCCAGGAGCCCACGTCCTCCAGCTGGCTGTATGCCGTGAGATCCGTGTGAATGGGTGTGACTGATGCGTACCCCTCACCCACAGCATGAAAGTCGGTGCCCGGTCCGGCGTCCGCGCCTGGCGAGCCTATGGGCCCCAGCCAGAAAACAGGTCGATGTCTGGGATCCTCCTGGCGGATGGCGACGGTATCGCGATGACGTCGCCCGAGTCGGGTCAACTGCAAGCGGGGAAGCTGCGAACCTTGGGGCACGTTCACGTTGAGCAGCGTGCCGCGGGGCAGGGTCTCGCGGGTGCAGCCCTGCACCAACTCCAACACGAGGCGCACGGCGTGGCCGTAGTCCACGGGTTCCGCATGTGCCACCTGGGAGATCGCGAGCGCCGGCAGGCCAAGCAGGGCGCCCTCCATGGCGGCCGCGACCGTGCCCGAATAAAGCACATCCTCGCCCAGGTTTTCACCCGCGTTGATGCCGGAAATCACAAGATCGGGTCGGGCATCGACCGCGCCGGTCAAGGCGAGATTCACGCAATCCGCCGGCGTGCCGTCCACGGCATAGACGTCGGCATCCAGTCGATTGAGCCTGAGCGGCCGGTCGAGGGTAAGCGAGTTGCTGGCCCCGCTGCGGTTGCGCTCCGGCGCCACCACGATGACCTCTGCAATCTGTCTCAAGGCCTGCGCCAGGACCGAAAGGCCGGGCGCAGCATAGCCGTCGTCATTGCTCAGCAGAATCCGCATCTCATCCGTTGAGCAGGAAGTCGAGCAGAGCCTTCTGCGCGTGCAGGCGATTGCCGGCCTCGTCCCAGACGACGCTCTGTGGATGGTCGAGCACCTCGGCGGAAACTTCCTCCCCACGATGCGCCGGCAGGCAGTGCATGAAGAGTGCGTCAGGCTTGGCCTTGGACATGAGCTTCGCATTCACCTGGTAGCCCTTGAAGCACTCCAGGCGGGCTGCTGCCTCGGACTCGTGGCCCATGCTGATCCACACGTCGGTCACAACCAGGTCCGCCCCGGCAACCGCAGCGTGCGGATCCTGCGTCAGCAGCAGTCTGGCCTCGCCGCGCAGGTAGTCCTCCACCCGGGGCTGGAACTCGCGAGGCGTGGCGATGGCAAGTTCAAAACCGAAAATCTGTGCCGCCTCCACATAGGTATTGCACATGTTGTTGCCATCACCAATCCAGGCAACCTTGCGGCCGGCGATGTCCCCGCGGTGTTCGAAAAAGGTCTGAAGATCCGCCAGTACCTGACAGGGATGCAGCCGGTCGGTGAGGGCATTGATGACGGGAACGTCAGCGGCAGCCGCCAGGCGTTCGATCGTGTCGTGGGCAACGGTGCGGGCCATCACCGCATCACACATCCGGGAAAGTACCCGCGCGGTGTCTTCCACCGGCTCGCCGCGTCCGAGTTGGGTATCCGCAGGCGAGAGGAAGATGGAAGACCCCCCGGACTCGGCCATGGCCGCCTCGAAGGAGACACGGGTGCGGGTGGACGCCTTTTCGAAAATCATGGCGAGCACCCGATGCTGGAAGATTTGCGGCCGTTGCCCGCGCGCGCGGAGCTCCTTGAGCTCGGTGGCGCGGCGGAGGACCCGAAGCAATTCGTCCCGGGTGAGGTCGTAAAGGCTGAGGAAATGACGGGTGGACACGATGGGAAGCCCGGGATTGGAACCGAGATCCGCCGGCGACCGGGTGACCGAACCCGGCTTGGCGGCCGGATTCGGTGGCGGGGGCGGACCGCGACCTGCCGCTTACATGAAAAACGGCAGCTTGTGGTTGGAAGCCTGCATGAACATCAGCATGGGGATCGAGAGCATGGTGTTGGTCCGGGAGGCGAGGAAGGCGACCCGACGGGCCTTGGCCTTCTCGGCATCGGTGGCCTGTACCATGCCCAGAATCTTCTTCTGGTTTGGCCAGATCAGCATCCACACATTGAACAGCATGATGGTACCGAGCCAAGCGCCCATGCCCATCAGGGTGTGCTGGAAGTTCACGGTCTCGCCCATCAGGCCAAGCGTGAACACGCCATGGAGCGAGTACTGGGGCGCGGACTGGAGGTACCAAGCGCCAGACAGCCAAGTCACCAATGCGGCATAGCGGAACCAGAACAGGGCCCGGGGCGCGACATATTTGGTGATGGCTGCGGGACCAGGACCGCCGCTGCCGGCCTCGGCATTGGCCTGTGCCAGGGCCGGCACCTGCACGAAATTGAAGAAATAGAGCAGGCCGATCCACATCACGCCCACCACGATGTGAATCCAGCGGATCAGGAAGTCAACGTCAATCATATCTCCTCCGGTTTTTTCTTGTCTTTCAGGCAATGCGCGGGCCGCTTCGGCACCGCTCGTTCAGACCCCGGCGAGGGCCTTGGCCACGTAGGCGAGGATGATCGAGAGAACCACACCCGCGGCCACGGTGCCGCCCAGACTGTCCAATGGATTCATCGAGTTTTCTCCCTTGCAGATGGGTTTATCGCGAGATGTCACGCACAAGCGAGGCATTGTGTTTGAGGCCTCGGGAACATTCAAGCGCCGTACCGCACGGACAGCGGTATTCCCCACGCCGCGCACGTTTTCTCGGCACCCGCCCTACCCTAGACTATGCACATCTTTCAATCATCGGCGAGGAAACGAAGTGGACATCAACCAGAAAATTCAGGCCTTGCTGGAAAGCCATCCGGTGGTGCTCTTCATGAAGGGGACCCCACAGTTCCCCCAGTGCGGCTTTTCGATGAGAACGGCACAGGCACTGCAGGCCTGTGGTGCGAGCTACCACTCGGTAGACGTTCTTGCCCAGCCCGATTTCCGCCAGCACCTGCCGGCCTTCTCGCAGTGGCCCACCTTCCCGCAGCTGTTCATCGGCGGCGAGCTCGTGGGCGGTTGTGACATCGTGCTCGACCTCTATCAGCGGGGCGAGCTGCAAAAGCTGCTGGCCACTGCCGCGACCCACTAGCCTCAGCCTACCGTCCGGCCCGCAGTCCGCGGGCCGGCGCCCAGGCCGGGTTTCCCGTCTCGCCCTGCCAGACCAGCTTGCCTCCGCTGGTCTGGTCGATCATTGCCAGGCGCGCCACATGCGCCGCCAGCTCATCCGGACTCGCAGTCAACACCCGTGGGGTGCGGCCCGTGATTGGCTGGACCGCCCCCCCGGCGCCCCCCTGCTCCCGCGCGGCCGGGGTTGCACCGTCCAGACCCAGGGCACTCTGCCCGCCGGTCATGGCGAGGTAAACGTCGGCGAGCAGCTCCGCGTCCAGCAAGGCCCCATGCAATTCGCGGTGGGCGTTGTCCACCTCGTAGCGCCGGCACAAGGCATCGAGGCTGTTGCGCTGACCGGGGTGACGCTCCCGCGCGAGCTTCAAGGTGTCGAAAACGGTGCAGTAATCCTCCAGCCGGCCCCAAGCCTCACCAAGCCGCGCGAGTTCGTGATTGATGAAGCCCACATCAAAGGGTGCGTTGTGGATGATGAGCTCGGCGCCCCGGATGAATTCCAGGAATTCGAGGACGACATCGTGAAAGCGCGGCGAATCCCGCAGCTTTTCCAGGGTCAGACCATGCACCTCGGAAGCCCCGGGGTCGATCTCGCGCTCCGGGTTGAGGTAACGATGGAAATTGCTGCTCGTGACCCGACGGTTGAGGATCTCGATGCAGCCCACCTCGATGATACGGTGGCCCTCCTCGGGGGCGAGGCCGGTGGTTTCGGTGTCCAGCACTATCTGCCGCATCAATGTTCTCCGGTAAGGGAATGAGGACTCAGCGTCCCAGCATCGTATCGATGGCCTGGTTGGCGAGGCGGTCGACGGCCTCATTATCAGGCACCCCGGCGTGTCCTTTCACCCAGTGCCAACGGACGTCGTGCGGGGCTGCGGCCGCCTGCAGGCGCTGCCAGAGATCCGCGTTCTTGACCGGCGCCTTCGAGGCCGTGCGCCAGCCGCGGGCGATCCAGCCGGGCAGCCATTCTGAAATCCCCTTCTGGACGTATTGGGAATCGGTATAGAGGTCCACGATTACCGGTCGTCGCAGCGCTTCGAGCGCGCGAATCGCGGCCATCAGTTCCATCCTGTTGTTGGTGGTTTCGGGCTCGCTCCCGCTGATCTCCCTGAACTGCTCACCGTGCCGGAGCAACGCGGCCCACCCGCCCGGTCCCGGATTGCCACGACAGGCACCGTCGGTGTGGATGATGACGTGAGTCGTCACGGCTCAGGACTCCTTCGGCAAATCGCGGGACTTGAAACCGTTGGCACTGGGTTCGACCACACTGCCCACCGGCGCCCGGCGCTGCCGCCGCAGGTGCAGCCGGACCGGCCGCGCCACCATCACCCGCTTGCAGGCGAGGATTCCGTAAGCATTGCCGCAGACCGGCCAGAAATGTCCGCCCAGACGCTCCATCACCTCGAGCCTGCGATGGACGCCGGCATGAGAGACGGGTGGCCGAAACGACACCCGCACCACCCGTTCCACCACCAGTCCAAGTACGCCCAGCCAGTCTCTCAACCTGTGGGGACTGAAAAAGCGGCCACTCCAGGGCGCTGCGCCACGCCAGGCAAGGGCACGTCTCCACATTCCATAGAGGCTCCAGGGGTTGAAGCCAAGAATCAGCAAGTGACCTTCACCGATTAGAACCCGCTCCGCCTCGCGCAGGATGCCCTGAGGGTTGGGGCAGAACTCCAGCGTGTGCGGCAGGACCAGCACGTCCACCGAGTTGGCGAGAATGGGCAACGCATCGGCACAGCTGGCGAGGCTGCCAGCGGTGGGCTCCTTGCTGTCGACGTCGATGATCACCCGATGCGAGATTCTGCTGAAGTCGGCGAGTTCCGCGCCCTGCTCCACGGTCTGTCCGACCTGTACGAAGTGATATCCGAAGAGATCCGGCAAGACCGTGCTCGCAAGTTCGACGTCGCAGCTTCTGGAATACACCCCTGCCGGCGTGCCGTACCATTGCCGCAGAGCAACAAGGCCGGGTGATTTCTCGCGCGCACCCGCGGGAACCAAGAGAGGTTGATTCAAGGGCGCTCACCTTTTTTCACAAAATCTCGTCTTTTCATATATTTTTCATATAGATAAATAGCATTCATCAAGCTGCTCGCAGGACTGTGTCAAGCCCCTGCCGGAGGTCGCGCAAGCCTCGGCTGGCCACTGCCAAAAAAGCAACACGGATGCATTTGGGGTTGACGCTTCCGAATCGGGGCGCCTAGCATAGCCCCATGCAAGAGCGAATCAGACATCTGAGCACCGGTCTGGCGCTGGTGGCAACGGCCCTCGTTGCGGGCTGCTCTTGGCAATACCTGCGTCCGGAATCGCGCGCGATCAGTGATGCGCATCACAGGGAATCCACGACCTCATCCAACCAAACGAAGGTCGACGCTGTTACTGAACCAGTGACTGTCGCCACGCGCAAGACCCGGGACGCCGAGCCTGTCGCCCCCGCGCAAGTCTGGGATGAACTTGCGGCCGATCTCACCTTCAAGGCGCAGGGCCTCGGGCAGGTGCGCCGGGAAATGAACTGGTATCGCGGCCAGACCCGCTTGCTCTACGAGTCTTCTCAACGCGCAGCCCCATTCCTCCATCACGTGATGCAGGAGATCCGCGAGCGCGACATGCCGGCGGACCTCGCACTTCTGCCGATACTCGAAAGCGGCTACGAGCCCACCGTGGTTTCTCCACACGGTGCCGCCGGCCTCTGGCAGTTCATGGGTGGCACGGGACGCAAGTTCGGGCTGCATCGGACCGCCTGGATGGACGAGCGACTGGACGTGGTGGCCTCCACTGAGGCTGCTCTCGACTATCTCGACACCCTGGCCACACGCTTCGATGGCGACTGGTTGTTGGCGATCGCGGCCTACAACGCCGGCTGGGGGAACGTGGAGCGGGCCATTGCCCGCAATCGACGGGCCGGGCGGAAGCTCGACGTCTGGTCGCTGCCGCTTAGCCGGGAGACGCACCGGCTGCTCGCGCGCATGGTGGCACTGAGCGAAATCTATCGCCAGCCGACTCAGTTCGCCCTGAGTCTGCCCGACGTGCCCAGCACGCCGTATTTCGCGAGCCTGACTCTGGAACGTCCCACGGATCTGCGACAACTGGTGTTCAAGGCAGGCATCAACGAGGCGGAGTTCCGCCGCCTCAACCCGGGCCTCAAGGGCTGGCACACCGGTCCGAACGGTGGCCAGAGCGTGCTGGTTCCCGTAGCCCGCCTGGAGGCGGCGGCAGGCATCGCAGCCAATCTGCCCGCCTCGGTGCCCCCGGTCCAAGCCCCCGCAGACCGAGGGCCTACCCGCGTGGCGGCCTTGAACTCCGACGGGCAAAGCTACACGGTGCGCAGCGGCGACTCGCTCTGGTTGATCGCGAGGCGGTTCAACACCCGTGTCGCGACCTTGGCTAAGCTGAACAATCTGTCCCCGGAGGCTGGCCTCTCGCTGGGGCAACGGCTGCTGGTCAAACCCGGTGCCGCCGCCAGACCGAAGCCGACGCTGGCAGAATCCCACGTCCGGGATATCCGCCCTGCGCCTCCCGCCCCGCCGACGATCAACCCGGCGGTGGTCAAGTACCAGGTGCGCGAGGGAGACTCCCTCTGGACCATCTCGCTCAAATTCAAGGTCACCATCGAACAGTTGCTGGCCTGGAACAAGCTCACCCCCGACCCGGTGCTGCAGCCCGGGCAGGAACTGGTTCTTTACAAATCCTCCTGACCGTCGGTAAGGGCGCGGCCCGTAGCCCCACCCTCTGCCCCACTTTTTGGCCTAAAATTCCTCTCCCCGTCCCAACCAGGAAATCCGCGTGGAAGAGATCAAGGCCCGTATCCGGGACGTACCCGATTTTCCGAAGCCTGGAATCGTGTTCAAGGATCTCACCCCGGTGCTGGCCGATGGCCCGCTGCTGGTCAAGACCGTCGAGGCTTTGGTCCTGCCATTCAAGGGCAGGGGTGTCACGAGGGTCGCGGGCATGGAAGCCAGAGGGTTCATCTTCGCGAGCCTCGTTGCCTACCATCTGGGGGTGGGTTTCGTGCCACTCCGCAAAGCGGGCAAGCTGCCCCACACCACCCACAGGGCGGCCTACGCCTTGGAGTATGGGGAAGCGGTGCTGGAGATGCACACCGATGCCCTGACCCCGAGGGATCGTTTGCTGCTGGTGGATGACCTGCTGGCGACCGGTGGCACCGCCGCCGCAAGCCTAGATCTGGTCACCCGCGCCGGCGCCACCGTGGTGGGGTTCGCCTTCGTGATTGAACTCGACTTCCTGCACGGTCGCGAACGACTGGCCCCTCACTTCGTGCACAGCCTGCTGCATTACTGAGTCCCGCCATGTGCATCCTGTTGGTTGCGCATCGACATCACCCGTTCTACGACCTGGTGGTTGCCGCGAATCGCGACGAGTTTCACGCCCGCCCCAGCGCCCCCGCGGGGTTCTGGGAAGATCACCCCAATTTGCTGGCGGGTCGGGATCTGGAAGCCGGCGGCACCTGGCTCGGCGTCAACCGGGAGGGACGTTTCAGCGCGGTCACCAATCTGCGAGGAGGAGTTGCCCGCGACCCCACCAGCTCCCGTGGCCATCTGGTGCGGGACTTCCTGCTGGACGCCGCCCCGGCCGGTCCGGAATTCCTGTCAGCTCTGGCCGGGCAACGTATGCGCTATGCGGGCTGCAACCTGCTGCTGGCAGAGGGTGATGCGCTGCACTGGTGGTCGCCCGGGGGAGCGCGCGCGCTGTCACCAGGAGTTCATGGTCTCAGTAATACTCCACTCGATGAAGACTGGCCCAAGGTCGAGAGACTCAAACGCGCTTTTCTCCCCCTGTCGGAAGTGCAGGGAGAGGCCTTGGTCAGTGCGCTACTGGAGTTGCTGCGCGATCGCGAGGTGTCGAGCCCCGACGGCCTGGCGCAGGACTTCCATCCAACGCGCCTAGAGGAGACCATTTTTGTCCACACCCGCAGCTACGGCACGCGCTGCTCGTCGATAGTGCTACGAGACCGGCGCTCAGGCCGCCTGATTTTCGTGGAGCGGCGCTATGACGCGAACGCGACGGTGGTGGGGGAAAGCCGACAGGAGTTCGGACTGGTCAGCTG
>Ga0194123_10004214_pt1 | contig 16469 bp, 15 predicted proteins | sample TA2MahsurfametaG_5_FD_155479 | JGI IMG/M metagenome (GOLD analysis project Ga0194123, IMG submission 155479) | Freshwater microbial communities from Lake Tanganyika, Tanzania - TA2015023 Mahale A surface | ecosystem: Environmental > Aquatic > Freshwater > Lake | place: Tanzania: Lake Tanganyika... | reverse complement strand
TCAATGATGGCTTGATCAACAAGTATTCGATAAGAGATCACAGAGCGGGCAAATTCAACGCCGTTGATATCGGTAATCGCGCCTCTTGGCGCCAAAATAATTGATTTCTTAGCGAGCTCGGCATCTGCTCGATTCGCGTAGCCCGCAGCTCTTACCGCTTGAACATCAACTAACCGAACTGCGAAAGCAACAATTAGAACCAACGAAATCGCCACTAAATAACGGATCCGGCGAAGCGAGAGCATTTCGTGTGGCATCTAGGGCTTCACCTTTGCTTCTACGGTTTGGGTTAGATCTAAGAATCGCGGCGTAGTGCTAGGAACCATTCCTAGAGTCGTGGCTCGCGCCGCTAGATTTTCTGGGGTAGCTATACGAGCAACCTCGCGGAGCGCGGCCTCACGCTCTTCATTTATTGCAATCGCCTCAAGCTTTAACTCTTTAATGCGAAATGCATCGTTACCTAGCAAGATGTTGATTCCTAGTAATCCGAGCAGGCCAAGAGAGAGAATGAATCCAATCAATCCGTAGAAGAGGCGATCACTGGCCTGCTCCCCCGGAGTCGGTTTTAGATCTGGTACTAAGCGCAGGACTGCGCGGGCAGAGCGATCCACTACAGCTTTACGTGATTTAGCAACTGCCGGTGCGAGAGCGGATAGCGCCATTAGATCGCCACCCGCTCAATCGCACGTAACCGGACGGATTGCGCACGGGAATTCATCTCTATCTCTTCAGGGCTTGCGCTCTCACTTCCGCGAAAGACAAGTTGGTACTTGGCTCTCAATGAATCAATTTCGACGGGTAACCCTCTTGGACTCTTTGATTCAGATGCGGTAGCAAAAATCTCTTTCACGATTTTGTCCTCAAGGGACTGAAATGACATAACCACTACTCGCCCGCCGACTCTTAAGAGTTCCAGCGCTTTCGGAATGGCTCGTTCTAAGGTGGAAAGTTCTTGATTCACTTCGATTCGAAGGGCTTGGAAGGTGCGCTTTGCTGGGTTTCCGCCAACTCTTCTTGCTGGCGCTGGAATGCTTGATTTCACGATCTCGGCAAGATCAGTCGTCGTCTTCAGCGCTCCGGCGGTCCTTGCTTTAATGATGTTATCTACGATTCGAGGCGCAAATCTCTCCTCTCCATATGCGCGAAGGACTTTTACCAAATCTTCTTTTGAATAGTTCTCTAATACATCCTTTGCAGTTACCCGAGAACTCTTATCCATCCGCATGTCAAGAGGCGCGGTGTTTGAATAGGAAAAACCTCGATCAATCTGATCAAGCTGTAGCGATGAGACGCCTAAATCAAAGAGAATTCCATCAACGCCATCAATCCCTAATTCACTTAGAACTTCTGGCATCTGGTCATAAACAGCGTGAACTACTGTGAATCGTGAACCGAATTTTGCTAACCGAGCACTTGCAAGGCTGATTGCCTCGGTATCTCTATCCAATCCGACAATTCGAAGATTAGGGAATCGCTCTAACAGCGCTTCAGAGTGGCCACCTAAACCTAGCGTCGCATCGACAACTATCGGATTTGCACTTCGATTAATAGAGGGAGTGAGAAGCGTGATGCAACGTTCTAGCATCACAGATTGATGAATCATCTTCCCCTCTTTCATCTTCTCCCTTAATTCCTTACCTCTCTTCCTCTGCTCTGGTCACCGCCGGCCGACGGATCTGGGGTTCGAACGGCGCCGGGGAAGGGGCGTCGCTCGCTGAAGGTCGGCGGTGGCCAGAGAAGAGGCCTAAAGATTTAGAACAATCCCGGGAACACCTCCTCCGAAACTTCAGCAAAACCTTTTTCACGATCTTTCAAATAGCTCTTCCATGATTTGCTATCCCAAATTTCAACTCGAGTATTTGCACCAATTACTACGCAATCTCTCTCCAGCGCTGCATATTCACGGAGTCCATTTGGAATCATTACGCGACCTTGCTTATCTGGAATTTCATCGTGCGCACCGGCAAACATCACGCGCATGTAATCGCGCGCTGATTTTGCAGTTAATGGCGCTTGTTTTAGCTGTTCTGTGATTCGAGCAAATTCGCTACTTGGAAATACATATAAACAACGTTCTTGACCTTTTGTTATTACCAATCCATTTGCTAATTCATCACGGAATTTTGCGGGAAGAATCAATCGACCTTTTTCATCGAGACGAGGTTCATGGGTGCCTAAAAACACTTGATACCTCCCCCGGTCTTGCCGCAGAACCCCCGTTCTGCTTAATTCCCCACTTTACTCCCTTTTACTCCATTTTCAACCACCCTTCTCCATTTCCATGCGGAGGCAAGAAGGCGCTCTCCTCCACTTGATTTTGGGCATAAAAAAACCCGCCTCTAGGGCGGGTAGGGAGCGAGTTATCTACTCGCCGAGGTTTCTACGATCCCAGCGCTCTTCAAATCGGGCGCTCCACTTGGGCCCCTTCTTCTCACGTGGGACGCGATCTTTAAGGCTATTCATCAACCCTCCGAGGTTAGAAATCGCGAGAACCACTCCACTTAGAGAGATCGCAAATCCGGCTATTCCAATCAACGGCGTCTGGGAGACCATTCCCGTGAGAAGTCCGAAGATTCCGACGACGACTAAGAGGAATCCAACAACAACTCGAGTACGGCTAGGGGTCTTGCCGCTAAAGGCAGAGATTAGGCGCGGGTCATCGGCAGCGAGAGCTTCTTCCATCTCGGCCAATAGGCGCTTCTCATGCTCAGAAAGTGGCATAGCGCTGACAATAGTAGAAGGAATTGTTGAGGGAAAGTCGAATTACTCACTCAGCGCTCAGAGGTGGCTGGGTCATCGCTCGCACCTTGCTAAGAGAGCTCTTCAACAAGGCGCGCTGGTTGAACGGAGCCGCTTCCAAAGCGGGTGATTGCCCTATCGATTGCTAGTTGCGCCTCACGCCAACCACTCTCGCGCTCGCCTAGAAGTAATTGTTCGACTGCGCCTTCCTCATCAACCAAGTTCTCTAGCGATACCCCGAGAAGTCGAATTCGCGAGCCATCTAATTTCAAGGAAGTAAATAAATCCCGTGCCACTTCAAATACCTCATGCATCCCATTAATTGGAAGTGGGAGCGTCTTTGATTTAGTGGTATTTGTGAAGTCAGAGAATCGGACCTTCAACCCGATTGTTCGCGCTCGCAAATCACGCTTTCGCATTCGATGGGTTGCCCGCTCAGAGAGCCGTAATAACTCGCGGAAAATTTCGTCGCGATCCTCTAGGTCATATGCGAAAGTCTCAGCAGCGCTGATGCTCTTTTCTGGAGAGTCAGTTATGACCTCTCGAAAATCTCTGCCCCAAGCCAATTCATAGAGGGACTCCCCGGCTCCCTCACCCAGGGCGCGCTTTAAAGTTGCTAATGGCGTATTGGCAATCTCTCCAACAGTGCGCAATCCCAACCGTTGTAGCTCCTCATTTGTCTTTGGACCGACTCCCCACAATTCTCCTACTGGAAGTGGATGTAGAAATGTAAGTACCCGCTCATCGTGGATTTCCAGCATGCCATCGGGTTTACATCTTCCTGAGGCTAACTTTGCGATGAATTTTGAAGTGGCAATTCCGACCGAACAAGTAATCCGCTCTTGCTCCTTCACTCGCTTTCTTATCAAGGCTGCGATTTCTCTTCCTTCACCGAAGAGTCGCTTTGAACCACTTACATCAAGGAAGGCTTCATCAAGAGATAGCGGCTCTACATGGGGAGTGAAATCAAAGAAGATTTCCATGACGCGGCGTGACACTTCGGAATAACGCTCATGATCAGGTGGGATGAATATTGCATTAGGAGCCATACGTTGTGCTCGCGATACCGGCATTGCGGCGCGAATGCCGAATTTTCGCGCTAAGTAATTTGCAGAGAGAACAACGCCTCTTGCGCCAGCGCCTACAACAAGCGGTTTTCCGCTGTATTGCGGGTAATCAAGTTCAGAGACAGATGCAAAGAATGCATCCATATCTACATGAAGAATTGTGGAGCGCTCTCTCATTGCTTCACTCACAAGATGCGAGATTACGCCACTTTTCATAGGCATCTAGTAGTCCCCATGCGCCGGTGGCTCGGAGTGAGACTCCACGGGGACCAGTTCTTCTTATCTCGCCACGGACTAATAAGAGTTGGGAGTTAAGGAGCGTACTTGCATAGGATTTTTGGGCATCTTCAAAGAAAGTAGCATCACTACAACCAAAGCCATCATCAAGGGTCACAAACATGACTCGCTTGCCTGATCTTACGGGTGGAGTTTGTAGCGCTACCTTCACGCCAGCGACAAGGACTTGGGATTTAGAGCGTTGCTTTAATAGATCACTCGAACGGACCGCGCCAATCTCATTTAGAAAATTAGAGTAGAACTCGATCATATGATGCGAGACATCCATATTTAGATGCTCAATCTCATGTTTTACCAATTCATCACTTCTCAGATCAGGTAGACCGCTTTTAACTAGCGATGGAGTAAAAGCCATAGTTAGTTGGGAGCTACCAGTTTTGCTTGATGAGCGCGACCATTTATATAAGTCATTTAAGTGGAGTAAGAGATCACGACGATTCAGACTCTTTTCGTATAAAGAGTCAAAGGCTCCGACCATAAGTAGCGATTCGGTGATTGGCTTACTTACTTCAGCTCTATGTACAAAATCTGCTAGATCCAAAAAAGGCCGGGCCTTCATTATCGAATCAATCTCGTTATCGCTTATGCCACTTACATCAGATAGAGCGATTCGGATCGAACCATCCTCAACTCGATAGCTCCTATCTGAGCGGTTGATATCAATCGAGGCAATCTTTATCCCGCATTGGCGGACCTCATCGAGAATCAATCGCTTTGGATACATCCCTGGATCATGAGTTAGAACGCCAGCTAGAAAAGCAGCCGGGTAATGGGTTTTTAGCCAAGCAGATTGATAGGTAGGTAGCGCAAAGGCTGCGGCATGGGCTTTGCAGAATCCAAAGGAGGCAAAGGCGCGCAGTACATCCCAGATTTCTGTTACAACCGCCAGCGAGTAGCCGCGAGCAAGTGCGGCTGGAAAGAACCAATCACAGATGACTTGTTGGCTATCGCGATCGCCTAAAGCGCGTCGCTTCTCATCAGCTTCAGCTAGAGAGACTCCAGTCATTGTCGAGATGATCTCGATGACCTGTTCGTGGAATACGACAACCCCTTCGGTATCGCTCAATATCGGGGCTAGGTTGGGATGGATCAACGATCTTGGCTTCCAACCTTGTCGGCTATTTAAGAAAGGAGTGATCATGTCGCTCTTTACTGGGCCAGGACGGAATAAAGAGATATCGATTATCAGATCGTTAAAGCTCTCGGGTGCGAACTTTCCCACTAGCTCACGTTGTCCAGGGCTCTCGATTTGAAATAGTCCTAAGGTCTTAGTCGATTGGATTAACTCAAAGGTTGGGCCATCATCAAGAGGTATCGAATCGATATCTATCTTCTTGTTAGTAGTCCGATCTATCTCGGTAAGAGCATAAGCAAGGGTGGATTGCATCCGCACCCCAAGGATGTCCAGCTTCAATAAGCCGATTGCTTCTACATCATCTTTATCCCATTGGACCATTGGGTAGCCGCTGGCATTCATTTCAACCGGAGCGCGGTCATACAAACCGATATCAGATAAGACAACAGCGCAAGGATGCATCGCAAGGTTTCTCGGTAGCCCATCTAGCCGTTCAGCTAAACCGATTGCCATCCGCCAAAGTGGCGAAGTGAGATTTAGACTTTTAAGTTCCGGTAAATTCTCTAAAGATTTACTTATATTTCTCGCTCTTATATGCGGTAGCGATTTTGCTACTAGATCAATCTCCATTGGCGGAAGTGAGAGCGCAGCGCCAACGTCACGAATCGCATGGCGAGCGCGATATGTATCAAACATCGCAACAGTTGCGGCTCGTTCTTTATAGAAATCAAAGACTTGATCGTAGATCTCAAGGCGGCGAGCAGATTCGACATCGATATCAATATCAGGAAGAGCGGCTCTAAGTGGTGAGCAGAACCGCTCCATGAGAAGTCCAAGTGATAGTGGTTCCACGCCTGATATCCCAAGTAAGTGGCAGACAAGTGAGCCCGCTCCGCTACCCCGAGCTGCAACTCGAATTCCAGAGCTACGGGCGCGATCGGTCACATCTGCGACAGTTAGGAAATATGACTCGTAGCCCAGGGTTTTGATTATCTGTAACTCTTTTTCGAGTCGATCAATTACCTCTTTATTGTCATGGTTATTGTCATGGTTTTTATTGTCAGGTTTTTTATTGCCATGGTTATTCTCTTTCCCGCCGTATCTCCAGCTGATTCCGGAGTAGCAGCGCTGCCTTAGTTGGCGTACTAGTTCTTCATGGCTAGATGCGCCAACAACGCTTGGTTCTGGAAGGTGGATTGAGCCGATTCCGATATCAATTCGTGGTGATAGTTGGGCCGATTCAGCCCACTCTCTAGTTGCTCGAAGTAGAAGCTTTCCGCTCCGCTCCCCGGCTGCTCTAGCGATACTTTCCGCTAGAGCAGCCATCTCTTCGCTACTTTTTAAGAAAGCCTCGGCGTTCTTACGCTCTACAACGTTGCGATGAAGCGGGAGGAGATTTCTAGTCGCATCCAAGATATCTGCGATAGGAGCATTGGAGCGCTCCTTCATCCGGACAGCATTGCTTAATAAAGCTTTTAGATCATTATCTCTAGCAAACCCAAGGGTTCTAGCAGCGTGTCCGGTAGAGCGGACTCCTTCGCTCTCTAGATGAGAGACGCACTCAAGGGCTTGATCTTTAAATAGATTTCTAGTTTTATTTAATATTGCGAGCGCTTTATCGTAACGGCGCGAGAGAATCGCTCGACTAACCTCAGAGTTAGGGCCATGCAGTAGAAGTAGATTCTTTGTGTAATTTTCATTTGCAATAAAAAAGTCAGTGGTTGGTGGCGAAGCCAATCGCTTCATTCCTGTCACCACGCGAACTAGTGAACTCCAGTTACCTGGGGTTGCTAGAAGGAGTAACCTAGATTGATTCTCATATTCGATATCTATTCCGATAATCGGAGCGATTGAATTTGATTCACAGCTTGTAGCAAAACGGATAGCGCCAGCGAGAGTATCTCGATCAGTTAAGGCGAGCGCGTTCATCCCTAACTCGCTAGCTCTAGTGACTAGTTGATCGGGAAGATTTGTTCCATATTTAAATGAGTAGCCACTTGCTACATGTAGATGCGTGAAGCTCATGTTTTAAGCGGAGGCAGATCTTGAGGTGGGCCTTATCCGCCAGATCGGATTACGGGGATCGATAACCTCTTCGCGTTCGATCTCGAAGGTCGCCATCGTTCCGATCGGCGCCGCCTCCACTCGCCAGAGAATCCGCGCACCATCATCAGGGCGATAGAAGCCATCGCTCGCTCGATTCCACCAACCGCCGGATTCGCGCCAAGAAGATAGAACGGCATGGATACGGAAGCGCTGGCCGCGGAAGGTGAACTCAACTGGTTCGCCGCCGATTAGGTAGATCTGGGGTGGGTTTTCGAACATTTGTTCGAACCCTAGCGAAGGGTCCCGACAGGCTGCAAATGTTGACCCAATAGACACGAGTCGCTCGCCTCTTCTTTACCCACGCAGTGCGAGTATCCGCCCGTGATCACACACAAGCCATCCACGTCCGCCCAGGGTAAGTCCCTCCGCGTCCGTTTATCCGCGCTCGCTAGCTCCCTCGCGCTAGCGACCTCCGCTATCGTAGTGCTCACTTCCCCGCAGGTCTCAGCGAATACCCACGCTGTTCCTGCAGCACCAACCATCACCAAGGCATATGTAACTGATGCCGGTATCCGTGTCCGATTCAATCCTGTTAGCGCATCCCCCGCTGTAACGCACTATGTCGTTACTGGTGGACAAGGATCATGTCCAGTCGTTGTACCTGCAACCACATCCGGTTCGGTTCGACTACCAATTCTTGAAGGACAGACTTCAGCTGCTGTAAGCGTCCAGGCAGTAAATGCTTATGGTTTCTCAACTGCTGCAAAGTGGAGCAAGACTTTCACCGCAACTGATCTTGCCGGTGTCGCAAAAACCTCCGCAAGAAATGTCCAACTACTTGCACTAAGCGATTTCCATGGCGCACTTGAAGGGTCATCAACAAATGCTGGTACAGCGTTACTAACTTCTGCTTTTGCAAATGAGCGTAAAGCAGTTGCATCAACTGTCACACTCTCAAGCGGTGACAACATCGGTGCAGCTCCTGCTATCTCTAGCGAATTCGAAGAGCTTTCAACTATCGAATCAATGAATTTGATGAAGTTTGATGTCTCTACATTTGGAAATCACGAGCATGATAGAAATATCGCGCACGTTCAGAAAGTCATCGGTGCCTCTGATTTTGCTTGGGTTGTCTCCAATTACAGCTCACTTGATCCACTCAAGTCTGGCTCTAAGTCAGCCAAGCGTTATGTAATCGTTGATCGCGGCGGCGTAAAGGTCGGCGTGGTTGGTATGAACACAGACGAGACCCCAGAAGTTATCTTCCCTGGAAACCTTGATTACACAGATGCCAGTGGCGCAAAGAAGACGCTGCAAATCTCCGCCTCGGTTGCTGGAGTGAATCAAGCAATCAAGGATGCTAAGGCTGATGGTGCTGACATTGTTGTAGCGCTACTTCACTACGGCTGGTCTGAAAATGCTGACGGAGTAGCAAAGGGCCAACTCCTTGATCTAGCAAAGGGAATCAAGGGTGCGGTGGCAGTTCTTGGTGGCCATAGCCACCAGCGCTATAACAGCCTTATGGGAACTTCTGCTCGATATGGAACGACCATAATCTCCCAGACCCCGAATGCTGGCGTTGGCTACAACCGAATCCAGCTCTGCGTTAGTGGCAGCAAGGTGCACGGAGCATCCGTGGATTACGTGACAACCGCTGATCTAAAGGGAGTAACCGCCGATACAGCTGGCGCGGCGCTAGTTAAGAAATATAAGGATCAACTAGTGACCAAGCTTGATGTGAAGATCGGTCAAGTCTCGGAACTATTCCCACGCGGTGGCTCACCTGCTGTAGAACGAGCTGGCGAAACACCGATGGGCAATTACTTAGCTGACTTGATGCGGAAGGAATTGAAGACAGATCTCGCGCTCACAAATGGTGGTGGTCTTCGCGATACCTTCCCAGCAGGGACCTACAAGGTTGTAGATACAACTTACAAGCGTCCGGCAGCTGGAGCTACTGGTCCATTTGATGTAACTCTTGGAGATGCTATCTCAGTACTTCCATTTGGTAACTCTGTTGCGGTTGCAACAATTACGGGAACACAACTATGGGCAGCTCTGGAAAATGGTGTATCGCAATGGCCATCCGGTGGGCGATTCCCACAGATCTCTGGCTTCAAGTTCTCATTTGATGCATCTAAAGCAGCGGGTTCAAGAATCACCGCTGTTACAAAGCTAGATGGAACTGCAATTGCAAAGGATGCAAAGACCTACACCGTAGCCACAAATGACTTCATGCTCTATGGAGGCGATGGTTACACGATGCTAAATCCTTCAACCGCTAAATTCCCTGGCAAGCTATTGCTAGATATTTTGGTTGATGGAATAAAGGCTGATCTTGCCGCTAAGCGAGTCACGCAGACTCCTAAAGCTGACGGCCGCATCACCAAAGTAGGTTAATTACTCTCAAACAGGAGAAGCCGCGCCTCGAAAGGGGCGCGGCTTTTCTTTTGCGACACGCTCAGATAGTTGAAACTTCAATAAATTTGGTTTAACCTTCAATCACCTGTCTCGAAAGGACTTAAAGTAAATGGATATTCTCCTAGTAATCGGTCGAGTGCTCTTTGCCTTGATTTTCATCAATTCAGGAATCGCACACCTGACCAGGCTCAATGACATGGCTGGCTATGCTCAATTCAAGAAGGTCCCGGCTGCGAAGTTAGCAGTCATCGTGACCGGATTGATGTTGATCATCGGTGGTCTCTACATTGTCTTTGGTGTTTATGCCGATCTTGGCGCTTTATTGCTCGCAATCTTCCTAGTGCCAACCGCATTCATGATGCATAACTTCTGGACCATCCAAGATCCACAAGCTAAGCAGGGCGAGATGATCAACTTCTTCAAGAACCTCTCACTTGCTGGCGCTGCCTTAATTATCTTCGTGCTCGTTGGAAGCGGAGTTGATTTCGGACCTTCAGTCACAGATGGATTCTTTAACCTCTAATTCATAAAGAGTTACAGATAAGACCCCTGGAATCTCAGGGGTCTTATTTATTTCAGGCTACCTTTATCTCGTGGAAATAGTCCTAGCCATCATCTGTGGCGTTGCAATCGGTTCAATCTTGGGCTTTGTTGGCGCTGGTGGATCGATGGTAGCTGTTCCTATGCTGATATATGTCTTTGGTATGACTCCAGTTCAGGCGACAACCGCCTCACTCATAATCGTTTTTAGTGGAGCGTTATCAGGCGTGCTCTCCAAGTTCAAAAGTAAGGATGTACTAGTACGCGAATCGTTCTCCATTTGGGCAATTGGATTAGCAACTAACTTCGGGGGCGCATACATTCTCCCCAAGATCTCCGAATCGATAATTCTGACCGGCTTTTCACTTGTTCTAATCTCTGCTGGAATATCTATGCTGTTAAAGCCACCTACTGGATCAAGTGAGCGGAAGATGCCTCTTCCGGCGCTGATTGGCTTATCGCTATTGGTGGGAGCGCTTACTGGCCTATTTGGTATCGGCGGTGGCTTTATTGCAATCCCTATTTTGGTTCTCTTTTACAACGTCTCCCCCAGCAAAGCTGCTGGAACCTCGCTCTTCATAATCACAATAAATACGTTGACTGGATTTTTTGCTCACTATCGACACTGGGACGAAGTCTCCTGGGAGATTCCAATACTTATCGCCCTAGTTGCGGTCTTAATCTCAAGGTTATCCGCCAAGCGGAGCACTTCGATGAGCCCGCAATCACTAAAACGAGCATTTGCATACACTGTATTTGCAATAGCTGCCTTTACGTTTATCGAGACTTGGCTCTTCTGAATAGAATCTAGAAGTGGACGGCATATTAGAGAAGGCTGCAGTAAGGCGTGCCGCTGAAGCCATCAAAGATAATGCGATGTCAGGAGAGATAAAAGTCCTCTCTGATAGCGCACGTACTGCGCAAGATGCAGCGACGGCACTTGGCATACAAGTAGGACAGATCGCATCCTCAATCGTTTTCAAGCTTCCTAGCGGTAATCCCCTATTGATAGTTACCTCAGGCAGGCATCGCGTAAACACAGAATTAGTAGCAAATAATCTAGGAGTCGCTCAACTTGGAAGAGCCGATGCAGATTATGTTAAAAGTCTTTCGGGATATTCCGTTGGCGGAGTAGCGCCAATTGGCTGGCTAAATGCACCAGAAATAATCTTGATTGATAAAGCGTTGGGCGAGTACATGGAAGTTTGGGCCGCTGCTGGCCATCCACACACAGTCTTCCCAACTAGTTTTGATGAACTAGTTAAGGTTACTGGCGGAACTGCAGCGATAGTTGGTGATTGATGCAACGCCTAAGTCATAAGGTCTTCGGTAATGGTGAACCGTTACTACTTATTCATGGAATGGGATCGGCAAGCACCGCCTGGAAACTAATTCAAGATGAGCTAGCGCTAAGTTTCACAGTAATCACCGTAGATCTACCCGGGCATGGCGACACACCGTTGATAAAGGGGGCGCCTATGGATCCACATAGCTTGGCCCTTGCTGTGCTACATGAAATGAGTGAATTGAGATTTGAAGAATTCCATGTTGTTGGGAACTCATTAGGTGGCTGGGTTGCTCTAGAAATTGCTAGTTCTGCTCCTGCGCGAGTTAAGAGCGTTACTGGACTTGCGCCGGCGGGGCTATGGCTTAACCCTTATAACGTGCGATATCCCGCAACAGCGTTAGCAAGATTTCTAGCCCGTTCCACAAGCAAATTGGCGCCAACAGCTATGCACTTTGAAGCGGCGCGCAAGTTGGGTTTCGCCGATGTCAGCCCTAGATGGAATGAATTCTCATATGAGCTCTGCTTAGACGCAGTATCAGCGATGGCAAAGGCAGATGGTTACTACCCAGCTTGGGATGGGATGTTGATGAAACGTTTCGATGGAAAGATTTCAGAAGAGATTCCGGTGACGATAATTTTCGGTGACACTGACCGGACGCTCCCCGAAACTACATGCCAGGAACGCTTCATCGCACCAGCGCATGCAAAATGGATTATCTTTCCTAACACCGGACATGCGCCAATGTGGGATAGCCCGCAGGATGTAATTGCAGCAATTAGAGAAACCGCACAGTCGCGATGACGACCAAAGTTTATTTCTGGAAAATCCCTAGTAAGCAGATACTTTGGGCAATACTGCGGATGGCTCTTGATAGAAGAACTTTAAAGCGGAATTCCAGCATCGCATTTTGGAAACTATTAGGGACTGGAAAGGGTGAAACGTTTACTCCCCGAGATGCAGACCCAAGACGTTGGGGACTTCTGATAAACATCGAAGAAGATGCTCTAGCGGAGTTTGAAAATTCTCGCTTGATCAAGCGCTGGAATAAGAGATCAATCGATAGGTTCGAAGCGACTCTCAAGCCAATCGCAGTCCACGGTAAATGGTCAAAGAAGAACCCCTTTAAATCAGAAATAGCTCCGATAGATTGGAGCGGTAAAGTCGTAGCGATAACAAGAGCGCGGATTAAGTGGCGAAAAAACTTTCTCTTTTGGAAATCGGTTCCTTCCGTTACGAAGAGCTTGAAGAGCGCGCCCGGTTTAATAAGTGCGATTGGAATCGGTGAAGCGCCACTGGGGTTACAAGGAACTTTCTCTATCTGGGAAGATCCAAAGACAATTAGTTACTTTGCCTACCGGGGTGAGGCTCATAAAGAAGTAATTGCTGCTACCGCGCGTGAGAAGTGGTATGCGGAGGAGCTCTTTGGCCGATTTGCGCTAATAAATTCATCCGGAGTGCTTTAGCCGGAGATTAAGGCAGACTTGGCCTGTGTCGATTCGCAACTTCCGACCTAGACGGGATTCGCGTCGCCGTATAACCCCATTTCAGAATTTCCTGCTAATTGCAGTTTTGACCGTTGCAATTGGTCTTCAAATTTCTTATCCGCTCCTAGAAGGCGAACCACTTCGCCTTGTGACCATCTCGACCGTGTATTCGGGCGCTGGTGCGATGTTGTTACACGCGCTCTTTGCTTATCGCCTCACTTACGCCCTACGTTTCTTAGCGATTACTTTCTTTTACGCGCTCTTGGTTGAACAAGTAGGGATGCGAACTGGTTGGCCATTTGGAACTTATGAGTATTCGGGATCATTGGGTTATCAAATTTATGGAGTACCGCTCGTAGTGCCATTTGCCTGGCTTATGATGGCGCATCCAATTTTTCTCGGAGCAAGGAGAATCGCACCGAGATGGGTATTCCTAGTTGGTGGTTACGGATTAATGGCATGGGATCTCTTTTTAGATCCCCAGATGGTTTCTGCAGGGCGATGGACTTGGGAGATTTCGGGTTCAACGGTTCCTTTCCAACCTGAAATTCCAATATCAAATACTTTTGGCTGGCTCCTGACGGGAATGGGTTTGATGGCCCTGCTTAACTTCGCCCTTCCAAAAGAGCGACGCTCATTTGGAGCTAGTCGCGCAGTCCCAGAGTTCTTCCTAATGTGGAGCTGGTTGAGTGGGATTGTTGCCAATCTCTTCTTCTTCGACAGACCCGGTGTGGCCCTTGTAGGCGGTAGCGCCCTTGGCTTAGTTGTTATCTGGTATTTCTTATCAGTGAAACTTGGGCGTAATGACTGATGGATCAACTCTCCCAGACGCTCATTACCCTCGTACTCCTTTTCTCTATATTTAATTTCTTTACCGCTCGTTCCATTAAATCAACGGGAGTGCCTATACCTGAGTCCGTCGCGCTCCTGATTCCAATGCGAAATGAAATTGCTAACGCAGAAAGTGTGCTCGCCACCGCCTTTGCTCAAGTTCAGCTCGACAATTTTAAAGTGCGGGTAATCGATGATGGGTCAACTGATGGAACCCATGAAGTATTGAGGAAAGTAGCGGATAGGCGCTTTGAGTTCATCCACTCAAATTCTTTACCTGATGAGTCTTTACCAGAAGGGTGGTTGGGTAAGAATTATGCGCTGCATCAAATTGCATCTAAAAGTAGCGAGGAATTCCTTGTGTTTATCGATGCGGATGTACGGCTAGAGAAGAGCGCCATCGCAGACTCGATCGCGTTACTAAAGAAACAGGGTTGGGATTACATCTCTCCTTACCCACGCCAAATAGCGAGAGCTCCGCTTGCCAAACTCGTTCAACCATTACTTCAGTGGTCTTGGTTTGCATCCTTACCACTTCGATTGATCGAGCGAAGTAAGAGCAAGTCAACCGTTGTAGCTAATGGGCAGTTCTTCATCGTTCGTAATGAGAGTTACCAAAGAGCTGGCGGTCACAACGCTATCAAGGGTGAAGTTCTAGATGATATGGAATTGGCGCGTTCGCTTCGGCGAACAGGTGGTATTGGTTCAGTTGTGGATGGATCAAAGATCGCGCGCTGCGAGATGTACCAGAATTCAGACTCGTTAATTGCCGGTTACTCAAAATCCCAGTGGCGCGCCTTTGGCGGAACTTTCGGAGCTTTAGTGGCAATCTGCATACTCTTCTTCTCGTCTATCTATCCAGCCCTAAGTGCGCTGCGGGGTGAAACTTGGGGAATTTATGGCTACTTTGCCCTCTTTCTATCAAGACTTCTCGTAGCGGCTCGGACGAGATCAACGATAGTTTCTGCGCCACTTCATCCCATAGCAATAGCCGTCTGGATTGGGCTGATAATTAGATCTTTGGTTTTCAAGCGAAGCGGTCAGCTTCAATGGGGCGGTAGAAAAATATGAGCCATCACTTTCCCACAAAAGCTCCGAAAGAGATTCTCGTAATTGGCGGTGGAATGGCAGGTCTTGCCAGCGCCGCACGTTTAGCGAAAAAAGGTCACAAAGTAAGGCTCTTTGAAGCTGGAAATAAGTTGGGAGGTAAGTGCCAATCTGAGAATAGGGATGGTTTCGTATTTGATACTGGACCTTCGCTGCTTACGCTTCCAGCAGTCTATCGAGATCTATTTATAAAAACGGGTAAACGCCTTGAGCATCTCGTTGAGTTGCAACCAGTTGACCCTTCCTTTGAGTACATATTCCATGATGGCAAAAGAGTTGTGTTTCCTAACCTCTCGCATAATGGAACCGTCAAAGCAATCTCGGAGTCATTTGGTGAGTCAGCGGGTAATGATTGGCACCGGCTCCTAACTAGAGCTGAGGTGGGAATCTTCTCGAGAGAGCTTCATTGAAGGTGAGCTCAAGAGCTTATTGCCATTTCTTAAACGCAAGAGTTTCTTCCGTGATCTATTCACAATTGCGCCATGGCGCTCTTTGCGCTCTCTAACAGATAACTACACAGATAATGATTACTTACGGAAGATAATTGATAGATATGCAACCTATACCGGGTCTGATCCACGTAAAGCGCCTGCAGTTCTTTTAACTATAGCTTTTGTTGAAGAAGCTTTTGGAGCTTGGCATGTGAGTGGTGGTATCGGAACGCTAGGAACAAAACTAGCCGAACGCGTTAGGGAGCTCGGGGTTGAGATTCACTTGAATTCCCGCGTTAGCGCTATCAGGACAGATGCGGGCCGAGCTACTGGAGTTACCTTGGCCGATGGCAGAAGCTTTGATTGTGATCTCGTAATTTCAAATTCTGATGCCTCAGAACTCTATGGGCAGCTTGTGAGAGGAGAGTCAAAGGCAAAGAAAGCGCTTAATAACTTGAAGCGAGCTACTCCCTCACTTTCTGGCTTCTCACTTCTGCTCTCATTAAGAGGCAAGAGTGATTTAAAGCATCACACAGTGATCTTTCCAGAAAACTACGATGATGAGTTTGATGCAATATTTAAGCGCAAGGAGCCACCGAAAGACCCAGCAATTTATATCTGCAATCCGCAAGATGAAAACATGCTGCCCTCGCCCGATCACGAAGCGTGGTTTGTCCTTATAAATGCCCCGCGCCATGAACCAGGAATAGGTACAGATTGGGATCGCGCGGGTTTCAAAGCGGAATATGCCAATCACATCATCTCCCAAATGGAGCGCAAGGGAACACATGTAAGAGATCGAATATTGAAGATGGAGATTAGAACTCCAGCAGATTTAGAACGTGATTATCGGGCACCCGGTGGTTCCATCTATGGAACTTCAAGTAATGGAGTGCGCTCGGCATTCTTCAGAGCACGTAATCGCTCCCCGATTGAAAATCTCTATTGCGTTGGCGGATCCGCTCATCCCGGTGGGGGTTTGCCGTTGGTCGCTCTTAGCGCTGAGATTGTTGCAGCTGCAATCGAAGCAAGTTAAATAGCGTTAGCGCGCTCGTTAACTGCATCATTGCCCAGAGCCAAGCAGCCAAATCGAATAAATCAAGACCAAATAGCCTTCCAATCAGCGGAATAAAGATCAGAGT
>Ga0194123_10004210_pt1 | contig 16472 bp, 14 predicted proteins | sample TA2MahsurfametaG_5_FD_155479 | JGI IMG/M metagenome (GOLD analysis project Ga0194123, IMG submission 155479) | Freshwater microbial communities from Lake Tanganyika, Tanzania - TA2015023 Mahale A surface | ecosystem: Environmental > Aquatic > Freshwater > Lake | place: Tanzania: Lake Tanganyika... | reverse complement strand
TCCGTATCCGCAATGTGCTTGGACAAGAGTTTGAACCGCTCACAGCTTCGTGCTTCAATCAGCGCATTCATCAGCAAGTGCTCGGTCAACTGGTCCATACGACTTCCTCCCTTGCGCAAGAATCCTTGCAAGCGAACCACGTATTCGTCTTTTCGCTGCAATCCAAATTTCATTCCCCGCTTTTTCAACTGTTCCATCACCCGCTCAAAATGTCCCCACTCTTCTGCGACAATGGGAGTGAGTGTGTCTACCAGTTGCTCCAACTCATTGAAGCGCACGATCAAACTGATGCAGGAGGATGCCGCCTTTTGCTCGCAATAGGCATGATCCACCAAAATCTCTTCTAGATTCATCTCTGCGATGCCCACCCAGCGCGGATCTGTAGGGAGCTTCAAATGCAACATCTTCTGCCGGGTACTTTCTTCCCAAGATGCGGAGGAGGAGTTAATCATGAATGCTTAGTTTTTTTTTTGATTCAACTACAGGTTAGTAAATACGAGCGACGAAATACGGATTATCAATTGTACAATGTACCAAGTACTGTTTAACAATTGTACAATGTACCAAGTACAAAGTACAGATTACGAATTGTACAATGTACCAAGTACAAAGTACAAAGTACAGTATTGTGCTAGCAGGAAAGTTGTTATACAATACGAATACCTATTTTATCAAGTAAATCAGTAGGTCCATTTTGAAGATACTTGGTACATAGTACTTGGTACTTTGTACCATTTTCAAATATCGAATGTCCAACGCTAAATGTTGAATGAAGAAGTACTTGGTACATGGTACTTTGTACTTTGTACAATTGATCAATCAAACAAATACCACGTAATCCCCAAATCCAAAAAAGAACGATAGCCCGTGTAGTCTGGAGTCACAAAATAGCCTTCTTGGGCCATCAAACCGGCATTCAGGTGATTGTACTTCACCAAGACGCGGGTACGGTTGATTTTAAAATTCAGGAAAAGATCCAAGACTGGATAGGCGCTAATTTGAAATCGGTCTTGAATAAAAAATTGCTGCAGGGCAGGCTGATAGGCATCTGCATAAAAAGTAGACCTGTACCTTGCATCGATACCCATTTGGACCACCACATTATTGTCAAATAGGGGGCCATCAAAATACACCCGTGTATTGGCATACCATTTGGGAATACGCAAGGCATTCGAAGCAGAAGCAGAAATCTGGGTATAGATCCACTCCGTATCCATTCGGAATTTTTTACCCAAGGGAAGTGTCGCCTTCAGAGAAGGGCTAAGTAGAAAAACTTGTCCCTCTGCCTGCAGTGGAATTTGGCCTTGACCAAAATACACGTACCTATTGATGCGAGTGAGGGTAAGACTAGGCCAGACCTGCAGGTTTTCTAGGGGTAATTTTAGCGTTCCCTTGACCTGATCTACCCCAATATCAGAGAAGTCGTTTTTCCACTGCTGGTGATTGCCTCGGTATTCTTGTTGCAAGGCAGTTGGCTGGTACAGGGCCTTGGTATAGTCTACTTCTAGCCAAGGGGAGATAAATAGTCCGTGCAATCGGAAATTACCCGGAAACAAGTATTCCCCATCTGCGCTGATTTGCCAGGTATCAGAAAGTTTCCCTACCAGCTCCCCTCCCAGGTAAAGTTCAGTAAAGGGGCGATTTTCGGGAGAGAGCAAAGGCGACCAACGGGTACCATTCCTAAGTTTGACAAAGGAGTTGTAATAAAACCCCTTCACCGTTCCCTTCATTCCAAACTCATTTCTCCACTCCGAAAAATCATTTCGGTGCTGGGTGGTATCCGGATTGACTAACCTTTCCTTGGGATAAAAATCAGCATCCTTGGTATTTAGTAAGGCTTCAAAAACCAGCGCTTGATTTTTTCTATCCAAGACGTGGTAGAGCTGTAGTCCATTGCCCAGTTTAAACTCCTGGTAGAGGTGGTACTCCTGCCTCAATTCCCTGGCACGAGAATTTTGCAGCCACACCTTGGCATCTTCGTAGGTAAAATAAATGGAATTGGGGTCCACGGAGGGGGGCACAATACCCCCTATCTCGTTCACCACATGCTTCATTCGAGAGAAGGCGCCCAAAAGCCAATACCGCCCGTTTTCAGAACGGTAATTGGTATGCAAGGCGTAGGCATTTTGCACCACCATCTGATCGTCTCGCTTGGAAGGGTTCAGCGTCTTTCGGACGCGCTGGGTGGAAAAATCAAAACCTACGTTCCAGCGGGGGTTTACATTTCTGGCAAAAGAAAGGTCAAGCAAGTTCCGGTTGCCTCCTCCGTAAAAAGCAGACATTTCAGTAAAAGGAGATTTGGAATCGTAATACTTTCTCTGGGAAGGATCTTTGAAGTACAAATTATAGGTATTAAATCCAGAGCTTTGCCCTATCCATTCAGGAAGAGTGAAAAATACCGGCTTGGCCGCAGACCCAATATTTCCCAAATCTTGGTACTTCCAACCCGACTTGGCCACAGGGTCGTAGTTGTGAAAATTGGTCAGCAGGGTATCTAATTCATACAACACCAAGCTGTTGCGCTTGATGGCCTTCTCATAAAAATAGAGGGTGGTTTTGGGTCCATAGACCTGCTTGGTACTGTCGTCCAAGAGCGTCCTACGTCCCTCCTCCTCTTCTACTGCCTTGGGGTCAGCCAACTGTTTGGCTGGACGGGCAGGTGCTCCGGTTCCGCCTTGTGGAACAGGGCGTTGTCCCCAAGCAGCTTGGGCTGCCAAGAGAAAAGTAAGTACAACTAGGCTAAGTAACTTCCGAATCACGGGTGAAGCAGGTTTTTTCGTAGCCGTTGAAGCAGCTGCTCTTCTTGTTTGGGATCGAGCGCTACTTGTATGGGCAGGGCAAAAATCGGAATTTTAGACCATATTTCGGTTGCAGCGAGGGATTTAAGTTTCGCCGCATCCTTTTCCGTGGTGAGCAACACTGCATTGCTCCCCTTTTCTTCTCTTAGTACTTTCAAAATTCGCGCTGCATCTTCGGGGCGGTAAGCATAGTGATCCGGAAAAGAAAAGGAATCGACCACTGCATACTGCTGCTTGCAATAATCCAAGAAAGGTCCGTTATCCGCCAAGCCTGCAAGCGCAATGACCGTTTTAAAGTCGGTTTGACTTGGGCCTGCTAGTTGATAAGGTCTGCCATAGTTTAGGGTAGAAAAGAACAGGTCTGCCTCCGGAGTTAAATAAGGCGCTAGCTCCTTGGCTAGCTTATTTTTTTCTTCTTGACTCAGATTTGCAGGACACTTGGTTACCACCACCAATTCTGCCCGCTTTGCACCAACCCTGGACTCCCGAAGCCTGCCCATGGGAAGCAGGTAATCTTTGGAGAATGGAGAATTATAAGGTGTCAATACGATGCGGAAATCTGGATTTAGCTTTCGGTGTTGAAAGGCATCATCTAAGATTAGGAGTTGCAACTCAGGTCGGAGTTGCTGGATTTTTTGCGTAGCGACTACCCGATCCTCCCCGACGAAAACAGGGATTTCTTCCTTGAACTGCCTGTAAAGTTGCAAGGGCTCATCCCCCACTTCGTCTGCTGAGCTATTCGGTACCAATTGTATAAATCCTTTGCTGCTGCGTCCATATCCCCGGCTTAGGGTACCAACAGCCACCTCATCACGAAGTTTGCGGACCAAAAACTCTACAAAGGGAGTTTTACCTGTTCCCCCTACCGAAAGGTTGCCCACCACCAAAGTCCGAATCGGGGACTTTTTACTTGGAATCAGTCCTTGGTCAAACAGCATGTTTCGTACCGCAGTAATCCCATGAAAAAGAAAAGCTGCTGGAGCAAGCAAGTAGGCGTACCAAGGCATGGAATAGATTTGCTATTTTTGTTCAAATAAACAAAAAAAATGGGATACCGAATTCAGGACGTACTTTCCTTTCTCGACCAATGGGCCCCGCCCGCTTACCAGGAGACTTACGACAATGCCACCCTCATCTGCGGCAACCGCGATTGGCCCCTTACCGGGGTTCTTTGCACCTTGGACTGCACCGAAGCTGTGGTGGAGGAAGCGCTGGAGCTGGGAGCCAATCTGATTGTGGCACATCACCCCATTTTATTTAAAGGGATCAAAAGCCTTACGGGCAGCACCTACGTAGAGCGTACCCTGATCAAAGCAATTCAGGGCCAAGTGGCGATCTTTGCTATTCACACCAACTTGGACCATGTGTCCACTGGTGTAAATCGGCGAATAGCCGATCGCCTACAGCTTAAAAACTCCTGCATCTTACAACCCAAAAAGCAATTGTTGAGCAAGTTGGTCTTTTTTGTGCCTCCAGTAGCTAAAGAAGCTGTACTAGCAGCCATTTTTCAGGCGGGAGCAGGGCAGATCGGTGCATACAAAGACTGTGCTTTTGAATCAGAAGGCATGGGAAGATTTACTCCTTCAGAGGGGGCTAACCCTTACCTGGGACAAAGAGGCGAGCCGCACCAAGAGCCAGAACTTCGCTTGGAGGTCATCTTACCCTCGCACTTAAGTAAAAAAGTAGTGGGGGCCATGAAAGAAGCGCATCCCTACGAGGAGGTGGCCTATTACTTGAGTGCCTTAGAAAACGAACATCAAGAGGTAGGCGCAGGAAGAATTGGGGAATTGGCTCATCCCTTGACGGAAGAGGAGTTTTTTATCCATCTCAAATCCACTATGAATCTGCAGGTAGTCAAGCATAGCCCTTTGCTGGGCAAACCCATACAAAAAGTAGCCTTATGCGGGGGTGCGGGCTTCTTTCTACTCCCCGATGCTAAAAAAGCAGGGGCCGATGTATTCCTCACCTCAGACATTACCTACCATCAGTATTTTGATGCCGAAGGGCAACTTATCATTTGTGATATAGGGCATTATGAGAGCGAAATTTTCACAAAAGATTTACTTGCTGAAGAATTGTCACAAAAATTTCCTAATATTGCACTCTATTTGTCAAAAGTAGTCACAAATCCCACATTTTATCGATAGTTCATGGAAAGTACAGTAGCACAGAAACTCGACGCTATCTACACCCTTCAACTTATAGATTCTCGGCTCGATGCCATCGTAAAAGTAAGAGGTGCACTCCCAGAAGAAGTACAAGACCTCGAAGACGAGATAGCAGGCTACGAAACGCGACTTGACAATTATACCAAGCAAATTGAAAGATTTGAAGAGGACATCAAAGAGTATAAGGAAAAAATCAAGGAAGCGGAAAAGCTAATCAAAAAGTACCAAGAGCAGCAGATGAATGTGCGTAACAACCGGGAGTACGACGCCATCACCAAAGAACTGGAACTTCAAGATTTGGACATTCAGGTGTCCAAAAAGAAAATTACTGAGGCAGGAGCTAAGATTGATCATATCAAGGAGGAGCACGAAAAAACCAGCCTAACCAAAATTGATCGTCAGAAAGATTTAGACCTTAAAAAAGAGGAACTTTCCACCATCGTATCCGAAAGCGAAGCTGAGGAGTCTAAGTTACAGGCAGACCGAGACAAGGCAGCCAAAAAAGTAGAAGAGCGATTGATCAAGTCTTACACCAAAATCAGAGCCAACGCCAAGAATGGACTTGCCGTGGTGATGGTTAAGCGTGAAGCGTGCGGGGGCTGCTTTAATACCGTACCTCCACAGCGTCAAGCAGATATCCGCGAAAAGAAGAAGCTAATCGTGTGCGAGCATTGCGGAAGAATTCTTGCAGGTGTAGAAGACGAAAACGAAGAAGAGACTTCGAAAGTCAAAAAAAGAACTTCGAAAGCCTAAGTCTTCCTCTCCTAATTTAAACCTCCGAGCTTCTCGGAGATTTTTTTTGTCTCTACCTTTTGTTTTCTGTCAACGGTCGACGGTCCAGAGTCTACCCTTAGGTATCCCTGATTTTTCGTTTCCAGGACACCGAACGAAGAATGAAGTGCTGGGAATTCGTAGAACCTATTACATACCATCAAGTCTTTTTTCTTGCCTCTTGCCTGCCTTTGGGCAGACATCTTGCTTCTTGGCTCCTGTATCTTGCTTCTTGTCTCTTGCCTCCACGGTGGACTGTAGACCATTTTTTACCAACAATCTTGATTTTCCTTCCCTTTTGAAGCTATATTGAGGAATGAAAAGTTGGGTATTGAGTATAAGTTTTCTTTTTTTTTCTTTGCTGACCGTGGCAAGTACCCCTGTACCTAAAACTTTTGTATTTCTTTTTGATGCGCAGCATCTGAAATCCTCGGGAATCCAAGTGAAGGCCATCTCCGCGCAACTGGCTCCCTTCTTTTCGGTAAAGGCCTATGGGGGAAATTCCGACCTCGCCTTGGTACTTGAGCTCCCCACGGATGCCCTCGATGCCAAGAGTTTGGGCGCGTATTGGATTGGCTTGCCCGATGGGAAAAAAGTGCAATTGCAGGAGTTGGCCTTTAAAATTGTGAATCTTTCTGAGGTTCAGGCTGCGCACCAGCAGGTCATGCAAGCCTATGAGGAACAACTTTCACTCAAGAAGAAGGCTGCAAAATTGACTAAGGCGTCGTCAAGCCTTTGAGGTGCTCTTGATCGTTTGCCTTGAGGATAGTAAAAGCTGTTTCACTAGTTTGTTCAAGGATGTACAAACAGAGGTTGTTGTGCTCGTACTGATCCATTTTTTTTAGTTCCGTCTGGCAAAGGATACTCAAAAAAATGCGCATCGCCCTTCCGTGCATACATACCAAAAGAGTTTTTGTCGTATCCTTCAGGAGGATATCCAAGGCTCGGGTTAATCGTGCAGCCACTTGATTGGGACTTTCTCCACCAGCAATGGCGTAGTCCAGATTTCCCAATTGCCATTGGTGTAGCATAAATTGGTAGTACTGTCCCTCTTCCGGGGTCATGGGGGTACCTTCAAAATCCCCCCAAGAAATTTCATTTAATTCAGGAAGCATGCACGTAGGAAGCCCTAAATCTATAAATCCTTGAATAGATTGTCGGGTACGAAGTAGCGCCGAATGGTAGACCCTATCGAAGGGAACCGATCGGTAGGTACGGAAAAAAGCTTCGGCTTGGGCCCGCCCCGTGGCATTGATTGGGGCATCTATTCCACTGCCTTGCACTACCCCTTGTAAATTGTAGTCTGTTTGTCCATGGCGGACGAGGTATATTTTTTTTCGGTCCAAGTTTCTTTACTTTTGTACAACCCAAATAAACTTCATTTACCTGATATTTTCATGGTTTTTCTTACCCTCCCTTCACTAGAACAGCTCAACTCCGTACGAAGAGCTTCCATGGTAGATCACCTAGGAATTGAGTTTACCGGTATAGGAATAGATTACCTAGAGGCCACTCTACCTGTAGATGCTAGAACTATACAGCCCATGGGTGTGTTGCATGGAGGAGCTAATGTGGTATTGGCCGAAACCTTGGGCTCCGTGGCTGCGTCCTTGACCATAGATCTAGAGAAACAGTACTGCGTAGGGTTGGAGATCAATGCCAATCACCTCAAATCGGTCAAAGAAGGAAGAGTCAAAGGAACCGCAAGGCCTTTGCATGTAGGAAGGTCTACCCAGGTTTGGGAAATACAAATTGTGAATGAAGCTGGTCAACTTTGTTGTGTCAGCAGAATTACCATGGCAATTCTGGATAAAAAATGAATCTCGCTCAAGAAGGTAAAGCCATTTCCTTAGAAGATAGTCTGGACATGATCTTGCACCAAGGCCTTGCTTCGGGACGAGCTTTTGCCCTCTGGAGAAAACCCAATTCGCGTACCCTTCACTTTATCTTAGACGACAGGCAAGTCAGCAACCGAGTGGATTTATCCTTAGAAAATTTGGGGCCTGGATTTATTGTCCATCCTTTTGCGGACCAAGATGATAGAAAAGCCTATTTTATTCATGCGGACCAACACCTTTCCTTTTCCCTAGATGAGTCTTTTTGTGCAGAAGACCTGCCTGATGAGGTGACTTCCCTTTCGGTTTCGCTTTCCCAAAAAGCACGTAAGGCTGCAATAGCACAACTTTTGGACCAGCAACTTCAAGAACTCAAAGAGAAAAGCCTTCCTAGGGAAGATAAGGTAAATTTTATTCGCTTGGTAAAGCTCGGGATACACGCCATCTCACAAGGAAGTTTAGAAAAAATTGTGCCTGCACGAACCAAAACGCTTCCCTTACCGGAGTTTTTCGACTTAGGAAAAACCCTTAGCCAACTCCTTCAAACCTATCCTTTTTCTTTTATCCATTTTTTTCATTTGCCTAGGATCGGTACCTGGCTGGGCGCAAGTCCTGAAAGTTTGATTGAAACTCGGGGGGATTATTTTTATACCATGTCGGTGGCAGGCACCCAAGCGGCCCAAGGAGATAATCCCTTGAAATCGGCGGCATGGACACAAAAAGAAATTGAAGAACAAGCCTTGGTGAGTCGATACATTGTGGATTGCTTTAAAACCATACGCTTGCGGGAATACGAAGAGCAGGGTCCTCGAACCATTCTCGCTGGCAACTTGCTTCACTTGCGTTCGGATTTCAAAGTGAATACCAAAACCACGGGATTTTCCAATTTGGGTAGCGTCATGCTAGCCCTACTTCATCCTACCTCAGCGGTATGCGGGATGCCAAGAAATGCAGCCCAAGCTTTTTTGAAGGCAGAGGAAGGATTTGATAGAAGTTTTTATGCCGGTTTTTTAGGTCCGGTACATATAGAAAATGAAACCTGCCTTTACGTCAACCTTCGCACGGCCAGTCTTCACCCAAAGCAGGCCATCTTGTACGCAGGAGCGGGCGTCACGGCCGATTCGGATCCTGAAAAAGAATGGGAAGAAACCGAATTGAAATGCAAAATCATCGGTAAGTTTATACAAAATCCAGACGCTTGATTCTCCAACCCATCCTCGATTTGGTAGCCATTTGCGCTGCACAGGGCATTCGAAAGGTTATCCTTTCCCCAGGCTCCCGTTGTGCTCCCCTGACCTTGGCCTTTGCCCGCCATCCGGAGATGGAAGTACGGACGATCTCAGACGAACGCTCCGCTGCATTTATCGCTTTGGGCATGGCCCAGTTATTGAAGCAGCCCGTGGTCCTGGTCTGCACCTCTGGATCTGCCGTACTCAACTACTTTCCTGGACTAGCCGAAGCCTTTTTTCAACAAATTCCGCTGCTGGTACTTACTGCCGACCGACCTCCCGAATGGGTGGACCAATGGGATGGGCAAACCATTTTTCAAGAGGAAGTCTATGGCAAGCACGTGAAAAAAAGTTTCCGTTTCCCAGATTCGTTTATTCATGCGGATCAACTACACCATTCCCATAGAATAGTAAATGAAGCCATCCATCTAGCTAGGCAATTCCCTTCTGGACCAGTACATATCAATATTCCTCTGAGGGAGCCTTTTTACCCTGAAGAAGGGGAAGTTTTTCATTATCCCTCCCCTGCCCCAATAGTTAAAGTGGTTCCTTCAGTGCATCAACTAAGTAAGGCTTCTCTTGATAGGCTAAAAGAGGAGTTGCGGGGATTTCACCGCCTCCTGATTGTACCAGGACAACAAGAGGGTAATCCTGAACTACTAGCAGTGATCGAGCGCTTGGCGGCGCAAAATCAAGCGGTAGTGGTGGCAGATGGCTTGTCCAACTTACAAGGAGAAGGAACCATCACCCTACACGACCATTGGTTGGGTCTAGAGGAACTTCATCCAGCACTTGTTCCAGACTTGGTAATCAGTTTTGGCAAATCCATTATTTCCAAGTCTCTTAAGCTTTTCCTTAGAAAGCAAAACATCTCCCATTGGCACATTCAACCCGATCACCAAGCCAAGGACACCTATTCTCACCTCACGCAAATTTTTGGATCAGAACCTCTACCCTTTTTGCTTTGGCTGGAAGGACAGCTGCCAAGTCAATCTTCAGGCTATGTGGAAGGCTGGAGACATTTAGAAAATCGAATAGCCCAAGGCTTGCCCAAGGCCTTGGAGGACGCTGGCTTTGGAGAGTACCTAGCGGTAAAAAAAGTGCTAGATTCCTTGCCAGAAAAAAGTCTGCTTCAGGTAGCCAATTCCATGCCGATTCGCTACGTGAATTTCTTGGGTCGAAGGAAACAGGAACTCTTCTGCAATAGGGGAACGAGTGGCATAGACGGGAGCAACAGCACCGCGGTGGGAGCCAGCTGGGTATCCGAGGTCCCTGTTCTCCTCCTTACCGGGGACATGGCCTTTTTCTACGATAGAAATGCCTTTTGGCACAAGTATCCCATCCCTAATCTAAGGATCGTTTTGCTCAACAACCACGCAGGGGGAATCTTTCGATTGATCGAGGGACCGTCCAAACAGCCCGAGCTGGAAGAGTTTTTTGAAACCCAGCAGGCCTTAAATGCAAGCCATTTGGCTGCAGAATATGGATTTGAGTACGTCTTGGTAAATAGTTCCCAAGGATTGGATCAGGCACTTGCTACCTTTTTTGAAGCGAGTGCAGTTCCAAAAATTTTAGAAATTGAGAGTCAAAGTCAGCACAATGCAGCGATACTTAAGCAAGTAAAAGCAAAGTTGAGGTCTTTGCTTTGACCTTGGCACGGTAGAAGTCTTAACTAATAGGAAAAAAAGCCTATGAAAATATTTCGATACGGAGAAGATCAGTTGACCGCATCCCTTGCGCTAGGTTTGGCAAGAAAAGAGATTCGGGGCGTATTGAGTCCAGCCGTCATCCAAAAGGTGCAAGCCTCGGCAGAAGCAGTAGCTAGCATTGCCTCCGGAGAAGAGGTGGTTTACGGAATCAATACGGGGTTTGGTCCCTTATGTACGAGCAAAATTTCTGCGTCAGATACGCAGATTTTACAAGAAAACCTCCTTAAAAGCCATGCTGTGGGGGTGGGAGAACCCGTAGAGGAAGAGATCGCCTTATTGATGTTGGTACTCAAGGGACATGCCCTTGCCCAAGGGTATTCGGGGGTTCGATTAGAGACTTTGAAGCGAATTTTATGGATGATGGAAGCGGAAATCGTGCCCGTAGTTCCTTCTCAGGGATCTGTTGGTGCTTCTGGGGATTTGGCTCCCCTCTCCCATTTATTTTTGCCACTCATCGGGGAAGGGAAAGTAAGCTACCAGGGGGAAGTACATCCCGCTGGCCAGGTGCTCAAGCACATGGGAAAAGCACCTTTGACCCTAGGACCAAAAGAGGGGCTTGCCCTGATCAACGGCACCCAGTTTATGGCAGCTCATGGAATTAAGGTGGTGGAGCGCCTGCACCGCTTGCTTAGCCATGCTAACCTTACCGGAGGCCTGATGATTGAGGGCTTGCAGGGATCCATTGCCCCCTTTGCGCCAGAACTTCATCAGCTTCGCCCCTATGTGGGAAACCTTCACGTCGCTCAGACCCTCTACCAACTGTTGAAAGACTCGGAGATTGTAGCTTCCCATGCTAACTGTTCCCGTGTGCAGGACCCCTATTCCCTGCGTTGCATGCCACAGGTGCATGGGGCAAGTTGGAACGCCTACCTACACCTGAAGCAGACTTTAGAAATCGAAATCAATTCCATCACGGATAATCCCGTGGTTTTTGATGCCAAGCATACTATTTCTGGAGGGCATTTTCACGGACAACCCATTGCTTTGCCTTTGGATTATGCGACTTTAGCCGCTTCTGAAATTGGAAATATCTCCGACCGCCGGATTTACTTGTCCATCGAAGGGAGCACCCCAGGGGTACCCAAGTTGCTGCTGAAGGAAACCGGCTTGAATTCAGGCTTGATGATTCCTCAGTACACTACGGCCGCCTTGGCCTCCGAAAACAAGGGGCTTTGTTTTCCTGCTTCAGCCGACTCCATCCCCACCTCTTTGGGTCAGGAAGACCATGTCAGCATGGGAAGCATCAGCGCACGGAAAGCACTGCGGGTGATTGACAACGTGGAAAAAATCCTTGGCATTGAGTTGCTCTACGCTGCTCAGGCCATGGACTTTCGTGCGCCACTCCGTTCGGGGAAAATCTTGGATGCCGTCTACCGCAACATCCGTGAAGTCATTCCGCCGCTTGAAAAAGACCGGATTTTGTACGAGGACATGGAAACAGCCATCGAATTGGTGAAAAGTGGATCCCTACTTGCACTTGCCCATCAGGTAGCTCAGGAAACGGGTGCGCCTTACCAAACCGAGTGGACCAGCCTTTTTGACTATTGATTCCTATGAAAAAACTGATTGGCCCCATCCGCCAAGTGCTTACGCTGGATCAGTTGCCACAAAAAGGCGCACTTGGAGACGAGCAACTCGAAATCTTTACCCAGGCAGGAATCCTGATGGATGGGGAGTACATTCAGAAAGTGGGGGCTTGGGCGGAACTGAAACAAGAATTCCCAGAAGCAGAGATTCATGAACTGGACGGAGATTATGTTGCCCTACCGGGCCTGGTAGACTGCCATACCCATTTGTGTTTTGGTGGAAGTCGGGCTCGGGATTTTGCCTTGCGCAATGCAGGCAAGACCTATCTTGAGATCGCCGCTGCAGGAGGCGGTATTTGGGATACGGTTACCCAAACCCGTAGTTTGGATCAGGCAACGCTAGCAGGCATCACAGCCAAGCACGCCAATCGGCTTTTTTCTGAAGGGGTAACAACCATCGAGGTAAAAAGCGGCTATGGCCTTTCGGTTGCGGAGGAGTTGAAAATGCTCCGCGCGATCAAGCAGGCATCGCCTGACACTGCTGCCGATTTGATTTCCACCTGTTTGGCGGCTCACCTATGTCCCAAGGATTGGAAAGGCAGTCCCAGCGCCTATTTGAGGGAGATTGCGGACCAACTTTTCCCAGTCCTGTTAGCCGAAAACTTGTGTACTCGGATCGATGCCTTTGTGGAAAAAAGTGCCTTTTCACCAGAACAAATCACTCCCTACCTAGAAAGGGCAAAGCACCTGGGATTTGACTTGACCCTCCATGCCGACCAATTTTCCACCGGGGGATCAGCCGTGGCTGTGGGGCTTGGGGCCCGATCTGCGGATCACTTGGAGACCTCGGGGGAATCTGAAATCCTTGCCCTGGCAACTTCCAACACCGTTGCCGTAGCTTTGCCAGGAGCATCTATTGGCTTGGGGATGGCTTTCACTCCGGCCCGGAAACTCTTGGATCAGGGAGCCAGTGTGGCCATTGCCTCGGACTGGAATCCTGGATCTGCTCCTATGGGAGACCTGTTGGCACAGGCATCCATTCTGGCCACCTTTGAAAAATTGAGTACGGCAGAGGTTCTTGCTGGCATCACGTTCCGCGCAGCAGCAGCCCTAGGCTTGAGCGATCGAGGAAAATTGACTCATGGTCAATTGGCCGATTTTATCCTCTTCCCTACGTCCGATTACCGTGAAATCCTGTACCAGCAGGGAAAAATGAAACCGGAGAGGGTGTGGAAGAGAGGGATGATAGTACAATGTACCAAGTACTAAGTACAATTTACGATGTACAAAGTACAAAGTAAGAATTCGCACTAGCACGCGAATTCTGCCTGCCGCAGCCAGATTTCAAAAAGAAGTAATGAATTCAAAACAAGGAAAACTTATAAATTAATTGAATTACCCTCATGCCTGAACAGCATACTTTGTTCTTGGTACTTGGTACTTGGTACTTGGTACAAAATAGTACAAAGTACCATGTACTAAGTACCAAGTAGAAATACGAGATACCCACCGCGGCGGGCAGGCGAGATACGATATCCCAGCCAATGACGAATGTCAAACGCCGAATGTTGAATTAAGAAGAAGAAAAACATACAATTACTAGAATGCCCTACTTGGTACAAAATAGTACAATGTACCAAGTACTAAGTACCAAGTAGAAATTCGCACTAGCACGGGAATTCTGCCTGCCGCAGCCAGATTTCAAAAAGAAGTAATGAATTCAAAAGAATGAATACAATTAATCTAGCAGAATTACCCTTTTAGCAGTAACCCATACTTTGTACTTTGTACATAGTACTTGGTACAAATCAGTACAAAGTACTATGTACCAAGTAGAAATATGAAGTACGAGATACGATATCCCAGCCAATGACGAATGTCAAACGCCGAATGTTGAATTAAGAAGAAGAAAAACATACAATTACCAGAATGCCCTACTTGGTACTTTGTACTTCGTACTTGGTACAAGATAGTACAAAGCATCCTTCCCCAGCATATTACTACTATGCAATTCCAAACCCAAATCCGCCAAGGTATCCCCAGCCAGCTGCCGCCAAAGAAGGAGCGGACAGTGGGCATATCCCATGCGCCCAAGCGCAAAGACCTATTGTCTACAGAGGAAAAAAAATTGGCCCTACGAAATGCCTTGCGCTATTTCCCAACGGAGTGGCACGAGACGCTGGCGCCAGAGTTTTGGGAGGAACTGAAGACCTACGGGCGCGTCTACATGTACCGCTTTATGCCAGACTATGCGCTCAAGGCTAGACCACTAGCAGAATACCCAGCCAACTGTGCGCAGGCAGCGGCCATTCAATTCATGCTTCAAAATAATTTGGATCCTGCCGTAGCCCAGCATCCAGAGGAATTGATTACCTATGGGGGCAATGGGGCAGTTTTTCAAAACTGGGCCCAGTACCTGCTGACCATGAAGTACCTGTCCGAGATGACCGAGGAGCAGACGCTTCACCTCTATTCTGGTCATCCTATGGGGCTTTTTCCCTCCTCCAAAGACGCTCCTCGCGTGGTGGTGACCAATGGGATGATGATCCCCAACTACTCCAAACCGGAGGATTGGGAACGCTTCAATGCGCTGGGTGTCACCCAATATGGACAAATGACCGCAGGTTCTTTCATGTACATCGGGCCACAGGGAATCGTTCACGGGACCACGATCACCGTCATGAATGCCTTTCGAAAGAAGTTGGGATCGGAAATCGCTCCCAAGGGCAAATTATTCCTGACTGCTGGTCTGGGCGGGATGTCTGGGGCACAACCCAAAGCAGGAAATATCGCTGGTTGCGTCACCCTCTGCGCTGAAATCAACCCTGCAGCGGCGCACAAGCGCCAGGAGCAAGGTTGGGTAGACGAACTATTTTCAGACCTAGATCTCCTCGTAGCACGAGTTAAAAAGGCCAAATCAGCCCAAGAAGTGGTTTCCATCGCTTACCTGGGCAATGTGGTGGATGTTTGGGAGCGACTAGATCAAGAAGATATTCTAGTAGAACTCGGTTCGGACCAAACCTCTCTCCACAACCCTTGGGCAGGAGGATACTATCCCGTAGGGTTGTCTTTTGAAGAATCCAACCGATTGATGGTGGAAGATCCGGAGGCCTTCAAACAAAAGGTGCAGGAATCTTTACGTCGGCAGGCTGCGGCTATCAACCGCCATGTACAAAGAGGTACCTACTTTTTCGATTATGGGAATGCCTTCCTACTCGAAGCCTCCCGTGCAGGTGCAGAGGTGATGGCCAGCAATGGAATTGATTTTCGCTACCCGAGTTACGTGCAGGATATTCTAGGTCCCATGTGTTTTGATTATGGATTTGGGCCATTTCGATGGGTTTGCACCTCTGGATCTGCTGCTGACTTGCGCACCACCGACTTGATCGCCGCAGCAGTATTGAAAGGGCTACTTCCCACAGCCCCTACAAGCATTGCGCAACAACTTCAGGACAACATCACCTGGATTGAGGAAGCCGAAAAGAATTGCCTGGTGGTGGGTTCCCAAGCCCGGATCCTCTATGCAGATGCTGAAGGTAGGGCCAAGATTGCTGCGGCCTTCAATGAGGCCATCGCTGCGGGAAGGATTTCCGCCCCGGTAGTTTTGGGACGAGACCACCACGACGTAAGTGGAACGGATTCCCCCTACCGGGAAACGAGCAACATCTACGATGGGAGCCGATTTACGGCAGACATGGCCATTCACAACGTGATTGGTGACAGTTTCCGAGGCGCCACCTGGGTATCCATCCACAACGGCGGCGGTGTAGGTTGGGGCGAGGTCATCAATGGAGGCTTTGGTCTGGTGCTTGATGGCACGGAAGCCGCAGCGCAGCGACTGCAATCCATGCTCTTCTTTGATGTAAACAATGGCATCGCCAGACGAGCTTGGGCGCGGAATAGCGGATCCATCGAAGCCATACAACGTGAAATGGACCGCAGCCCTCAATTGTGCGTCACGATCCCGCAACTTGTGGAAGATCGATTTATTGACAATCTCATCCCATAAGTGAACCAGCGTAGGTTTAATACGAACAAAATAGGAATAGTCTACAATTTTTGTAGATTTGTAGACGAAAAACCAAACCTTTTGTACCCATGAATTTGCATCAGAATCCCTCTCCCTCCCAATGGACAGGTAGAAAATCCAGTCAAGTGGAGTATTGGCACCAGGCGGTCCGTACCCTTGCCAACTTGGCTTTTGACCAAAGCTCAGCGAAAAAGGTGGGCATAATGGGTTATGCTGGCGAGGAAGGAGTCAAAAGAAACCAAGGTCGATTGGGCACCCTGGAGGGTCCTGCTTCCATCCGCAAGTGTTTGGGTTCATTGGCTCACCACCTTCCAGCAAACCTTCCCCTTCTCGATTATGGAGATGTTTTTACCTGGGGTGGGGATTTGGAAGCATCCCATCAGGTCATTACTGAACTCACCTATCA
>Ga0194123_10004209_pt1 | contig 16483 bp, 14 predicted proteins | sample TA2MahsurfametaG_5_FD_155479 | JGI IMG/M metagenome (GOLD analysis project Ga0194123, IMG submission 155479) | Freshwater microbial communities from Lake Tanganyika, Tanzania - TA2015023 Mahale A surface | ecosystem: Environmental > Aquatic > Freshwater > Lake | place: Tanzania: Lake Tanganyika... | reverse complement strand
ATATAAAACATTTGATATTAATCCTGCTGTTGCGACCCCATACCAAAATTCATTACAATTCAATACGTATGGAATTTTTGATGTGAGAGATCTGAATTTGTTCATTTATAGATGCTATTTATTAATGAATACCGTAGATGCGATAAATTAATTTATTTATAAATTAATTTATCGCATCTACGGTCCGTCAGTATACGCCTATAAGTTAATTATCCTTCAATTGAAAATAACGCATATTTTCAATATGCGTTACTTTCAATAAATTAAATAAAAAACAAATTAAATTATGGCGATGACGGTAGCATCTACGGTAACATTTAAAAACGCTCACGAAACAGCTAAGCACCCGCACCTTTGCATTTCTTTGTTCCTGCTTTTATACCGCTCGTCAGACCCCCGACAACCAGACCGGCAACCGCACCAGCGATCGCCCCATATGGTGGGAATGCCGCTCCCGCCATTGAAAACGACGCGGTTGTTCCAAGGATGCTTCCGATTTCACCAGAAACGCTGCATTTGGGTGTTGGCTCAATGAGTATTTGAGGAACGTCACTTGCATAGAGGTATTGATAGATGGCCATGTAATCAGCCGCGGCTGTTGCTACACCTGTATTCACAAACCCCCACCACCCTCCAAACTTATTGTCTTGTACCTTTGACATTAAATTGATACCAACAGCGGTTAGAAAAGCACCTGGATAGAGTGGTCTGCCATTGGTGTCTGCATTGGCTCCTGATTGAAACGCCAAGATAAATGGACTTGCCTGTGGTATATTATATTTTGTGTGAAAAAAATTATCATCTACATTCCATTTGCCCGGGTCAAGCTTGTCTACCAACTGACTAATTTCTGCATAACCTTTAGGAACACCCCAGTCTTCTAATTTGTCGTCCCACCCTTTCACATCTTTTCCATCATCATCTTTAACACCGTACGCAACAGTCGGGTAGCCGTCACCAACGACGATGGATCCACAAATGTGAACAGGAAGAAGGAACCTATCCTTATCGCTATCATCGTATTTTCCCCACGCAGTTATACAGCCCAGGATAAATAAATATTGCGACTTGTTTTGGATAGTTGTTAACCCGCTACTCATGAGGCTCCCAATGATCCCGTACAATCGAAAACTCCCGTAATACGCAAACTGTGTTATGGAAAAGACGTTTTTATATTCTTTTCCCCCGTTCCTGTTCCACCACTGGATATAGATCTGAAAATGAAGCAGGGGAATAAAAATCTGACACAAGAGGTAAACAAAAATACCCGCAAATATGTACAAAAAAACACGTGGCCAGAAACCCAGATGGATACGGACCTCTGGTATTTTTCCGGTTGGTGTCTGGGATGATGTATTGGCATCCTTGGAGACAAAAGATACTTTGTTATCCTTTTTTTGTTTTGATTGTTGCTTTGAATGAGGTGGTGCAGCGACATAAGACACTTTTGTCATTTTCTTTGTCAAATAAAAAATACTTTTCAAACGTGTATTTTTTTTTTATTTGACAAAGAAAAACACATGCCACAACAGCAAAAACAAGGTTTTATTGTCGGAAAAACTTTAAAAAAGGGATGGACGTGGACAAAGATAGCACTTTTCACCGTGATTGGAATTATTGTCGCGTACGTCGTCTACTGTATTATCGTCACAATTATCAGGTTCCTTGATCCAATCTTCAAAGCACTGAAGGATATGATGGGACCCGGTCCCGCGTCAGATCCCGCTAATACTGGTGCTCCGTGGTGGGCGTGGTTCGGCATGGTGTACCTATTGCTCGGAGGAACGGCGGGAATGAGTGCCCTCTGGAAGAAACTTCGGTTCGAAACCGGGCTCTCAAATAAAGAACTTTGTAAAAGGTACGGCGTGACCGAAGCCGATGTCAAAAAACTACGCGAAGAAAATCCAGGCAAAAGCGAAAAACAATACGAAGCCAAATTGAGAGAAAATATTAACAGACAACGAGCTAGTGAAAAACGTTCAGAAGCAAATGAAAAAAGATCAGCCGCACAATCGACCACAGATGCCACACAGAAGGCTAGGTTGGAAGCGGAAGCAGATGAACTTGACAAAGATGCCGAAGAACTTGAGGAAAATGCGGACGAGGCAAGTAAAGAAGCCGGATTTTAATCGTAGGACGCTTGACCCAGTTATTCTCAATTATTATAACTCCCTCGGATGTAAAGATAATTTTAAAAACCAGTTCACTGGTTTTTAAAATGTACCGCTAACACCATAAGTTAATTAAAGAACAATTAACTTGTACAACGATCCCCGACATGTCGGGGATCGTTGTCGAGGCGTATTGTACAAGTGGTGGAGATCACCTCCACCACTTGTCAGGGTGCTGCGCACCCGGTTTGCATCGGCGTGTTGCGTAGCAACCGCCGGCAAACCAGACGGACCGATATAGCATTAAATAGGCAAGTTGTCGGACCATGGTCCGACAACTTGCTCATTTGTGTACAAATAGACAAGCACTCCACGTAAGTGGAGTACATTTATCGCAATATTGTAATAAGTGCCCACGTTAACTCCACCGCTTGTCCCAATACGTCTATAACTTAATCCTTAAATTCAAGGCATTGAAAATAAGGCTATTATTAATAGCCTTATTTTCAATAAATAGACAAGGTTGGGAAGCTTGAGCTTCCCAACCTTGCCCACGGTATAAAAACCAAGATAAAAATAAAACCAGTTCTTTGATGACCAAGCCCAGTATGAATCAAATCTGTTCGGTTGTTTGTGGTGTCGTTGTTGTCTCACTTTCCATTGTCGCTCGTTGTCCCAGACCATACGCGAGGAACGCGCCCAGTGTCGCTTTTGATGCCAGTGACAGCCACAGGTACGTCTTTTCGATACTGGTGTACGGTGTTTGGGTTGTTGCATTGATGACACTGACAAACCCGAAACACGCATAAAAAATAAACAGGATGAAAATCATGGACGGGAGCCACGACGGGATTGACTTTCCCGTCGTTGTTTTTACCTCGTTCACACGCCTGAAAAAATCTTTTGTAATCACCGTGATTTCTCCTGACAACAATAAGAACCCCGTGGCCAATGGTAAAACGGTCGACATCCCACGTCTACGATTTTCTTCGACGGACTGTCCCTGCATGATCATGCACACGTTGAGGAACGCCAGCAAGATATAGGTGTTCAGGTCTTTGACGCCTGACATGAATGCGATAATGTAGATCATGAGCGTTGACGAGATGCCGTATTCGATCCAGCGCATCCAATTGTTCTTGTCGCGTACCATGCGTGCGTATACCGTATTTGCTGTTGTCGCGTACACGCCGTGAAAAATTGCCGTCACCGCAAAAAAAGCAATCACCAGTACCTCGACAGACCACATGGACGTGTCGTGTTGAACAACGCTGTCGTAGTCTGACGGTTTTTCATGAGTAAGTTTGTGGTCTCTTATGGTGAGGTCGAGGGGACTTGAAACACGAGATTGGATGCCATAGAAATAGACCGTGAATCCAATTGCAAGAAGAACATGAACAATACAGAGAAATATGTTGAGTGTCCTGAATGTCATTTTCTTTCATGATAAAAAAAAATGGCATTTTCAAGCTACTGGTAAGGAACCAAGGTTTTGTTCTGAAGCATGAATGCCCGTGAAAAAAATTTTGTGATACTCGTATCGTGTGTTATACAGATAACCGTCTTGGATTTCATGAGTTCTTGGATAAGACCGATAACATGGTCCTTGGTCTGCGGGTCGAGGTTTGACGTTGGTTCATCGAGGATGACAATAGGGACAGGTCGGAAGTAGATCCTTAGCAACAGAATAATCTGTTTTTCTCCACCGCTCAGATTATTTGCATTTTTTCCAACGAGCAGGTCAAGGTTCTCAAGTATTTTGGGTGGAATGTTGAGCTGTTGAAGGCCTTCGACATCGGGTTCTTGACCGTAAAAGATATTCTCACGGATTGTACGATTAAAAAGTGTCACGTTTTGGTTCATGTAGGTAACGATGGATGTGAGTTTTTCATGTGGGATGATGTCCACGGGGACGCCACCGATGGACACGGTCCCCGAAATCGGTTGGTACGTGTTCATCAACATCTTGACCAGTGTTGATTTCCCAGAGCCGATATCACCCAGTATGACAATATTTGATCTGTACGGTATAATAAAAGACACATCGCGGAAGAGCAATTCAGGCGACGATGACTGTGGATACCGAAACGCAACCTGACTGTACGCAATATCATAATTATGAACAGTAACGAGAGGAGGCTGTGATGTCGTGTCGTTATTATGCTTTGTGGTCTGTGGGGTTTGAGTGTAATGAAATTTTTCAAGAAAGGTGTGGAGTTGGTTCATCGAGCCGGAGTAGTAGACACCATCGGTGCATTTGCTCACTAGCGTCGTCATTGTTTTTGATAGCAAGATGGTTGCCGTGATGAGTATAATGAGTTTCCAATACGGCATCAGGTGGGTATATTTTGGTGTGGTTGCCAAGAAGATCCCGTAGACAATAATGAGTAATAAAAACACATTCAAGACGATAATGGCGGTTATTTTAAAAGCATTAATCTTGTGGATCTCGGCTTTGTGTTCAAGTTCAAATTGTTCACTCATGGTGTTCATCCTGTCTTTTTCTTGCATCGCCTGGTTGGCGATCCTCACGTTTTCTACATTGATAAGGACGTCTTGATATTCATCCATGAGATGATGTTCCTTCTCAAAACGCATCTCGACATTGCTGGTAAAAGAACGATAGTAGATAAAAAAAATCCATGCCATGACAATAAAAACAACAGCGACAATCAATCCTAATCTCCATTGAAGCCAAAAGAGGTACATTGGGAAAAACAAGACACAAAAATATAACGGGAGCATGTAATTGACAAAATTGTTATAGTTCTTATACAGATGTCCCGGGGTTTTACTTATACGATACATGAGCTCACCTATTTTTATCTCGTCATAATCAAATTTGTGTTGAAGGACCACATTTAAGAGTTCGGTCCGTGTAAAGGTGTCAAGTTTGGGTATGATGAGACTGTTGAGATATTCCTGTACAAAATAAAAGAACTGGATGAACAAGAAAATACTGAAAAAAATAAGGAGGACGATAAAAAACATCTTGTATTTCTTTTTCTGGATTTTTTTAAAAATCTGACCGGTGACGTATGAAAGCAATAATATTTCCATCGGAAACGTAATGAGCACAAGAAGAACATGAAGAGACACGATGGAGGTGTGTCTTTTATAAAAATCAGAAAAAAGGCTCGGCATCTTTATTATTCATTCAAGCAAAAAAAATAATTACTGTTATCATGAATGTCGCTTGATGACTTGGGTAGTCTATGCCATCCCAATCTATATGAAATTTAATAAGCACCATACCTATGAGGAACTTGTTTATGTATGAGCAATGTATACATTATTGGAATTTATCCTTTCTTGATATCTATAACCAAATGGTAATAAAAAATCTCTTATCTGATGATCATTTGTGTCATGCTCTTCTATGCTCAAAATTGGATGATATTTTTGTAATGTAGTGCGAGCTCCTTTCAATGCATTTAATTCCATCCCTTCGATATCCAAATGGATATAATAGATAGGTTCTTTTATCTCATTTGTATTGACAAGTGTATCCAAGGTCGTAAATTGGATTATTTCATTTTGAGTACTGGCATCAGAACCGGAGACTTGGGTCCAGTTGATTGCTCCTGTATTATTCCCCCAATGTTGTGTTTTTGTGTATGTATAGGACTGCGTATCATCTGATAAACCAGCAGTAAGTACACGAAGGTTATACAGGTTGTTTTCTCTCTGCATCTTTTTCACAAAGTCTGTTTTATATTTGCTGGGGTCTATACCATACACACGGATGTCATCACGACCGAGGCGTTTCAGAGCCGCGGCGATTGGTATACATCCATCGCCAATATGACACCCACAATCAATGAGAGCAACACCTAGTGGTGCAACGAGCAACATATCCATCATGTGTTTTTTTATATCAAAATCAAAGTCGAACGTATTCGGCCTATTACTTTTCATAAAAGGAGTATTTGTATCTGTCCACTTGATGAATTGTTCTTTACAAAAAGGATTTTCTTCAATCGTATATTCTTGTAACGGCGTAAGTGTTGGTGGTGGGTTATACATCGCATTTTGTGACGGCGTCGGTGATGAGTTTTTGTGACGTTTTACTCGTGTTAAGAATACTATAAATATATAACAAACAATGAGAACACATACGAGAACACCAAACAATGTGATTGTAATCATTTATTTCATAGATATTTTTTCTATAAACACGTTAATCAATTGTACCGTAGATACAATAAATTAATCTGATTACCAAATGAGCACGTTGTCGGACCGTAGACCGACAACTTGACTATTTATCGCATGTTGTACGATAGCATCTACGGTAACTTGTAGATCACCGCAATAAAACAAAATATTCAACGCACTTAAAAAAAAAATGTCTCTGTTTGAAATAAACGCTTAGTATGACAACCATTCGTGTTCATTTTTATGATACAAAAGAAACGACTGATATATTGATTTACGAGACCGACACAGATGAAAGCATTCTTCTTCGGTTGAAATGTACGGGATGTTTTTTCCCATCATATGTGTACTTCCCAAAGACATTTCACCTTGAAAAGTTCCAAGAAAAGCCACAAGATTTTAAACTGCTTGATCTGGGACGCGTCTTTTTCAAGAGCACAAACTCCTATGAAAAAGAATTCAAGAAAATGATCCGTTTGTATCCTGCTTTAAAAACGCATTACGACATTACCCTTGTTGATTTTTTGCAGAAATGGGTTTTTCATTGGGTCTACACAAACACAGATACAAAAGCACCTCATCTCGATGAGTATAACCTGATATTCGTCAAACAATCAATCACAAAATCGGTCCTTGGTGAGTTCAGTGATCCGCTAATAAATACAGAGACAAATCTGAAAATAAATCGGAACGAGTTCTTGGTCTCGCTTGACCAATCATGGTACAGCACATTCCTTCAAACACAAAAAGACGACCTGGTTTTCCAAAGAGACAAAAATGCTGACGCACTTGAAAAAGGAAAACAATTTTCTGGGCTCAAGGGTATATCGTCGACACCGATTGAAGAACTTGGGAAGATTGTTCTTTTTGATGTCAAAACCAAGGATATGACAACAGGAATGCTTTTTGACCGTCTCACATTGACCCCCCTTATTTGTATCGCACGATACAAAAATTTTTACAAGATACGCACCGGTGTATCGTTTGAACCCGATGCATTCCAGGACCGGGTGCCTGACTTTTACAGCCTGTCCATATACAGTGTTGACGGCAATATCATAGCATACGTCACCAACAGTCCGGGAGGATTAAAGTGCCAATGCATTTTTTCTGAGCAGAGCGGTCTTCAGACATATAATGATTTTTTTACCCTTTTTGGGCTTGATCCTCAATTGTATAAACCCCGAGAAGAAAACTCTGTTGGGATACTTGCTGAATTTTTTCTTGACAATCCGGCTCCTCGTGGAACAAAAGATTTCGAATGGTCGGCACTCCAGGCTCCTCTGTTTGCAGACCTGTGCTTCAATAATGAAACGTTTTCACGTTTCTTGTCTGTGAACGATACGGACAAGATTTCACGGAATAATCATTCATTATATGTCTATTTTTCTAGTCCTGTAAAAGAGGTCGCGAATGACAATGTCGTTGTCGGTGGTTGGAACAGGTTATCGTCGCGTTTTGGAGATCTCACGGCAATCTTGACACCTGTCCACTACAAAAGCGGAGACACCAAGATCCACGTGAAGATCACACGATCGGTATCTCTCAAGATTGTAAATAGTTTTCATTATATTTTTACACGTTTGGTCGCACTGTATAATCAACTCTATAAAGAGCAACTCGACATGTTCCAGAAGCTTGTGGATTATGCTCCTATTTTTGTACCACCAACCGTGACGACCTACGGAAGTCTTACACTGACGGAGGTTGAACCTGTTCTTTTCCCAAAGAACGTCTATAATCGGAAATGTCAAAAGGGAAAGGTCCCTGTGATTGTGTCAGATGAAAAGGCAGCGACGATAAAAGATGAGCGTCTGAAATTGAAGTTTCCACCAGTGGAAATAAATGATATTGTCCCGCGCTGGTATATATGCCACAACAAACCGGGAAAAGACGGGAACGTGTACCGATACCCCGGGTTTGCACCTTTGACAGATGTCCAAAAGCACCCATTTGGATTTGCCCCGTGTTGCTTTTCTGAAGACCATCTTGAAAAGAATAAAGAGAAGATACAAACCATTTTAAAAACAAATAAACCCGGACCAACGGTCATTGATTTGAAAAGCAAGCCCCTGTATCGTCTGAAATCTGACAAAATTATAAGAACGACGGGTCAACTGGGGGTCGTTCCACAGCCTGTGGAACGACTGCTTGAAAATATTGTGCCGCTTGCACAATTCTCAAGGGTTGGGATGGCAAATGAATGGTCAAACGCATCCATCCTTGCGTGTTGTGAATATTGGTATGGGGTAAAGAACAAAAAATCAGAATTTCGTTCACAACGTGTGCTCCGGAAACTCCTTCTTGAGAGCAATATTGCCGTTGCCCTTCAAGAAAACTGTGACATTGGTATACAGGGAATTATTGACATCCTTCAGAAAGATGAATATATTGATCCTCTCCGTTTTTATCGGCTCCTTGAACATTTTTATGGGATCCAGCTTTTCATTCTCACACGAGACCGGTCTCAAAAATTCGGTTGCGCGCGTCCTCATTTTTTGAAATCATACGCGTGGTCCGTGGAACCAGGATCACCATTACTCATTATATATCAACACTACGGAGGTGAGACGAACGCCATGTATACCGAAGGACCTCCGCGGTGCGAACTCATCGGTTATGAGGTCCACAATAAGCCAGCGGATGCCCAGCTTGAATTGTCTTTTGAGATGAACGACACAACATTGACGCTTTTTGAACTTCTCTATTCGTGTTTTCGTGGTGATGAGTTCAATACACCTGTGATCTTTCAAAAATCATCGCCTTTAGAAATACTCATACACCAACAATTTATTGATGTGTTTGGAAAAATACGTGTCTTCTATCTGACCGAAGGTTTGTACCCAGCGGTCCTTGTTCGTCCCATCGCACCAATGTCGGTCCCGAACCGCACCTCGCCTTCTGTTGACATTCTCCCTTCAGCCGAGAACGTCATGGCGTTGATAACGGCGTTGGGACTGACAATAAAACAGAAACAAAGTTTTGAAGAATACATTTTTATTGAAGTGGATACGTACCTGTGCCCGCTTATTTTTATCGCACGTCGTCCTGTTGACGACGACGACGAGACATTTCATCCTCTCACACAAGAACCACCGTGTTTGCACTACATCATCCCAAAGAAAAAATGCGTGGTTGACATATTTTTGTGGAACCAACGGTTTGTTGATATTCTGAAAGACTATCTTCTCCTTCGTTTGTCAGTCTTCATGGCTGATGAAAAACGCCGATTAGAAACATTATCGTTCCGTGAAATAAGCGATGCATTCCTCAAGACGCGCGTTTCCTTTGATAAAAAATTCAACCAGCCTCCTGAAGACGAGGTATCCCCGCTTGTGAGTGAAAACCAGCACTTGTTTGATGACAATGATCGCCTTATCCTGCCGTGGAATTTTCAACGGAAAATAAGGTACTTCCTTGAATGGTCTCTGAATGTAAAGTACGATGAGATAGCGTCTCTACGGGATCGTCGAGAGCTTCCATCGTACTATCAATCGATTTATAATTTTCGACATGTGCGCAATCATATTATTCAGGTCACGCTTACATCGATCCAGAGCACGAATGATTACGCATGGATCGGCACTCCTCTGCGGGATATCGCCCCTTTTGATACTATACAGTACTATTATAATCCAGCAGAAACCCCACGGGACGTTCCATACATCTTCTTATATTCTCCTGATGGCGATGCGTTGAAACGCCGGGCGTCAGTGTACATCGCCACAGGAAACCTTATTGCCCCAATTGATGAGGAGAGTGTCGAACCGACTGACACGTATTTCTTCCAGCGACACGACACTCAAACATGGGAGAGACGAGGTCCAGTGGATGATGCCCAACCCCGGGTGGCTCTGTTTGAAGGACTTCAGGGTTTTTTTGGTCTTTTCCCTTTCCGTCATGATTTTTAGCAGTTTCCACACGACTGTGTCAAGAAGTTACAGGGGGTGACATAACAATTTCCTAAACAACAACTTCCACACGGACACGACCCATCAAATATTTGGAAAGAAAAGGTCATTTCCTTTCCAAGAAAAGGACAGGACAGGCTTGAAAAATCAAACGAGAACGTGATAAAATATTTTGATACATCGTCTGGGTCAACACCGTAGCCGGTCATTTCTATATATTTTTTATTCGTAATAGCCTTGATTGTGTTTTGGTACACAAAATACCCTTTGACGGAACGTTTGAAAAACCCGATAGTACCAAGCTCTGTCTCTTGTAAAATACACGTCTTGTCCCACTGAAATGTGAGTGTCGGGGTTGCTGACGATGGGATAATGGTAAAATCAAAAAACCACATACGGTCTGGGAGTATATCTTTTGGTTTCCTATTTGTGAAACCATACGATACAGTTGTGTAGAGAGAAAGCATGTCTGTTGGTTCTACAGTATATTCATTCAAAGATTCAAATGGTAATGAACACCTTTGCATTTGTCACCTATGTATATCCAATATTTTTTTTTTTTTAGGATGAGTACCGTCATCGCCTGGACGCGAAGCGTCAGGGTGCTATGCACCCTGACGCTTAGCGTCTCTTACGTGTTGCGGAGTTGCTCTACAACCGGCAAGCTGAAATGTACGAGTTAATTTTTTTTTCAATGCGAAAACCTGGCAACACGTCTTTGTAAAGGGGACGTAAAGCGTCCGTCATTATACCTGGCGATAATGGTAACAAACATGAAGAAAGAAAAAATGATTTTTTTTTTCTTCATGAAAAGGCCAACCAAAGAATGTCTGACGACATCTTTGAACAATGCTTGCAAGTGCGTCGTCATATTCTTCAACTCCTCTGTTTCTTGTATACGGAGCAATCAAAAAAAATCTCTGACGAGATAAAAACATATAATGAGCTTATTGAATGGGTGCATGATCCAGATGATTTCGTATTTTTTTCCAAGGAGAGGAAACGGCTAAACGAATACAAAAAACGAATTGACGATTATCTCGCTAGTATTTCATGTTGAACGCCATGTATTGAGGATGTTTTCTCCGTATCTTGATAGGAGGATGTGCTCGTAGACCTTCTTTATTAAAATCGCCGTAGACGGTTGACCATATAGAAAGTTTTTTATTGTTTTCCGCTGTTTCGATCTCATCCCGTATGGTACGGATAATAATATTCATTGTCTGATTGTTTATTGACCGAAGGTCGCACCGGGGTTCATTTTGTGGGACAATAAAACGCGAGTGGATATCGCCAATGTTCGGACGGGTACTATTACGGTACGTTGTTGAGAGGACACCGGTGATCTGTTCAGGTGTGACGATTATACTTTTTCCTGTCGGGTCAACACCATGGAGTGCGTCTTTGATAGCGTTTTGTAAGGACATGATGTTTTGTTCAGAGAATAATGTATTGACCATGCAATCACCTGCTATTGTGTTTTCCCAGCCGACAAATGCATTGTATGACGTGTCATATGATGTATTCTTATAATTTTGGAGTTGCGACCACGATGGCAGTGTCATTTTCTTTGTTGCAATATTAAAAAAAAAAGAAAATACCGTGCATGCACTATATGGATCTATGAACATGTCTCAATGTTCTAATCAAGAGTGAAAAGATAGAGGGTCCGTTGGATTGTCGCGACCATCTCATCTCGGATGTTTAACAATGACGGTTTGCTTTTTAAGGGCCTGTCGAGTCTCGTTAAAAAATGTATCATCTCCTGTAATAATTTAGGTGCGGTCTTGTCTGTAAAGATACGTATATGAAAGTCCTTTCGTGGTACGGATACCCTCCCAAATTCACCCATATAGGCCTCGATAAACATATCGATAAGGTCAAGCATCTTGTCTTGTAATTTGTCTGATGCCTTGTGTCGTGAATAATCATGTGTCCGCCAGTGGTAGAGTTTCAACTCGTTCTGGAACTTGAAAAAAGTCATGACTAAAGTACACGATAAAGTCATTTATTTTGTTTTATTTATGTATTCAAACAAAATAAATTTGCATCGCGTCAACGGATGTGAATTTAGAACTGGAATATTTTTTTCAAGAGAAAGAGAATGACAATCACAAGAATAACAATAACGGTCAAGTAGATACCGGTCTGAGGCCGGTATATCTGATTACACACGGGACAGCTGCGGACGTGTTCGCAGATAAACACACAAGGGACAACAGGAGGTGATGGTGGGGACGGTGACGGAGGTGGTGTTGGTGGGGACGGTGACGGAGGTGGTGTTGGAGATGACAACGTTTCAAACGGTTCACGAAGTGCGTGCGTCTGTTGAAAAGGTTGTTGTTGTAAAATAGGACCATGCCGGTAAGGTGTAAAATACGTCTCTGGTTCAAAAGGTTTATCCTTGAGGAGCTCAGACGAGTTTGGGATCCGATAAGGCATCTGTTCTTCAATATGCGATAGATATTGTCGCGGTTTGATGACATTACGTATGAACTTTTTATTAATACGTTGTTGAAGATCTTGGACATTCTGTGTCTCCATCATTTGTTTACAGGATAAAAAATTATTAAATTTTATTAAATATTTCATAAAGCACATCAATAACCCAATGTATGTAATGAATGAGCATATCCCAAACCGTAAAATATCGTACCATATATGTTCCTTCGAGTGTGTAGCCCCGTTGTTTGTAATACGAACGGACACCGACACCTGAAATGATGGCTATTTTTCGCACGGCGTGTCGTCCCGTTGCTAAACGCTCTCCTCGGGCCAACAGTATTGTTCCGATCCCTCTGTGTTGGGTTGCAATACCGTGTCCGTTTTGTGGACCGGACACTTTCTGGACCGGACCATAGACATGGATTTCACGCACAAGACCTATACGACCCTGTAGTTCAGGGAGCCGGGCATGTTTTGTGATACGCAAACGAAGAAAACCAAGCAGTATTGGTCTGTTTGGTCGTGGGATGATTGCACGAATAAAATATTCAGTACAAGCCGATGCCGTAAAGGCGATGGTTTCAAATCTGACATTATGTGCATCAAAAACGGTGTCCTTGACCTCACAACATCGTATGCACTGGCAGTAGATACCCCTCCTCTCTGCCTCGTCTCGAACAATCTGTCCCAGGTTTGAACGTATCGTCGCGCTTGTGAACCCAAGATAATTATTTCTTTCTTGAGCGGGTAAAAAATCTCTCTGGATACGGTTGACACGAACAAAACATGGTGTGAGTTGTTGTCGGAACACAAGGACATCGTGCAACAACCGCCCATTATCGATTTCAGCGTAGGGTGTCCATAGACCACGTTCTTTCCATTTTTTAATCTCAGTAAAAGCAACATCGAGGCATGGGTAGTCTTTCAGATAATCGGGAAACAGATCTGGATCATCAACCAGCACGCGACGATAGCATTCCTTGTCCAGTTCAGGAGTTGTTCCAGGGAGGTCCAGCATGATGTGGATTTCGATCTTGAAGCCTTGGTCTTTCAAAAGCCTGATCGCGTTTTTGCTTTCAGAAAGCCCGTGTCCGCGACGACTCTTCTTGAGGAGAGCATCAGAAGTATGTTGTACCCCGAGCTCGACCCGGGTACACCCAAAAGATCGGAACCTCCTGATCTCATCCACCGTGATCTGGTCGGGTCTCGTCTCAAGACCCAACCCGACAACGTGGATCTGTGCATGGGTGCTGTTCCATTCGATCTCTTGTGAGAGTGTTTTGGGAGGACGTTGGGGATCCACTGAAAACGTGTTGACGGCGTAATATATGTCGCGGATGAAATTCTCTACAACGTCGTGTGGATACGATGAAAACGTCCCTCCGAGAACCCTGATCTCAATTTTATCAAGACAATGACCATTTGTTTTCAGTGTTGTCAGACGAGAATACACCTGCTGAACGCCACTGAAATCAACCGACGAGGCACGTGCAACCGCGTCTTCGTTGCTCAGATAGCTGCGCGGCATCCCTGGTTCTTTGGGACAAAATGCGCAGTCATAGGAACAACTAAAACGATGAGGTGGGAGGACCACGCTCAGATTAATAATTCCGCTGCGGCTCCGTACAGCTCGTTTTGTCAACATGAGCATGAGGTGGGGTTTCATTTCACGACGAAAAAGATGAGTATTTTGTGTATAAAAATGTCGCACGATATTTTTTGAAAAAGTGCATTTCATCTTTCGCCCAAGTGCCGACATGAACAGAGAGACGTCGTGTTCGCTTGTAAACGTGTCTTGTAGTGCGATGAGACGTTGGACACAGTACGTCAATTTCTTTACTTCGGTCGATAAGGCATTCGGAAGGGCGATGTCTTCTATTTCCATATCTTGAGAATAAGATATCAAAAAACAAGAACAAATCAATTTTCAAAATGTTTTGCATTGATATTTTGGAAATACAATATCCATCCCAAAATGGTTATGAGTATAATAAAGATGAGCAAAACAAAAAAAATAAAAGACACGTTTTGTCTGTTGAGCATGAAATATTTATTTAAAACAAGCTTTTAAAAATAAAAAGAAAAATGAGTGTGGTTTTGTTGCTGTATAGTAAATATTCACCAGCGTGTGAAAAGATACAATCGATGATGTCTCCCGTCCTTGATTTTCGAAAAATATGTGTCGATAACTGTGACATCCGCAATCTGGTCCTTCGGGATAAGAAGAAATTTTCGATTGAAATGGTCCCGTGCATCCTTGTCTTTTGGGCGGAGGGGGTCATGAAAAAATACGAGGGTCCTGAAGCGTTTACATGGGTCCAGGAAACCCTGCACAAGATGACAAACATTACAAAAAACGCGGTCCAAACAACAACAATAGATCAAAGGGCCCCTCCACAAAATGTCGGATACCAGGACGAGAATGCTGGTTTTCATGAGTTCCACGCTCCCGTTCTTGAAGTGAAGACAACGTCATCGCAGTCACCACCTCCAGCGCCTTTAGAAGGAAATTTTGACATGAAAAGACAGATGGATTCAGCACCATTATTGCTCCCACGAGAACCGCAACCCAAGAAACAACCATCTGTTCAAGAACCATCAGAAGAACAAACAATGAGAGGGATCAAAAATGATAAACACGAAAATGTCATGTCTCTGGCTCAGCTTATGCAAAAACAGCGTGATCAAGAAGAAGAAACCATTCATCCAAACGCGATCCAAAAAATATCAGATGTCTCGTAGTTTTACTTTTTTTTTCTTGACAAAGAAAATGAGTTTTCTTTTACAATCGCCACAGGGTATTGGTTTCGAGTACGCATCAACAAAAAACGGCATGACAAATGAGGTGTTAAAAAAAATCTTGTACTGGTACGGGCCTGTAGTTGTGGCTGTTGACGCTGAAGGCCTCGGCTTAAAGTCAGGACCGGTATTTTTTATCCAACCAACTGTAGCAACTTCATCAGATCACGTGCTTCTTCTTGTTGGATACGGGAAGGACGGGATTGGTCAATTTTGGGTTGCAAAAAATACATGGGGCACTTCATTCGGGACAAAGGGATTCATCGGTATTAGGATGACGGTCGACGACCCCTCTGAATTCTTCTCGTCGATTTTTTATGTTGATAATTTTGAGACGATAAAGATCAATGAAGCAACGTATCAAAACGCCACTGATGACACAACGATGGTTGATATCGATGCGATCGTTCGGAGCCCTGTGTCATCGACTTTTTTTGGTGAGCCTGTCGGGTTTACACCATCGTTAGGCTATGTTTCCCCACCGTTCCCTGACAAATCCACATCTCTCCTATCAGGAACAACACTCGACCCAATCCCGTCTGAATTTAGCGATACAATGTACTACACTACAAAACAGAACAGGTTCCGACAGATTATCAATGGGCTAACGTACGACCAAAGTACTTGCGAGATCTGTTGGCTGGTGGCCTCGACGGACCTTGTCAGCTGCGCGATTGCGATCAGACATGCTCTTGATAATCATCAGCAACCACGGTTCGTCTCAGTCTCTTTCCAATATTTTGTGGACCAACTCACTACACTGGGAAATAGCCCGCTTTCCATTCAATCACAGGCTGTTGGACAACCAATATGTGCCGATCGAGGAAACGGTCCCTTATTTTCGGGCATTGTAAATAAAAGCGGGTTTGGTGGAGCTAAAAATGCACGAGAAGCACCAATCGGGATGCTTTCGTATGACTCCTATAAAGCAAACCCACAAAATGTTCCGCAAGCCCTTGGTCCGTCTGATGGACTCGCCCAGATGCCTGGTGAAGCAGAGCCTCCTCAACTATCAGCACCAGCACCAGGACCACAACCGGGACCACAACCACAACCGGG
>Ga0194123_10004207_pt1 | contig 16488 bp, 13 predicted proteins | sample TA2MahsurfametaG_5_FD_155479 | JGI IMG/M metagenome (GOLD analysis project Ga0194123, IMG submission 155479) | Freshwater microbial communities from Lake Tanganyika, Tanzania - TA2015023 Mahale A surface | ecosystem: Environmental > Aquatic > Freshwater > Lake | place: Tanzania: Lake Tanganyika... | reverse complement strand
ATGCCAAATTCATCTCCAGGTGTACAAGTTGAGTATTGGGATGTTAACGGAGATAAATGGGAAACATCAACTGACGATCAACCTGGTTTTGCAACAATCACTACCTTGAAACAAGCCTCGGACAATACAGGAGATTATACCATATTTGAGTGTGTATTTAGTGTAACTGTATTTCGAGAAGATCCTAACCAAGGCTTATTGAGTTTAACCTTGAACAATTGTAAGTTCAAGGGTTGGTTCAAACGGTAGTTCACTCGCTGACATATGGGCGATGCGTTAAAAATAGCGATAATAGGAGACTATAATTTCACTTACAATTCACATCATGCCACGAATCTTTCAATCGATCAATGTGCAGAATTCCTAGACATTGAGATTAATTATTACTGGATAAAAATTAACGAGGCCGTTAAATACAAACAAATCTATTTCCAGCAGTTTGATGCAATTTGGATCGCTCCTGGGCCTTTCCAAAATGTTTTCTTTTTAAATGGTATTTTCAGAATATTTTTAGAAGAAAAAATCCCATTATTAATCACAGGGGATGCGTACAAAATTTTTATCGAATACATGATTAATATCCATCAGCTAAATGTACTCGGCGAAAAATTAATTTCGGAAAATTTGGTCGCGGGTTCTAATTTTGAACGTGTGAAAATTTATCCCAAAACAAAAGAGTTTCAAAAAATTTATGAAAATTTTAATGATGTCGAGCTAACGTCGTCAAGGTTTAGTTTTTATCCGAAGTTGTTGGCACAATTGAGCGAAATTTCTGTATCAGTGGATGCGATAAATCAATTTGATGACCCTGAGATTATCAGGCTTACAAATCATCCTTTTTTTCTTGCGTGTTCATTCTGTCCCCAAATTTCATCAACCAGAGATTTACCCCACCCAATCATCTACACACTGTTGAAAAGATCAATTGAACTGAAGAGTGTGCTCTAAAGTTTTGTAAATTCCCCTGAATTCACGTAATATAAATAGCTGTTTATTGGTTTCGAAAAAATGTGAAAGAGTGCCTCAGAGTAGGTAGCTAGTTGAGCCAAGTGGTTCGCTGAGGCAAGACCTGTTTTTACCTCGACAACATCCACGTGCGAAGCTTTCACCCATATTTTGTCTGGTCGAATAAGTTGGTTTTCCCCTGCAATAATATTGCGTTCGCTGATTGTATCAATAATTCCGTCAAATAATTTGATCTGACCGGCCTTCTCAACAAACGTATTTGCATCCTTAACTAAGCGTTCAAAATAAAAACTATCAATTTCTCCAGTTTTAACCAACCTTTGTAATATGTCTTGAACATTGTCGTGTTGGTTAATGTGTTCAACCAATTTATGAAATGCCCGGCCATATAAAATTTCATTGGACTCTGCCTCGCCTTCAATCTTGGTTAAAGCGATATCTGGGAACCATAGTGTATCGCGCGACGGCTCAGGGTGAAAAAATAAGATCTCTGACTGCGATCTTCCGCCATTCCCTGAATGACTTTCTTTTAATCCATAAGTGAGTTTAAAGTAAGTACTCTCCTCATTAATTGAAGGCAGTTGTCCAAAGTAAGCATTTAATTTTTTTCCTAAATTATCGCCACTTTGCTCATTGAATGCGTAAATCCTATATTCTGCGCGGGTCAAGGCAACATAAAGTAAGTTTATTTTATCCAAGGAAATCAAGCCTAATTCCTCTAGAGCACAATCCCTGAGGGCTTTGTTTGGTGACTCTTTTGAAAGGGTAGTGTAAAGTATTTTATCCTCAATTTGGACTAGAAATTTACTTCCTGGCTTAATCGATGTATTGAAATTTATATTTGGCAAAATGACCACTGGAAATTCCAAGCCTTTGGATTTATGGATGGACATTATTTTTATTGCCTTCTCGGAGTCCGGTAATACCAAAGCCAACTTTTCACGTTTTTGTTCATAGTATTTCAGGAAAAATCGGATATCTGAATTTTGAGTGAGTTGAAATTCATAGATAAAATCTAAAAATTGATGAAGGTAGGGATCCTTTTCTTCGCACCATTCAAATAACTTTAAAACTTTTGTTCCCAACTGATATAAATCATCGTATGAAAAGAAAAATGAACCGTAGGTACCGAAATATGTTTCGATAAATTTGGAGTCGTTAAAAATATAGGTAGTCTTATTTTTAATAATAATTTCCTTATCAAAAAAGGAAAGATAAATGGCCAAGTGGTCCTCTGGAAATTTTAACCTCAAGTATATTTCTGCAAAACGTTTTGCCTCGGTATCATTCGTTGGTTGGACCCTTCTTTTCAAATAAGAGACTAACAATTTAATTTTTATATGGTATTGTACAAGCAATGAATCTGAGGAAACAACAGGATAGCCGATATTTGTTAAAAAATTTGCAATATTATTCCCCTGTTTATTTTTTTCAGTCAAAATAGCGATATCTCCTAATTTGAATCCATCTGACAAACACTCATCAATTTTCTGCTTGATGTTCAAAAATAACTCGTCGTCAGTCAGTTCATTTTTATAGGAAAATACTTCGACATATCCGGTATCTTCGGATTTCGTATTTTGTTTGTAACTCGAATAGAAAGATGAAAATTTTACATCTAAATCCCGTGTAATAATTTCAAAAAGGTCGTTATTGAATTGAACGATTGCTTTGGCAGATCTGTGATTATCTTCCAGGTGGTTAACTGCACCCATTTTCTTAAAAAATGCTGATTTCAATTCGATTTTTGGGTCCAATTCGGGATTGAATAAACCCGGTAGGGCCACAAACTGTTCAGCCCGACCATTGTTAAATCGATAAATCGATTGCTTTGGATCGCCTACTATTAAATTCTTATTTCCCGAGCTAATTGCTTCATGAAGAAGGGGAATTAAGTTCATCCATTGTAACCTTGAAGTGTCTTGAAATTCGTCTAAGAGGAAATGCCGTAACCTCGAACCTAGTCTTTCATATATGTATGGGGCATCCTCTCCCTGTACGAGTGAGCCAATTAATACGTTAAAGTCAGAAATTCTTATTACCTGTTCCTCTTTTTTTAGTCGTTCTAAGGAGGTGGAAATTTCACTGAGAAGCGCCATGTTAAAAAAGTTCTCTTTGAATTTCGTCAATAAGATGTAGCGTGGCAACTGTTCAAGATAAACCTCATTTAAGTTTAAAATTGATCGAGATAGCTGTAAATCGAAAGTTGTTTCGGTTTCATTTTTTACACAACCGTTGATAATGGATTTCCCCAAAAAGCTACCCTTTTTTTGATCAAATTTAGGGAAGCGATCGATTGTGCCGAGCAGTTCGAAGTCTGTATAGGATTTACTTTTGCCAGGTATTGTCGATGGGTCAGGATTGAGCGTTGAAAAAAAAGAAAAGGCCTCGTGACATATTTTAACCATGTCTTCATCCATCTTTTTTATTTCTTTCAATATATGATGAAAATTCTCTTTAGAAAAATCGTAAACCCTCAATTTTTCGATCAACAGACGATATTTTTCATTGCCTATTATCGCAGAAAATTCAATGAGCTTATCTCTAAAATTCCACTTTTCTCCTTCGTCTAAATTTGAAAGTGAGTAGAAATATACGAGATCAGTTAGCTTAGTTTCATCAGGCAGGCCAACTCTTGATAACATGGAGTCAATAACCTGCTCTAATAGCTCTTTTTCATTTAAAACCACATTAAATTCTCCTGAGATGTCTAAATCCCGCGCAAAGGATCTAATCAATTTCAAATTGAATTTATCAATTGTTGATACCTGAAAATCTGAATAATTATGAAGGATTTCTCTGAATGCCAAAATCGCGCGCTTCTTTAATTCCTCTGGCGTGATGCCCAATAATTCAACTAATTTTTTTTCTAAATATTTTGCCTCTTTGCTACTGACGGCCAGTTGATAGAGCCCATCAATTATTCTATTTTTCATTTCAAGTGCAGCTTTGTTCGTAAAAGTCATTGCTACAATAGATTTGAATTTTTTTGGCTGATTGTGAGATTGAAGTAGAATTTCGAGGTAAGTTAACACCAATCGAAATGTTTTTCCGCTTCCTGCAGAGGCACTGTAAATCAACAGTGGTTTATTTTTTTGCTGACAGTGATCATTTAAAGAACTCATTTGTTAAAGTTAGGAAATAAATAAGTTTTGAATTAATTTTGTTTACATGAGACTTTACGTTTTCGTTGCCATTTTATCACTCATGTGTTTCATTTCTTGCAAGAAAAAAAATCATGTGGAGGATAATAAAAATTACCTTGAAATTGATCTTTTAGCCCTTTATGGGGGGAACGGAAATGAGGAACTAAAATTAGACTCAGTGTACATAAGCCCCGAAGGATATAAGATTAAATTTACAGACATTAAATGTTTCTTTACAATGCTAGGCAATGGTAATAACATCTTGACTGAGGCAGCATATTATGACCTCAGGGAGAAAGGAGCTAAAGTATTGAGCATAGAAGGAGATTATTCGAAGTTTTCATCTTTACAAGGGATTATAGGGGTTGATTCGGCCCTAAACCATAATGATCCGGCTGAATTCCCGAATGGCAGCCCCTTAAATATAAGTAATGCAGGTACTATGCACTGGGGTTGGAATACAGGATATATTTTCTTCAATATCGAAGGAAAAGCAGATACCTTGGACGATGGGGTGAATAATTTTAACCATAATTTTAGTTTTCATATCGGCAAAGACCAATACGCACGCCCATTGAATCTTCAAAATTTGACCTGGTCACCATCGGGAGCAAAAACGCATGTTGTGAAATGGAAATTAGATATGTATAAATTTCTTCATGGCTTATCGCCAGTTGATTTAAAAACAGAGTTTTTAACGCACACCGCTTCTGGTCAACAAGTTTTAACGGAAAAAATTACAACTAATTTTAGTCAAAGTATCAGTCCCTTTTGATGAATAAGTTTTTTGGTTGGTTTGCTATTACACTTTTGATTTTTTCCTGTAAAAAAGATAATACGCGCTATTTTCCAACTCCTTATTTTTTACAAATTCCGTCTCATTTTCCGGATATGATGATTCCAGCGGATAATCCGATGACGGTAGAAGGGGTGGAATTAGGACGATTCTTATTCTATGAGAAAAGATTGAGCGGCGATAATACCCAAAGTTGTGCGAGTTGTCATTTACCTTCAGCCTCCTTCTCCGACCCCAATCAATTTTCGACGGGCATAGATGGAATTCAAGGCACCAGGCATTCAATGGCTATCATAAACATTGGTTGGGAAGATTTCTTTTTTTGGGATGGAAGAGAAACCACCTTGGAAAGTCAGATTCTTGAGCCGGTTGCTAATCCCATTGAAATGCACCAAAGTTGGAAACAAACAGTGGAGAAACTGAATGCAGATGTCACATACCGAAACCGTTTTTTCAAGGCATTTGGAGAGGAAGGAATCGACTCGACCAAGGCAACAAAGGCGATAGCTCAATTCGTTCGGACCTTGATTTCTGGCGAATCTAAATTTGATGTAATGTATAAATACGAAAATAATATGAACCTTACGTCTGATGAACAAGCGATTTTTCAGTCTGTTGATGCAGAGGAATGGGCAGGTTACGATTTATTTAAAAGTTTAAACGGTGCAGATTGTTTTCATTGTCATAATGGGCCTTTGATGCGAGTAAAGAAATTTTCGAACAACGGTTTAATACCCCACGCAACGGATGATAAGGGGAGAGCGACCGTAACAAATAATCCTGAGGATAATTATAAGTTTAAAGTTCCAACCTTGCGAAACATAGCACTAACAGCTCCATATATGCACGACGGTAGGTTTACTACTTTAGATGAGGTCATTGAACATTATTCGAGCGGAATACACATGAGCCCAACAATTGATCCACTAATTGAATTTGGAAGCCAAGGCGGGGTCCAATTGGATGCGCAAGAGAAGTACCTGTTGAAGAAATTTCTTTTAACGTTGACCGACCAACGATTTATAACAAATCCAAATTTTCAAGATCCGAATTAATATGGCTGAAAAATCAAAACTGACAACAGAGGAAAAAGCGTTAAAAATAAATTTAACTAAAGATATTTACGGTTGTTTTGCCGAGATTGGGGCTGGACAAGAAGTTGTTGCAAATTTTTTTAAGGCAGGCGGTGGATCTGGAACTATTGCTTTTTCGCAGTCTGCCTATGATATGAAAGTTTCAGATTCCCTATATGGCGTTGCCTCGCGCTATGTTTGTGAGGAACGGCTTTTGACTATGCTTGAAAAGGAGTATGCAAACATTACCGAAACTTTACCTGGAAAACATTCGGAATCTCGCTTTTTTGCCTTTTGCAATACAGTAGAGTCACTTAATTATCACAAATCCAATCAAGGACAAGGTTGGGTGGGTATTCGTTACCAATTGAATATTAAGGGGCCGGTTAATGACATTATTTTACATATCAAAATGCACGATAATAGCCACAAGGCACAGCAAGAGGCAATAGGTATATTGGGCGTAAATTTGATTCATGCGGCATTTTTTCTTACGGATGATTTAAATGTTTTTTTAGATGCCTTGGTTCAAAAGCTGCCTCGTGAACGAATGGAAATTGATATGTTGAGAATATCAGGACCAGATTTTGAAAATTTAGACAATCGCATGATTGCATTAAATCTCGTGAAAAAAGGGATTACCGATGCTACTATGTTTGATTTAGCAAAACAAGTATTACAGCCTGCCACAGCGCTCTACAAGAAAAATATCCTTCTTATGCGCGGTCGTTTCAGACCGGTTACGAAAGTGCATATAGACATGATTGAAAAAGGGAGGAAGGCTTTTCTCAGAGAACGAAGGGTCAAAGAGGAACGTTTGGAAGTTATTTTCGAACTTACCCTGAAGGATTTGACGGCAGACGGAAAAATTTCAGATAAAGACTTTATTGATCGCGCTGAACTACTAAGTTCCTTGGGATACACGGTGATGATTTCTAATTACCTGAAGCACTACAAAATGGTGGAATATTTGGCCCCAATCGCCAAAGGGAATTTAATCGGAGTCATATTAGGAGTTTACAATCTACATACTATTTTTGATGAGCGTTACTACGATAACCTACCGGGAGGGCTATTGGAAGCTTTTGGAAGAGGGTTTGGTCATAACGTTAAGTTGTACGTTTATCCTGCTGTAAATGTGGAAGACGGCACCCAATATAACCTTGATAACATTGTGGTTTCAAAAAATCTTCAAGGTTTATTGCAATACATGAAGGAAAATGATAAAATCACTGCGATCAAAGAATTCGATCGTAATCTATTGCACATTTTTTCCGACGATGTATTGATGAAAATTAAAGTTGGGACAACTATTTGGGAGAACGATGTGCCAGAGGAAGTGGCAAAAGCCATTAAGTTTTTTGAGTTGTTCGGATACCAAAAGTTAAAAGTTCTGCCCAATTAATGCCGCATATTAAAAATGCCTTTATTCGTTACCGCATCATCGATAGGATGATTCGAAATCGCTACAAATCTTTCCCTTCAAAAAAAGAAATGAGAGAGGCTTGCGAAGAGGCGCTCTACGGTGATGCACACGGAAACCACATTTGCGACTCTACCATCGAAAAAGACATGTTTGCTATGAAAATGGAACACGATGCCCCGATTCGATACAGTAAGTCAAAAGGAGGTTACTACTACGAAGATCCTGATTTTAGTATCAATGATATTCCTTTATCCGAAGATGAATTAAACTCCATAAAGTTTGCATTAAATACCTTACAGCAATTTCGCGAAGTTCCTTTTTTTCAACAGTTTGGTTCTGCCATTGATAAAATAGTGAACCGAGTTTCCGTGGAGTCGTCTACAGATGATGTACATCGATTCATCCAATTTGAATCCGCCACCTCGGTTCAGGGAAGTGAATTTCTGCCGATATTAATTGAGGCAATTCGAGCATCAAAAAAAGTATGGTTTCTCTACGCTTCTTTTGTCAAACAAGAGGAAAAGCCACGCAAAGTATCGCCTCTTTTGCTGAAAGAATACCGAAATCGTTGGTATCTTATTTCCTATGATGCATTGAAAAAGGACATTATCACTTTTGGTTTGGACCGAATGAAAGATGTGACAATAACCGAGGACAGTGCAGAGGTTCCTGTTGATTTTTCCGCTGCTCAGTATTTTGCTCATACAATTGGTATTACTGCATACAAAGGGGAACCTTCTTTGGTTAGAATTGAGGCTGGACCTATTGCCGCACGTTATATCGATTCCCAACCATTTCACCCATCACAAAAGCTGAGGATTGAGAACAACAAATCTATTTTTGAATGGAATTTACTCATGTCGGAGGAATTTATTAGAAATTTACTGGGATTTGCGGGTGAAATCATTGTATTAGCCCCTGAGAGCTTACGGAGAGAAATTCGCGACAGGGTCGAGGCCATGTATAAGAATTATCAGTAAGCCTCTGACCTTAGCTAATTTCTCGATTTCTCGATTAACTTTGTCTTATGGAATTATTACAATCTTTGAATAAAGGCGTTTTTACCCTTACACTGAATCGTCCAGAGGTATTCAATTCGTTTAATAAAACGATGGCGCTCGCCCTTCAAAAGGCCTTAGATCGTTGTGAAAAAGATGAGGACATACGCACCATTATCATTACAGGAAATGGCAAGGCTTTTTGTGCCGGACAAGATTTGGCAGAAGCAACTGATCCCAAGGGACCGGCATTGCAACAAATTGTTCGGGATCATTACAATCCTATCATTTTAAAAATTAGAAATTTAGAGAAGCCAGTCATAGCTGCAGTTAATGGAGTTGCAGCCGGAGCAGGTGCAAATATCGCCTTGGCTTGTGATATTACAATTGCGAAAAAATCAGCATCGTTTATCCAAGCATTTTCAAAAATTGGCTTAATTCCAGATTCCGGGGGCACTTTTTTTCTACCGAGAATTATCGGTGTTCAAAAAGCATTAGCTTTAATGATGACAGGTGATAAAGTAACATCAGAGGAGGCAGAACGAATGAATATGATTTATAAATTCGTGGAAGATGATGCCTTTGATGGTTTCGTTTTAAATTTTGCTGAGCAACTTGCTTGCATGCCCACAAGGGGTTTTGGCTTAACAAAAAAAGCTGTTAATGCCTCTTTTACAAATACCTTGGAAGAACAATTGAATGTAGAGGAGCTGTTGCAAACTGAAGCAGGAAGCACCTACGATTTTAAAGAAGGTGTCCTTGCCTTTTTAGAGAAAAGAAAACCCGAATTTAAAGGAAAATAAAATGGTAATAGGTGTTTTAGGAGCTGGAACAATGGGAGCAGGTATTGCACAATTGGCTGCTCAAAATGGACATAAAGTTATCCTCGTAGACAAACAAGAGGTTCAATTAAAAAAAGCCAAAGATCAACTGGCCTCAATCTTACTTAAATTAATCGATAAGCATAAAATAACGAGTGAGAAAGCTAATGAAATTCAATCGGCAATTACCTATTCAACTGAACTTTCAGCCTTCAGTTCTTGTGGGATCATTATTGAAGCTATTTTGGAGCAGTTAGATGTGAAACACAGTGCCTTTGAACAATTGGAAAAAGTAGTGAGCAAGGAGTGTATTCTCGCCTCAAATACTTCTTCGTTATCGATTGCCTCCATTGGTGGAGCACTCCAAAAAGCAGATAGAGTTCTTGGGATTCACTTTTTCAACCCTGCGCCTCTAATGCCATTGGTTGAGGTCATTCCTGCCGTACAAACTAATGTAAGTTTCCTTGAACAGGCCGTTTCTTTAATGAAATCTTGGGATAAAACGGTGGTCGTTTGTAAAGACACTCCCGGATTTATTGTGAATCGCGTAGCCAGACCATTTTATGGAGAAGCATTGCGGATTTATGAGGAGGGTATTGCCGATTTTGCAACAATCGATTGGGCGATGACAGAAATCGGAGGGTTTAAGATGGGACCTTTCACCTTAATGGACTATATTGGTAACGATGTGAATTATGCGGTAACAACGTCTATTTTTGAAGCATTTTATTATGATCCCCGATTCAAGCCCTCATTTACACAAAAGCGACACAGTGAAGCCGGATTCTTTGGCAGGAAATCAGGTCGGGGTTATTTCGATTATTCGGAAGGTGCAATCATTCCAACTCCTGTAAAAGATTATGTTCTCGGTCAACAAATAGTAGATCGAATTTTAGCAATGTTAATCAATGAAGCGTACGACGCTATTTTCATGCAAGTAGCCACTGCTGAGGCGGTTGATTTGGCTATGACAAAAGGCGTGAATTATCCAAAAGGATTGATCCAATGGTCAAAAGAAATTGGCACTAAAGAAATCTTAAGCCGCTTAGAGAAGCTTTTTGCAGATTACGGTGAAGATCGCTACCGACCAAATCCCCTGCTGAGGAAAGAGGTTTTACACTAATTTTTTCTCCCTTCCATTCATATTTACTAACTTTGAGCGCTTAAAAAACAATACATGGCCTATTTATTTACCTCTGAGTCTGTATCTGAGGGACATCCGGATAAAGTTTCTGATCAAATTTCTGACGCATTAATTGATCACTTTATGGCATTTGACCCCACATCAAAAGTGGCGTGCGAAACTCTGGTAACCACCGGACAAGTGGTATTAGCTGGAGAGGTAAAATCATCTGCATACCTTGATGTTCAAGCGATTGCAAGAGAAACAATTCGTAAAATTGGGTATACCAAATCTGAGTATATGTTCGATGCCAATTCGTGTGGCATTTTTTCAGCGATTCATGAGCAATCCTCTGATATCAATCAAGGTGTCGATAGAAAAAATCCAGAGGAGCAGGGTGCAGGTGACCAAGGAATGATGTTCGGATATGCTACAAAAGAGACAGAGAATTACATGCCCTTGGCCCTTGATTTAGCACACAAAATCCTTCAAGAATTGTCACATATTCGCAACAATGAATCTTCTTTGATTCCGTATTTACGCCCTGATGCAAAATCGCAAGTAACCATAGAGTATTCAGATGACAATGTGCCACAACGCATCGTTACAGTTGTAGTTTCTACGCAGCACGATGATTTTTCAGGAGAGATAGAAATGTTGGCAAAAATTAAAAAGGACATCGTTGAAATAGTGATTCCTCGTGTGAAAGCCAAATTGAGGCCGGAGTTACAAGCCCTATTCAACGATCAAATTACTTACCACATCAACCCAACCGGAAAATTTGTAATTGGTGGTCCTCACGGAGATACTGGTTTGACGGGTAGAAAAATTATAGTAGATACCTATGGAGGAAAAGGCGCGCATGGTGGTGGTGCTTTTTCAGGAAAAGATCCTTCTAAGGTAGACCGATCGGCTGCATATGCTACGCGTCACATCGCGAAAAATGCAGTGGCTGCGGGATTGTGTGACGAAATTTTAGTTCAAGTATCTTATGCTATCGGCGTTGCCGAGCCATGTGGACTTTATGTGACCACCTACGGAACTTCTAAGGTGAATTTAACTGATGGTCAGATTGCCGAAAAATTAGGAGAAATTTTCGATATGCGTCCATATTTTATTGAGCAGCGGTTGAAGTTGAGAAATCCAATCTATCAAGAAACAGCGGCATACGGACACATGGGCAGGAAAAATGAGGTGGTAACCAAAACGTTTAGAGGTCCAGACGGAAAAGAGATTTCAAAACAAGTAGAATTATTTACTTGGGAAAGGTTAGATTTTGTTGATAAAGTTAAATCTGCATTTTCTTTGTAAAGTTGTAATAAAGAGTTTAAGCAACAAACTTCAAACTTTTCAAAACTAAATACTAATTCTTATCTTTGTTTTTACCAATATCTTTAAGGCGTAACTTTTAGGGTCATTCGTTTGTTCCTATTTGAATTTAATCTATGAAGTACTTTTCAATTTTCTTGTTCATCAATCTTTTCTCAACTCCATTATTTTCTCAGGAGACATCAGCCTTAAATAAAGTTAATGCGCTGCGCTTCATCGATAAGGGTAATCAGGAATTTAACGAAGGGAGAGTGAGTAGTGCCTACATGAGCTACAAGCAGGCCACAGTTACTGACTCCACAAATTTTAAATGCTTTTTAGCATTGGCCACTGTGGAATTGGAATTGAATAGTTACTATGCTGCACTGGGACATGCAGCGAAGGCTTATGAACTCGCAAAAAAGAAAAAAGATGGCGAGTTAAATTTTGTCAAAGCGTCAGCGCATCATCGCATGGGGGAATTAGAATCTGCTCTTCAACATTATAAAGCAGCAGCAGTTGGTTACGGTAAGTCGATGTCTAAAGAGTTAGAAATTCCGACATTAATTTTACAATGTCAATTTGGTTTGGAGGAATTGGCAAAAGGCATCAAAAACGTACGAAAACCTTTAGCAGAGCAATTAATGACTAAATACGATGAGTATGGTCCTATTCTTACTTTGGGAGGGAAAACGTTGTTTTTTACGGCTCGAAAACCGGAAACAACCGGAAACAATATGAATCCCGACGATCAGCAATTTTTTGAAGATATTTACCAAGCTTCTTGGAATGAAGATTCAAAATCATGGGTATTCAATGAAGAGGCAATGGAAGGAGTAAATACAGAAGGATTTGATGCGCTAAACTATGTGAGTGAAGACGGCATGTATGCGTTAGGAACGCTGAATACTTCCGCATCTAAAGAAAAAACAACGGCCTCTTCCGAAATAGTGGAATATGGCTCCGGAAATCCGGGAATATTAAGCTCTGCCACCTTAATTAACCATAAAGATTTAAATACCTCGTATTTTGAAGGTGCTGCTACTTTGTCGGATACGGTGATTTATGAGGATGAAACAACCTCACAATGGATGGTATTTGTTTCTGATCGCAATGGAGAGAAATCAATGACCGATTTATACATGGTGGAAAAGAAAAACGATGTATTTCAGCAAGTCCAAGCCATGCCTAAAGGAATTAATACTACAGGTAGAGAAACAACTCCGTACCTTTCGCCAGATGGCAACACCTTGTTCTTCAGTTCCGATGCATTGCCAGGAATGGGAGGATTTGATATTTACTATTGTAAAAAAGAAAATGGAACTTGGGGTTCTCCCATTAATTTAGGCGCTCAATTTAATTCTGTTAACGACGATACTCATTTTCAATATTACCCGAGTATGAAAAAGGCGGTTTTAGCGAGTATTGCTGAAAATGACGAATCCTTTAATTATCAGCTTTTTGAAATCGATTTGACAGGTTTGGATCTTTCTTTCTTGAAATAATTTATGGATTTTTTGCTTAATATCATCTTCCCTAAAACTGCACCATGAAAAACATTTTTTTTGGCATTGCAACAGTGCTTATCTTTCCTTTTTGGGCTCAAAAAGAAGTTCCTGTGACAGCCCCACTTCAAAAAGCAACAGTTTTTTTTACTGGAGCTCAATTGTATCATGAGCATACGGTAGAATTAAAGCCTGGAAAACAAGAAATCATTTTTCAAAAATTAACGGATTTTATTGATCCAAATACTGTTCAAGTTAAGGCAAAGGGAACGCTTACCATTCTCTCTGTACGAACAAGAAAAAATTACGAAGACCCAAAAATTAGCAACGAAGAAATTGAGAAATTGAATACTCAAAAAAAGGCCCTAGAATTAAAGAATGAAACCCTTCAAAATGAATACAACGTTTTGGATATGGATCGAAATCTTTTATTGAAAAACCAGGACTTGAAAGGAAATGACCAAGGGTTGAAAATCGCTGAATTGAAAGAAGCCTATGCGTTTATGCATCAAAAATTGATGGAAATAAATGCACGACAATCTTCAATATATACGGAGTTAGAAGAGGTTCAAAAGCAAATTAATAAGTTAGAGCAAGAAATACTTAGTCAACGAAGTAAACCGGTTATTAATTATTCAGAGGTTGTTGTTGAGGTAGATGTTGAAAAGGCTGGCGATGCGTCATTCTATGTTCAATATATTACGCCTAGAGCTACATGGAAACCATATTATGATATGCGTAGCGATGGTATAGGAAAACCGGTAAAATTAGAAGCGAAAGCAAATGTTTCACAAACAAGCGGCATAGAGTGGAAAAATGTCAACGTTGTTTTGTCTACCAATGATCCTTATGAAAATGCTCAGGAACCCTCAATTGGTCCTTGGTATCTTAATTACAACAATACCCCTCAGCGTTACACACAAACAACGCGTCAATTACCTTCTGTAGATTATTCTGGACAAAAAATTAGGGGAGAAGTCATAGATGCTTCCACTGGATTGTCATTACCTTTTGCTAAAATTACTTTCCCAAGTAATCCGAATGTTGGAGCAGTAACTGATTTTGAAGGAAAATTTGAAATCATTATTCCTAAAGGAGAATCACAAATCAAATCAAGCTTTGTAGGCTACGATCAACAACAACAACCCATTAATTCTGCATATATTAAGTTTTTTATGAAACCTCAAACTGTTGATTTAAAGGAAGTTCAAGTTGTGGCTAATAAAGCAGCATCAAGTGAATTGTTAACGGTAGGGGGAGTTGCATCTTCCTTTGCTGATGGTGAATATACCCTCTCGCGATCCGATATTTCTATGCGTCCTGCCAGATCTAGAAAAGGAAAAATGCTCGTTGACAAGGATAAAGAAGAAGACTACAAAAACAATTCTCCAACCGTAACGACTATTGTAGAAAAGAAAGACATGCGCATGGAATACACTATTCTTTCCAAAATGTCCATTCCGACGGATGGTATGGATCATAAGGTTAGCATTGCTACTTTTGATATGAACGCAAATTACGAATACCATGCAATTCCAAAGGTGGATCCAAGTGTTTATTTATCGGCACAAGTTTCGGGTTGGGAAAAATTGAATTTGTTAAGTGGGGAATCGAATATTTATTTTGATGGTACTTTTCTCGGAAAATCGTATTTGGATGCGAGTACTACAAAAGACACCTTATCTTTTTCTTTTGGTAAAGATGCCAAGATGAAGATTGAGAGAACGCGTATTAAAGAGAAATCAAAACAACGATTAATAAACAATCGACAGAAGTTTGAGGTAAGTTGGGAAATAAAATTGAAGAATAATGGAGGAGCCATAATTCCTGTCGTAATAAAAGATCAGTTCCCAATTTCTTCAAATTCGGATATCAAGGTGAAAGAAGGTGAAGTTGGTGACGGAAAGGTGGAAGAAAATACGAAAATTATTACGTGGATATTTAAAAATGGTATTCCGAACGCACAGGTAATAACGTTTGATTATTCAGTTGACTATCAAAATGGCATTCGCTTGTATTTAGAATAACTCACGCTGACTTGCGGCCAACACAGAACTTATTTGTAATTTGGTCGTGAGAAAATGCCACGCTTATTTTTTCATATTGCCTATAATGAGACACCTTACCACGGGTGGCAAATTCAACCGAATTCATTAAGTGTTCAAGGCGAAATTACAGAGGCATTAACGAGATTAAATAGCGAGGAGCCTATTGAAATCGTAGGTTGTGGAAGAACGGACACAGGTGTGCACGCAGCAAACTACTATTTTCACGCAGACATGCCCATTCTTTCGCCGGAAGAGCTAAAATTCAAATTGAATGAAATGCTGCCTGAATTTAATAACACCAATTCATGCCCATTCAGGTAATAAAAAAGGGAGACAAAGCTCCCTGTTACATTTAATTGGATTATCCTATTGGATTTCGCATTCTACAGAAATTCCAGTAAACGCATCTTCGGCAATATCCCCTTCATCACATTCCTCTTCCGCCTTGCTTTTAGTGTCATTGATAGTTACACTTTCAGAAGCTCCTGGGACTTCTTCACCATCAATAAATCCTGTACAAGTACAAGTATAGTCTTTTTTGCATGAGGCTAAAAGGAAAAGACCGAAACCGAACACTAATAGTACTTTTTTCATAAGTTATAATTTTAAAGTCGATCAAAGGTACACTTTTTTAAACACTTCCTTAAAAAAAACTTTTGAACAGTTAAAAAAAGTCTTACTGAATTTCACAATCTTGAACAATACCAAGAATGTTCCCATCGCTTTCATCACACGTCGCTGTTGCATTCTTTTTAGGATCATTAACCGTGACTGTTGATACCGTTTAACCAGCTGTTTTGAACATAAGTGTAGCTGTTTTTGCAAGAAGCCTTTGCGCCGATGGTAACAACAATTGTCGAAAAGAAAGACGTGCACATGGAATACACTATTCTTTCCAAAATGTCCATTCCGACAGATGGTATAGATCACAAGGTTAGTATTGCTACTTTTGAAATGAACGCAAATTACGAATACCATGCAATTTCGAAGGTAAATTCAAGTGTGTATTTATCTGCACAAGTTTCGGGCTGGGAAAAATTAAATTTGTCAAGTGGGGAATCGAATATTTATTTTGATGGAACTTTTCTTGGAAAATCGTATGTGGATGCGAGCACTACAAAAGACACCTTATCCTTTTCTTTTGGTAAAGATGCCAAGATGAAGATTGAGAGAACGCCCATCAAAACGGCATACGATTGTATTTGGAATAACTCACGCTTACTTGCGGCCAACTTAGAACTTATTTGTAATTTGGTCTCGAGAAAATGCCACGCCTTT
>Ga0194123_10004204_pt1 | contig 16496 bp, 12 predicted proteins | sample TA2MahsurfametaG_5_FD_155479 | JGI IMG/M metagenome (GOLD analysis project Ga0194123, IMG submission 155479) | Freshwater microbial communities from Lake Tanganyika, Tanzania - TA2015023 Mahale A surface | ecosystem: Environmental > Aquatic > Freshwater > Lake | place: Tanzania: Lake Tanganyika... | reverse complement strand
CCTTTGAGTGGACGACCTTTAGTGGGAGTTGTAGGAGTTTAAGCACTTCTTCCAAGAAATCAACCCGTCGTTTGAGTGGCTCCATCAGGGTAACTGTGAGATCTGGACGGGCTAATGCGATCACTATCCCAGGTAGACCGGCCCCGCTACCGACATCTAGCACGGTTGAGTTTGGCGCAAAGAGCCCTGCTAGGGGTATGCAGTTCTCAATATGGCGATCCCAGATTCGGTTTGCCTCACTAGGCCCAACGAGACCCCGTTTGATTCCTTCGTTCTCTAAGAAATCAGCGTATTGAAGTGCCTTTTCAGCCCTTGCGCCAAAGAGCTCGCCCGCCCTGGTTTCACGTGGAACACTCAAGCAGGATGAACCACGACGCAACGGTCGGGATCTTCACCTTCGGATTCGCTCGTTAGACCCAGTTTTTGGATGGTGTCGTGAACGATCTTTCGCTCAAAGGCATTCATGGGGTCTAGCTTCACCGCGTTGCCGCTCTTCTTGACCTCGTTGGCAGTCTCTTCAGCGAGTTCGGCAAGGCTCTTGCGCTTCTGGGCCCGAAAACCATCAATATCAAGCATGAGCCGGCTTCGTTCACCTGTTGAGGTTTGGACGGCAAGACGTGTTAGCTCTTGGAGTGCATCGAGTACCTCGCCCGATTGACCGACTAGATGCGAGAGGTCACCACCTTCAATAGCGAGTGAGGCCCGATCATTCTCGACCGAGATCTCAATATCACCATCGAGATCAGCAATATCTAGGAGTGCCTCCAGATAATCCGCAGCGATATCGCCCTCTTCTTCTAATTGAGCAGCGAGGGATTTGGTTGTCTCTACTACCTCTTCACTTGACATAATTTTTTGTCCTTTTTGTCGGATTTATTGGTTACTTCTTCTTTTTCTTCTTCTTTGGTTGCTGACGCTGTCCAATCTGTTTTGGCTCTTCTGCTGCCGACTTCCGTTTTGGATCGTTCAATGACTCCATCTCTTGCACAGTCATTCCAAGTTTTGCCGCCTTCTTCTTTTGAAGGGCCTCGAATGCCGGTGATCCAGGAGTTGGATTTCGCTTGATCACATAGAACTGTTGTCCCCACGTCCAGAGATTCGTTGTTGACCAATAGATCAAGACTCCGACCGGGAAATAGACGCCCGAGACTGCAAAAATGAATGGAAATAGGTACAACATGATCTTCTGTTGTTGCAACATCATGTTGTTCTTCGAATCCATCTTCGGCATTCCCTTAGTCATCAACTGTCGTTGAGTGGTGAATGTCGTAGCAGACATAAAAACAATCAGACAGGCAGTAACAATCTTCACGGTGGCGGAGCTATCCATAAAGCTCGCAGAGATTGGTGCGCCGAAGAACTCTGCATTAGCAGCGGATTCCAAAAGTGCTGTCTCACCTTCAAGAACTCCCCGACCTTGTGGTGGCTCGGTTCCTAATCCATTAAGTACTTGGAAGAGGGCGAAGAAGATTGGTGCTTGTGCGAGAATCGGGAAACAAGAAGCTAATGGGTTGGTTTTATGTTCTTTGTAAAGCTTCATCAACTCTTCCGACTGCTTCTGGCGGTCATCTTTATATTTCTGTTGGATTGCCTTCATCTCTGGTTGCAAAGCAGTCAATGCACGCTGACTCTTGATCTGCTTGACAAACAGTGGGATGAGGAGGGTTCGAATAACCACCACGAGCCCCACGATTGCTATCGACCATGAGACGCCGCTGTCATCACCAAAGATATTCCCGAGGAGTTTGTGAAAGGTGACCACAACCCACGAAACGGCAATATAAAGAGGGTCGAGGATGCTCATACAGTGACCTCCGAATTTGATTGATTTACAGGGGTTTTTGCAGGTTTTGTGGAAATGGTTTTCTTACCAAGAAAGCAATCGGGAATGTAATCAACACCGCCGTGTGAGAAAGGGTTGCAACGTAGTAATCGCCACAAGCCGAGAAACAACCCTGGAAGACCAAAAGCCTTGAGCGCATCGAGTGTGTACTGGGAACATGACGGGTAGTACTTGCACCTAGGGGCAAATGCTGGTGAGATGAATTTCTGATAGAAGGTAATGAGAGTTGATACTCCTGATCTGATCACTATTTTGTTTTCCTCTCAATCAACTTCTCCATCAATGAATCAAAGTCTGATTGATAACCCATTGAGTGACTCTCTGGCCTTATTACAACCAGGGTTGAGTCTGGAGTTCTCATCACCCATGGTGATGTGAGGTGCCTTAACTGGCGCAAGACTCGGTGGCGTTGTACAGAGCCACCAATTCTCTTCGATACTTGGAAGCCAAACCTTGCCGGCTCATTACGGTTGGTGGAGAGGATGAACCCAGTGAGGGTATTTGAGCGGACACGACGACCACTTCGAGTGACCTTTTGGAACTCCTCGCGTGACCTCAAACGATTGGCTGTCGCCAACATTTAGTTGCTCGTTCTCTCGGGAACTTTTGGAAGATTTGGTTTTGGTGAGTTAAGCAGAGAGACGAGCGCGCCCTTTGGCACGCCTGCTAGAAAGCACTGCGCGGCCACCACGGGTAGCCATCCGGGTACGGAAGCCGTGCTTCTTTGCCCGCTTGCGGTTATTTGGTTGATAGGTCCGCTTAGTCATGGGGAGCTCCTTTGTTGCTGTGAAATCTCTGGTCTTCTCTCTCGGGAGTTAGGGGGGTTCAACGAGTCGTTCTCTCCACACCTAAACCTGATCTCAAAGAATCGCGCCACGTGACGCCGCAGTGAGACGCACAAGGTACGGAAGGGGAGTCACCCTTGTCTAATTTGTGGATAACCACTTGCTTTTTGCTAGCTAGAGCCCTACGTTGCGCCCTCTATCCACAGGGCTTCGGCTTCTTATTGGAGTAAAGGCTCTTTGGAGGCTTGTTAAAAGCCTCAAGCAGGAGTTTAGACCACAGGTTGTGGATAACTTTGTGGATATGGGGATAGAAAGTGGGGAAAATGAGTCTAGACGCCAGCATCGTCGAGACCTCGGCCCCTACTCCAAGCCTTGGCGTGGACCTTAAGCAGATCTGGCTCTCGGTAATTGAGGCAATAGCCCAAGACGCGCCTCAACATCGAGCGTGGCTCACTATCACCAAACCTTTGGGTCTCATTCCTGGGGATCTTGAATCAAACCTCCTTTTGGCTGCCCCTAATAATTTCGCAAAAGATGTAATCGAAAGTCGGCTTCGTGAAAGTTTGAGTGAGGTTTTAGGTCAGAAACTTGGGACTCGGATCAACATCGCTGTCACTGTCGATTCTTCGCTTGAATCAGCTGGTACAGAGGTTTTTGAAGAAAAGGCTGAAAGTTTTACGCCCACCACACCCATATCCCGACCTTCGTCTAAACCTAGTGAAGCAACACAACTCAACCCGCGATATGTCTTCGAAACGTTTGTTATAGGTGCTTCAAATCGCTTTGCTCATGCGGCGGCACTTGCAGTCTCTGAGGCGCCGGCGAAGGCTTACAACCCGCTCTTTATTTACGGTGAGTCTGGCCTTGGTAAGACCCATCTTTTACACGCGATTGGCGCCTATGCCAGAGAGTTATTCCCGAGCGTTCGGGTTCGTTATGTTTCCTCGGAGGAATTCACCAACGACTTCATCAATTCGATTCGTGACGATAAATCATCGGTTTTTCAACGAAGGTATCGCGACCTCGATATATTGCTAGTTGACGATATTCAATTCCTGGAGAATAAAGAGCGTACCCAAGAAGAGTTCTTTCATACCTTCAACACTTTATATAACACAAATAAACAGATTGTTGTCTCTAGCGACCGACCGCCGAAACAGTTGATGACTTTGGAAGACCGGTTGCGCTCTCGTTTCGAGTGGGGATTAATCACAGATATCCAACCACCTGAACTTGAGACCCGTATCGCTATCTTGCGCAAGAAAGCAGCACAAGACAAACTCAATGCACCAGATGATGTTTTGGAATTTATCGCTTCGAAGATTGATTCGAATATTCGCGAGCTAGAGGGTGCATTGATTCGTGTGACTGCGTTTGCTTCGCTTAACCGTCAAGGGGTTGATTTAGGGCTTGCTGAGATCGTCCTTAAGGATTTGATTCCACGTGATGGTGGCCCAGAAATAACCGCAACCGCCATCATTCAACAAACAGCAACTTATTTCAGCCTGAGTGTTGATGATTTATGTGGCACCTCGCGATCAAGGGTGTTGGTGAACGCTCGCCAGATTGCGATGTACCTTTGTCGCGAATTAACCGAACTCTCTCTTCCAAAAATCGGGCAGACTTTTGGTGGTAGAGACCACACCACGGTTATGCATGCCGATAGAAAGATCCGCCAGTTGATGGCTGAACGGCGTTCGATTTACAACCAAGTGACTGAATTGACCAACCGAATCAGACAAAGTGCGAAAATTTAGCTTGTGGGTAAACCTGTGGATTGTTGTGGATAACATGGTTTTAATGTGGGGAAAGAAGTGAAAACTAAATAGGGTTTTAAGACGTGATGGTTGGGAGGTTTTTATTCCACACCCAAACCACATAAAGTCAACATTGAGGGAAGGTTTCTTTTCTCAGTGCTGACCTGCGGTTTTAAATGATTTACACAGGTTTTAAGGTTGGTTACTACAACTAACTCTATAAAGAGATAGAGGGTGTTGGTGGATTACCTAAAAGGGTAGTTTTAGTCAAAGGGGTTTGGGTATGAAGTTCACTATCGATAGCTCTGTATTGAGCGATGCCCTTCTTTGGGTTTCTCGAAGCCTCTCAACACGACCAACAAACTCAGCACTCCATGGTGTAGTTATCGAAGCCGGTAAAGAAATCCACTTATCAGCAACAGATTTAGAGACCTCTTCAAAAGCGCATTTCCCAGCCGAGATCCAAACTCAAGGCAAAGTCCTAGTACAAGGAAAACTCTTAAGCGATATTTCAAAAGCTCTCACGAACAAACCGGTGACTTTTACTTTAGAAGGTTCTCGAGTACAGGTAACAGCAGGAAAATCAAAATTCCAACTACCAACAATCCCAAACTCGGAATACCCAAATCTCCCCCCACTACCTCAAGAGTCAGGATCGATTGGTAGCTCATTATTTACAGAAGCTGTAGCGCAGGTTGCTATAGCAGCAAGCAGAGATGACTCGCTACCAAAACTAACCGGCGTGCATATCGAGGTAAATGAAGAACGCCTCACACTTGCGGCGACTGACCGTTATCGACTCGCAGTGCGCGAACTGGTCTGGCAACCATCTTCTCCAGGATTCTCAACGACAGTCCTTATGCGAGCAAGAACCCTTCTTGATGCTTGTAAAGCAATAACATCAAATACAAAATTAGCCCTTTCAATTGCGGGGGTGAGTGCAAACGATCGGCTGGTTGGTCTTGCAACAGAGGGAAAAACGATGACTACTCGGGTATTGGAAGGGGAATTCCCTCCGTTTCGTCACCTTCTCCCAACAGAGGTGGCCGCAGAAGCAACAATAAATGTCGCAACTTTTATCGAATCAATTCGCCGCGTCTCACTCGTAACCGATAAAACAATCCCACTCCGGCTCAATATCAGTAATGGGCTACTCACATTAGAAGCTGGCACAGGGGAAGATGCCACAGCGACTGAGGAGATTGAGATTGATTTCCAAGGCGAACCAATTCAGATTGCATTCAACCCAACCTTCCTTATGGATGGGTTGACCGCACTTACAACCCCGTTCGCAACCATTTCCTTCACTGCTGCAAATCGACAAGCCGTCATTCGGGGCCGGAACGAAAAAGACGCCCCGAAACTTGATAGTTATAGCTACCTCATCATGCCTACCCGCTACACCGCATGAACCGTGTTCTTATCCCAACTCCAACTAGTAAATTTTCGATCTTATAACTCACTCGACCTTTCATTAGATAGTGGTGTCACCACCTTCGTTGGGGAAAATGGTGAAGGAAAAACAAATATTGTTGAATCAATCATTTATCTCTCAATCCTTTCATCCCATCGTGTCTCCACCGATCAACCCTTGGTGCGGCTTGGGGGTGAACAAGCAATCATCCGAGCAAAAATAAATAATGATGGTCGTGAGGCGCTCCTTGAAATCGAAATCAACTCAAACAAAGCGAACCGAGCCAAGGTCAACAATCAACCAGCACGAAGCCAACGCGCAATCTTGGGGTTCCTCCACACAACATTCTTCTCACCCGAAGACTTAGATCTGGTTCGAGGCGACCCCAGTGGTCGAAGATCGTTTATCGACCAAACCCTCATCCAACAAACACCACGGATGAGTGCGGTGATAAGTGATTACGAACGCTCCTTAAAACAGAGAAATTCCTTGCTAAAGACCAGGGCGCCACAAGCTTCGTTAGAGCCATGGGACAACCATTTGATTGAATTCGGTGCAGAGATTATTGCTGAACGAATCAAACTCCTATTAAAACTCGAATCTTTTTTCAACGAAGCTCATAAGAATATATCTAAAAAAAAGTCATTCACAGTCGACTACCGATCAAACGTCGAAGGTTTATCAATTGAAAAGGAATCCAACAAGGTTGCCCTCAAAGAGAAGTTAATAGAGGTTCGGGTCCAAGAGAAAGAGCGTGGCATAACCCTTCTCGGTCCACACCGGGATGACTTATCACTTCTACTTGATAACCAACCTGTTAAAGGTTATGCCTCACAAGGAGAGTCTTGGTCGGTGGCGCTCACTTTAAAATTAGCAACCTACTTGTTGCTTCGAAGTGAGGATAAGAGTCCTATATTGATTCTCGATGATGTTTTTGCTGAATTGGATGAGAAGCGCCGTTCAATGTTGGTGGATTTAGCTTTAACCGCTGAGCAAACTTTTATCACGGTTGCGGTCCAGTCTGATCTTCCATCAGAGTTGACTCAAAACCTGCGGTACATAAGAGAAGGTAAAGTAATTTGAAGCGAGACTTAGCAAGAGAACTGTTCAGAGTATTTAAAGCACCAATCTCTGAGCGAAAGCACCGCCAACAAAAAGCGGCAAGAGCAATGCACCCAACAGATAATGGTGATCCACTCCCACTCAAAGAAGTTTTGAGTGACTTGATCGAGGGTAGAGAATGGACTCAACCTTTAGCCGAAGGAAATCTTTTTGCTTTGTGGGCAGAAGTTGTTGGTGATGATGTTGCAGAACATAGCGAGCCCATCACCCTTCTTGATGGACGCTTAACAATTCGGGCCTCTTCAACGGCATGGGCAACACAATTGACCTTGCTTACCCCCACCCTCCTAGAAAAAATCAAAAACAGCGCCCCAGGAGTCCTCGTTGATGAACTTGTAGTTCTCGGGCCCACCGCCCCGTCCTGGCGAAAAGGTCTTCGCACCATAAAAGGTTTTAGAGGGCCAAGGGACACCTACGGCTGATCGGAAGTAGATCTTTTAGAGCCCCAAATTCACCTCAGGTTAGTAGGTGACCTCAAAGGTGTGAAAAGAACCTCTTTAAAATCCCACCGAAGCCCTTCTCGGGTGTATCTCACGGCGATAAATGACTAGGATTCTGACGCCTATGGTGACAAAAACAGCTTCAGAAGGCGATAAAACAGCGAAGAACTACGACGCCTCTGCCATCACAGTCCTTGAAGGGCTCGAGGCTGTCCGAAAGCGCCCCGGGATGTATATCGGCTCGACAGGTGAGCGAGGGTTACACCACCTCGTCTATGAAGTCGTCGATAACTCAGTTGATGAGGCTCTGGCTGGGTTTTGCGACCGGATTGAAGTCGCTCTTCTCGATGACGGCGGTGTTGAGGTAGTCGATAACGGTCGTGGGATTCCCGTCGATCTACATCCAGTCGAAAAACGTCCCGCGCTAGAAGTAGTTCTCACCGTCCTACACGCAGGTGGAAAATTCGGAGACGGCGGATATTCAGTCTCTGGTGGATTGCATGGTGTTGGTGTCTCGGTTGTCAATGCACTCAGTGAGAGATTGATGGTGGATGTAGAGCGAGATGGCTACCACTGGAGCCAAAGTTACAAACTGGGTGTTCCCCAAGCACCAGTGAAGCAAGGCGAGAAACGATCCACTAGCGGCACCAAAGTCACCTTCTGGCCGTCTAAAGAGATTTTCGAAACAACCGAATATTCATTTGAAATACTCTCCGCTCGATTTCGCGAGATGGCCTTTCTCAACAAAGGTCTCACTATCATCCTTAAAGACAAAAGAACCGGCCATGTAGATGATAAAGGTGAGCAGATAGAAGCCTCATACACTTATCAAGGCGGCATTAAGGATTTTGTAAAACACCTCAATCAATCAAAAGGTGAGACCCATAAATCAATAATTTCATTTGATGCCGAGGACAAGAAAGCAAAGATTTCACTTGAAGTGGCGATGCAATGGAACACTGGCTTTTCTGAATCGGTATACACATTTGCAAATACCATTAACACCCATGAGGGTGGAACGCATGAAGAAGGATTTAGGACCGCACTGACATCTATTGTCAATAAGAGCGGCGAAGAGTGGGGCTTTATCCGCAAGAAAGAAGATCGCCTCACCGGTGATGATATTAGAGAAGGTCTTACCGCAATTGTCTCTATCAAGATTGGTGAGCCCCAATTTGAAGGCCAAACCAAGACAAAACTGGGAAACACAGAAGCAAAATCCTTTACCCAAAAGGTGGTCAACGATCACCTAGCCGAGTGGTTTGAACGAAATCTATCCGAAGGTAAGGAAATCGTACGTAAATGTATCGATGCCGCAGCGGCTCGAGTCGCGGCACGTAAAGCCCGTGACTTATCCCGAAGCAGAAAAGGGTTACTCGAGGGCCGTGGCATGCCAGGAAAACTCGCTGATTGCCAGTGGACTGAACCCGAAAAGTGTGAGCTTTATATTGTGGAAGGTGACTCAGCGGGTGGAAGCACTAAAGGCGGACGCGATTCGCGCTATCAAGCCGTCCTACCTATCCGCGGAAAAATTCTTAATGTTGAAAAGGCACGAATAGATCGAGTCCTGCAAAACAACGAAGTTCAAGCGCTAATCACCGCTCTCGGAACTGGCATTCATGATGATTTCGACATTGCAAAACTTCGTTACCACAAAATTATTTTGATGGCAGATGCTGATGTTGATGGTCAACATATCCGGACCCTTCTCCTCACCCTGCTCTTTCGATTCATGCGCCCACTTATCGAACAGGGTTATGTCTACTTGGCACAACCTCCGCTTTACAAAGTCAAATGGGGTGGAAAAGAAAAGGTCCAATACGTCTACTCCGATCGAGAACGAGATTCAGTTATTAAGGAAGGTATGGCTATTGGTAAGCGCTTACCGAAAGAAGATGGAATCCAGCGGTTCAAAGGACTTGGCGAAATGCCAGCGAAGGAACTTTGGGATACAACGATGGATCCCGAGCACCGCGTCTTGATAAAAGTTACCCTTGAAGATGCAGCAGCAGCCGATGATCTCTTCTCTATCTTGATGGGTGAAGATGTAGAACAGCGCCGACAGTTCATTCAAAGAAACGCAAAAGATGTCCGATTCCTTGATATCTAAAGAGATTTTCACTCGAAACGAGAGAAGTAGAGGGAAGTGATGCAGGAGCCAACAGTGGACCGGATTGAGAACGTCGATCTCCAGGTGGAGATGGCGCGTTCTTATCTTGATTACGCCATGTCAGTCATTGTTGGCCGCGCCCTTCCCGATATCCGAGATGGGTTAAAACCTGTCCATCGCCGCGTTCTCTACTCGATGTATGACGCGGGTTATCGACCAGATAAGGGTTATTACAAGTCTTCTCGAATTGTTGGTGATGTGATGGGTAACTATCACCCACATGGGGATGGCGCCATCTATGACACATTGGTTCGTCTCGCTCAACATTGGTCACTTCGCTATCCACTCGTTGATGGAAATGGAAACTTTGGTTCCCCCGGCAATGACCCTGCAGCCGCGATGCGCTACACCGAAGCCCGCCTTGCACCGCTTGCTATGGAAATCATGCGCGATATCGATGAAGAGACGGTCGATTTCATTCCGAACTATGACGGCCGTTCCCAAGAACCAACCGTTCTCCCAAGTCGCTTCCCCAATCTTCTCGTCAACGGTAGCGCAGGTATCGCAGTCGGTATGGCTACAAATATCCCACCACACAACCTGCGAGAGATCTGCCAAGCAGTTCAATGGGTGCTCGAAAACCCTCAAGCGAGTAACGAAGAATCACTCGAAGCGGTTTTGAAATTAGTCAAAGGTCCAGATTTCCCGACCAAGGGTTTGATTGTCGGCCATAAAGGAATCGAAGAGGCGTATCGAACTGGTCGCGGATCAATCATCATGCGAGCGGTGGTTGAGATCGAAGAGATTAACAAACGAACCTGCCTTGTCATCACAGAACTTCCTTACCAAGTAAACCCCGACAACTTGGCTTTACGTATTGCGGAGTTGGTTAAAGAAGGAAAGATCAAAGGTATCGCCGATGTGCGAGATGAAGGAAACGAGCGTTTAGGTCAACGCCTAGTGATTGTCCTACGAAATGATGCGGTCGCGAAGATAGTCCTTAACAACCTCTATAAACACACCTCACTTCAAGAGTCCTTTGGTGCAAATATGCTCGCTCTCGTTGATGGTGTCCCAAGGACGCTAAGGATCGATGAGTTCATTCGCCACTACATCGAACATCAAATAGAAGTGATCATCCGGCGCACAAAGTATCGCCTCCTCGAACGCGAGAAGCGGGCCCACATCCTCCGCGGTTACCTCAAAGCACTTGATGCACTTGATGCGGTCATCGCTTTGATTCGAGGGTCAGCTAACTCCGATGAGGCTCGTGAAGGATTGATGAAACTTCTAGATGTGGATGAGACTCAGGCAAATGCGATCTTAGATATGCAACTGCGCCGACTTGCCGCATTGGAGCGACAGAAGATCACCGATGAGTTCGAACAGTTGATGAAGGAAATCAAGGAATTGGGCGAGATTCTTGCTTCTGATGAGAAACAACGAGAGATCATCAAGAGTGAACTGACTGAAATCGCCGAGAAATACGGTGACGATCGGAAGACTCAAATCATCGCGGGGGATACAGATATTTCGGTCGAAGACCTCATCCCAGATCAAGAAGTAGTAGTCACAATCACGAATAATGGATATGCAAAACGCACTAAAGCCGACCTCTACCGCTCACAGAAACGCGGTGGAAAAGGGGTGCGCGGCGCATCGCTTCGCCAAGATGATGTTGTCGATCATTTCTTCGTCGCCTCAACTCACGACTGGCTTCTCTTCCTTACCAACGAAGGCAGGGTCTATCGAGCAAAGGTACATGAACTCCCAGATGCTGGTCGAGATGCGCGGGGCTCGCATGTTGCAAACCTCTTGGCATTCAAACCGACTGAGAAAATCGCTCAAGTTATCTCACTCCGTGATTATTCATCGTTGCCCTATCTCGTTATCGCTACTCGAAGTGGCATGGTCAAAAAATCGCCATTGCTTGAGTATGACTCGAACCGAAGTGGTGGATTAATCGCGATAAACCTCAAGGAGGGTGATGAGGTGGTCTCTGCCGCCACCATCACCGATGAGGACCAACTCTTGTTGATTTCAGAACAAGGAATGTCCCTCCGCTTTGAAGGAAACGATGAATCGTTGCGCCCTATGGGCAGGTCAACCAGTGGTGTCATTGGTATGAAGTTTCGAGGTAGTGATCGACTTCTAACGATGGCGGTAATCAAAGCGAAAGAAGCGAATGACCTCTTTGTGCTGACCGCAACAGATGGTGGATTTGGGAAAAGGACATCCTTAGAGGAGTACCGCTTGCAAGGTAGGGGCGGCATAGGAATCAAGGCAGCAAAGATCGATGAAAGCGCTCGCGGGGTTCTTGTTGGTGCTCTTATAGTTCGAAAAACAGATGAGATTCTTGCTATCACGTCAGCTGGTTCAGTAATGCGCACCCCCGTTTCAGAAGTGAGGGAAACTGGCCGAGACACAATGGGTGTGAGGCTGGTTGATCTCGGTGCTGAGGTCAAAGTTGTTTCACTCACTCGCGTGGCAGAGGAAGAGTGATTTTGGCAAGGATGTGGCACTCAGGTAGCCTTCGGCGTCCATGAAAACGGGCCTATAGCTCAGCCTGGTTAGAGCGCTTCCCTGATAAGGAAGAGGTCAGTGGTTCAAGTCCACTTAGGCCCACCACGGCGGGCGAGAAGAACAAGGTTTAGAACTATAAAAACTAAATAGGCACCACCGAGGTTCCAAGGGGACTTAGCTCAATTGGTAGAGCACCTGCTTTGCAAGCAGGGGGTTAGGGGTTCAAGTCCCCTAGTCTCCACATGACAACAGATATGAATAAGGGTGTTGCGACAGCAACCTTGCACACATCAGAGGGCGACATTCTGATCGAACTCTTTCCGTTGCACGCCCCTAAAACTGTGAAAAATTTCTTGGGTCTTGCCACCGGGGAAATCGAAACACGCGATCCTTTCTCTGGTGAGAAGAAGAAGTCGAATTATTACGACGGGATAACATTTCACCGAGTTATTGCAGGCTTCATGATTCAAGGCGGATGTCCGATAGGTGATGGAACCGGTGGTCCAGGGTACTCATTTAAGGATGAGTTTCACCCAGAACTTCAATTTGAGCGCCCTTACTTACTTGCGATGGCAAACGCTGGGCCAAACACAAATGGTTCCCAGTTTTTCATAACAGTGGCAAAGACGCCACACCTCAATAACCGCCACACGATTTTCGGTGAAGTCAAAGATGCATCGTCACAACAAATCGTAGATAAGATCGCAAATGCCAAGACTGGAGCGCGCGATAAGCCCCTTCAGGCAATAAAAATCACTTCAGTTTCATTTAAGTAGTTCTTGCCGTGATTTTCCGTGTGAGAAATACTCTCACCAACCAACTACTACTTATTCTGGTTGCTCTTTATATTGCCACACTTATTGACCCTGGCTTAGAAGAGAAATTCTTTCTCTTCGATCGTGCGCTTCTTAGTGATGGACAAGTGCATGGTGTCGCAACTGGTGAGTGGTATCGACTGATAACCGCTGGATTCCTCCATGCCGGGCTAACGCATCTCTTATTCAACTCGATGGCGCTTTACACACTGGGGACGCCATTCGAGATGATCTACGGACGAATTCGCTACAGCCTTCTACTTCTCGTCTCATTGATTTGTGGGTCGCTTGCCTCGATAACTTTCAATGCAGAGAATCAACCATCGGTTGGCGCCTCGGGGGCAATATTCGGATTGTTTGGCGCATTACTCGTGATGAGAAAGGCCTTGGGAGTGGACCTTCGCTCGACCTTGACCCTCTTGGGTATCAATGCAGTTATCGCGATTGTCGTCCCTGGTATCGACTGGCGCGCCCACCTAGGCGGACTGGCTGGAGGGGCCTTGGTAGCGCTTATCTATCGGGTCATACCCCAGAGGGGGCCTCGAAACCCCTGAGCGGGTTTCTCGCGTGGAATAAATCCCATAGGTCGCAGGTTTGTAGGGGCAGTCGTTCGTTTGAGAATCGATGTACAAGATCGTAAATGGAATAGTAAAAGGAATAGAAGGAGCAATAAATCATGGCCCGTGCCGTAGGTATCGATCTAGGAACAACTAATAGCTGCGTCTCAGTCCTTGAGGGTGGAGAACCCACTGTCATAGCAAATGCCGAAGGTGCCCGCACCACTCCTTCAATAGTGGCATTCGCCAAGAATGGTGAAGTTCTTGTCGGCGAGGTGGCGAAACGCCAATCTGTCACAAATGTCGAACGGACTATCCGCTCGGTAAAGCGCCATATGGGAACCACATGGACCATGGCGATCGATGACAAGAAGTACACCGCACAAGAGATAAGCGCTCGTATCCTGCAAAAACTCAAGCGTGATGCAGAGAGCTATCTTGGTGAGAGTGTTTCTGATGCCGTCATTACTGTTCCTGCTTATTTCAATGATGCACAGCGCCAAGCGACAAAAGAAGCAGGTGAAATCGCTGGTCTTAACGTGCTTCGAATCATCAACGAGCCAACAGCTGCCGCGCTCGCCTATGGCCTCGATAAGGCGGACAAAGAACAAACGATCCTAGTCTTCGATCTTGGTGGTGGAACATTCGATGTCTCCCTCCTTGAAATTGGCGATGGAGTTGTCGAAGTCAAAGCAACCAACGGCGACAACCATCTAGGTGGAGATGATTGGGATCAAGCAGTCGTTGATCATCTTGTCAAGGTCTTCCAGTCAAAGAATGGAATCGATCTCACCAAAGATAAAATGGCGATGCAACGTATCCGTGAAGCAGCAGAGAAAGCAAAGATCGAACTCTCTGCGTCACAGCAAACTTCCATAAACCTTCCTTATATAACGGTTGATTCAGAGAAGAACCCACTCTTCCTTGATGAGACTCTCACGCGTGCTCAGTTCCAGCAGATGACAGCGGACCTGCTTGACCGTTGCAGAAAACCTTTCCAAGCGGTCCTGAGAGATGCCGGTATCCCAATCGCTGACATTGATTCTGTAGTACTTGTTGGTGGATCTACTCGTATGCCAGCAGTTGTTGACCTGGTGAAAGAACTTACTGGTGGCAAAGAACCGAACAAAGGAGTCAACCCTGATGAGGTCGTTGCTGTTGGCGCAAGCCTTCAAGCAGGAGTCATCAAAGGTGAAGTGAAAGATGTCCTCCTTCTTGACGTGACACCACTTTCACTCGGCATCGAAACCAAAGGTGGGATTATGACCAAGTTGATCGAGCGCAATACGACAATCCCAACCAAGCGCTCAGAGATTTTCTCGACGGCGGATGATAATCAACCCGCAGTTCAAATCCAGGTCTATCAAGGTGAGCGCGAGATGGCTGCCTATAACAAGAAGCTTGGCATGTTCGAACTCACCGGAATAGCGCCAGCACCGCGCGGAATACCGCAAATCGAAGTCACATTCGATATCGATGCAAACGGCATCGTCCATGTCTCCGCAAAAGATCTTGGTACGGGTAAGGAACAGAGCATGGTCATCACCGGTGGCTCTGCACTCCCCAAGGATGAGATCGAACGGATGATGAAAGATGCTGAAGCACATGCGAATGAGGACAAGGAACGCCGTGAAGCAGCCGAAGCGCGAAACTCAGCAGACTCTCTGGTCTACCAGACTGAGAAGTTCTTAAAGGACAACGAAGCAAAACTTTCCGAAGGGGAGTTAGCCTCAAAGAAGAGCGAAGTCGAAAGCGCACTCACTGAGCTGAAGAAGTCCCTAGAAGGCAGTGATACCTCCGCCATTAAGAGCGCAACCGACAAAGTCGCAGAGGTAAGCCAGGCTCTTGGTGCAGCGCTCTACGCAGCAGGAGCGGCCGCGGGCGCTTCTGAAGGCTCTACTGACGGGGCAGGAGCTTCATCTTCAAACGAAGACGGTGTCGAAGACGCAGAGATCGTCGAAGAGAAGTAAGTGATGACCGAAAGTGGTGAGAGATCACAATCGGTAAACGCCTCTACCTCTCAACCAGCCGACCTCACGAGTGATGAAGCAGAACAGGTCATCGCAGCCGAGATTGATGCCATCGCCGAAGAGGTAAATGAAGCGGTAGAGGGCGTCAGGAGTGAAAGCGATCTAATCTCTGATCTCACGACAGATTTGCAACGCCTTCAAGCCGAATACAGCAACTATCGCAAACGAGTCGAGCGCGATCGCTCACTTGCCCACGAGATCGCTGTAGCTTCGGTATTGACGGAGATGCTCCCGATTCTTGATGACTTGGACCGAGCCGCATCACATAATGAACTAAGCGGTGGTTTTAAGGCAGTTGCGGATCAAATAACCGCCATAACCAATCGAATTGGGTTGATTCGATATGGCGAAGCACCTGCAGAATTTGACCCAAATATCCACGATGCGATGCTTCATGAGACTTCTTCCGAGGTGAAAGAGACGACCGTTACCGCAATCTTGCAACCTGGGTATAGATTCAAGGAAAGGATCCTCCGGCCCGCCCGGGTCACCGTGACTGATCCGGAGTGATGATGGCAGCCAGAGATCTCTACGAGAAGGACTATTACGCGATTCTTGGGCTACCCAAGAGCGCGGATTCGGCAACAATCAAGAAAACCTACCGAAACCTTGCTCGCGAACTTCACCCTGACAAGACCAAGGGTGATAAGAAGTTAGAAGATAAATTCAAAGAAGTCTCTGAAGCTTATGAAATTTTGAGCGACGATAAGAAGCGTGCTGAATACGATGAAGCACGCTCCTTGTACGAATCTGGCGCATTTAAACAACAGGGTTTTGGCGGCGGTGGCTTCACTGGTGATTTCAATGATCTCTTCTCATCCGGCGGAGATATCTTCTCGACTATTTTCGGTGGAAGACGCGCACCTCGTCGTGGTTCGGATATTCAAACTGAGGTAACAATCTCGTTTCGAGAAAGCATCTTTGGTAAAGAAGTTTCACTCAAGCTTGCTAGTCAAGGAAATACCCCGACTTCGATAACGACGAGAATTCCAGCCGGGGTCAATGATCGAGCGAAGATTCGAATAAAAGGACGCGGCGCTCCTGGAGAAGCAGGTCCTGGTGATCTCTACATCATCGTTCATGTCACACCACACCCTGTC
>Ga0194123_10004200_pt1 | contig 16508 bp, 18 predicted proteins | sample TA2MahsurfametaG_5_FD_155479 | JGI IMG/M metagenome (GOLD analysis project Ga0194123, IMG submission 155479) | Freshwater microbial communities from Lake Tanganyika, Tanzania - TA2015023 Mahale A surface | ecosystem: Environmental > Aquatic > Freshwater > Lake | place: Tanzania: Lake Tanganyika... | reverse complement strand
TTAGAAAAAAGGCTGCTAGAGAAAAGAAAGCTAAAGAGGAAGCATTGGCATCTCTTAGAAATTTACCCAAAGATGAAATAGATACATTTTTGGCAAGAAGATATGTGAATGTACAAAAATCAGATATAAATTTAGATTTAGATAAAAGTGTAGGAAATGAAATAGTAGTGGAATTAGTAGAAAAAGACCATTTGGTAGGTCAACTTGCAACCGCAGAAAATTTAAATACAACTTTAACCGGTCAAGTTAGTAATTTGAGAACTTCCTTAGATTTTTCAAAAGCAGCATTAGTAAGTGCCGATTCTGCAATAGCATATAAATCCAAACAATTTGAATTACAACAACAAGTAAGTGACTTACTAAAAAAAGACCTTAAAGTGGCTAAAAGAAAAGCATTTTGGAATAAATTCAAAGGTGCTGCTGTTGGTATAGGTATAGGTTTAGGAGTTGGATTATTAGCAAAATAAAAATATATGAGTGTACAAGGGCAACCAAAAAAAACACTTAAAGAAATCATCGCCGATGAGTATAAGAAGTGTGCTTTAGACCCAATATACTTTATGAAAAAGTATTGTATTATTCAGCACCCGACGAGAGGTAAGATACCATTTCACTTATACCAATTTCAGGAAAATTGTTTAGATGAATTTAAAGATAATAGATTTAATATCATTCTTAAATCCCGCCAGTTAGGTTTATCAACCCTATCAGCGGGTTTTATTCTTTACAAAATGTTATTTAACCAAGATTTTAATGCGTTGGTTATTGCAACTAAAGTAACTGTTGCAAAAAACTTAGTAGAGAAGGTAAGAGTTATGCATGATTTACTTCCTGTTTGGTTAAGAGATGGTGGTAACTCATCGGTTGAAGATAATAAACTATCACTTAAATTAAAAAATGGTTCTCAAGTAAAAGCAATTGCATCTTCACCTGATGCCGGACGTTCTGAAGCCCTATCTCTATTAGTAGTAGATGAGGCGGCATTCATTAGAGATATCGATGAAATTTGGTTATCAGCACAATCAACATTATCAACAGGTGGTAATGCAATTGTATTATCTACACCAAATGGTGTGGGTAACTGGTTCCATAAAATGTGGGTAGAAGGAGAAAGTGGTGCAAACGGATTTAATTGTATTAATTTACATTGGACTTGTCATCCAGAAAGAAATCAACAATGGAGAGATGAACAAACTCGTATCTTAGGAGTGAAGGGTGCAGCTCAAGAATGTGATTGTGACTTTATTGGTTCGGGTGATACTGTAATTGACCCAGCTTTATTAACGTGGTTTAAAGATACATATGTTATGGAGCCCGTAGAAAAAAGAGGGTTTGATGGAAACCTTTGGATATGGGAACATCCTAATTACAATAGACAATATATGATATCTGCCGATGTGGCGAGAGGAGATGGAAGTGACTATTCTACTGCTCAAATTATTGATATCGAAGATTCATCACAGGTTGGAGAATATAGAGGTAAAATTGAAACAAAAGATTTTGGAAACTTTTTAACTGCATTAGCAACTGAATACAACAACGCATTATTAGTAGTAGAAAACTCAAACGTAGGTTGGGCAGCTATTCAGCAAGTAATTGATAGGGGATATCCCAATTTATTCTATATGAGTAATGATTTACAATATGTGGATGTGGAAAGACAAATGACTAATAAGTATTATAGAAAAGAACGTCAGATGGTAGCCGGATTTTCTACAACATCTAAAACTCGTCCTCTTATCATTTCTGCATTAGATACCTATATGACTGATAAAGATATTCTTATTCGTTCTAATAGATTGATAGATGAATTGTTTACATTTATTTGGAATAATGGTAGAGCAGAAGCTATGAAAGGATATAATGATGACTTGGTAATGGCGTTAGGTATTGGATTATGGGTTCGTAATACTGCTTTAAGACTTAGACAAGAAGGTATTGATTTGACAAGAAATATGTTAAATGCAACAACTATACAAAACAATACAGGCGTATATACTTCTAACTGGCAGCAAAAGAATCCATATGAAATGGATTTGGGTAGAGGAGAGAAAGAAAACTTAACTTGGTTACTTCGATAATTTTTATATATTTATATGTTGAAACTATAATAAATGCAGGAAGATTTAAATAAGTGGTTTAAAGAGAAGTGGGTAAACATTGGCAAAAAAGTTGATGGTAAACATCCACCATGTGGAACTTCTGGCAAAAAAAGTGGATATGCCAAATGTGTTCCTGCTGCAAAAGCTGCCGGAATGAGTAAAAAAGAAAAAGAATCAGCAACTCGTAGAAAAAGAGCTGCACAAAATAAAGCAGGTAGAGGTGGTAGTAGTGGTGGAGGAGGTAAAAAACCAATATACGTTTCAACTAAAAACGAAGGTTGGAGCGACAAATATAAAAGAAGTATAGATTGTAATAATCCAAAAGGTTTTAGTCAAAAGGCACATTGTCAAGGAAAGAAAAAAAATGAAACTATGAAAATAGAAGAAAGAATTAATCTGTTTTTAGAAAAAAATTGTCCAACCGATCCAGGTAAATGGGCAGCATCAAAAGCAGCAGCTAAAAGTAAATTTAGTGTATATCCATCAGCATATGCAAATGGTTGGGCAGCAAAAAACTACAAAGGAAAAGGTGGTGGTTGGAGAACATGCAAAGAGGGTTTAGAATATAATGCTTTGCATGAGTGTTGGGATGGCTACAAAGCAGTAGGCGGGAAAATGAAAAACGGAAAGATGGTCCCTAATTGCGTACCTGTAAAAGAAAATACTGATGATATAAAATTAAAAAATTTATTGCCTGTAAATGCAAAGAATGTAAATGAGCAAATAGATGAGGTAGATGAGTATGATGTAGAAAACGGACAAGATATGAAAGAGTTTATTCAGTTTATGAGAGAATATACTCAATATTTAGCAGAAGCTAATTGTGATTGTGTTTATGAGGCCGAATATCAGGGCAGAAAAGTACAATTAGGTAAACCAATGGCAGGCGATGTTAAGAAGTTTAAAGTATATGTTAAAAATGATAGCGGAAACGTTGTTAAAGTAAACTTTGGTCAAAAAGGTGTTAAAATTAAAAAAAATAATCCTGATAGAAGAAAATCATTCAGAGCCAGACATAATTGTGATACGCCAGGTCCAAGATGGAAAGCAAGATATTGGTCATGTAGAAAATGGTAATTTTTTGGAAATTCCAAATATTTTCCATATATTTAACAATTACAATTATTTAAGAAAAAGAAATGGCATCAGATAAATCATTTTTTGGTAGGTTACAAAAACTATTTTCAACCAATACCATAGTTCGAAAAACTGAAAAAGGTGTTAAGGTAATAGATACAGACGAAACCCAACAATACACTACAAATTTAGTAGATAGATACATGCGTATGAGAACTCCACAATTTAGTGGGGGGCTTATTGAATCAGCGCATGCATATCAGCAAGTAAGAATCGACCTATTTAGAGATTACGATTCTATGGATATGGACCCCATTTTATCAGCAGCATTAAATATTTACGCTGATGAATGTACGGCTAGAAACGAGCAAGGCAATGTTTTAAAAATTCATCACTCGGATGATAATGTAAAACAAATATTAGAAAATCTTTTCTATGATATATTGAATGTAGAATTCACTTTATGGCCTTGGACAAGAAATTTAGTTAAATACGGAGATTTCTTTTTACAATTAGAGATGGCAGAGGGATTAGGTATTGTAAACGTAGCACCTATGTCTGTTTATGAAACAAGTAGAGTTGAAGGATTTGACCAAACCAATCCACAAAGAGTTAAGTTTGTGTATTCTCCATTTATGAATCCAAATAATGGATATGCTCCTGCTAATGCTGGAAATAAAAAAGAATATGAAAATTATGAAATAGCTCACTTCCGTCTAAATGGAGATGCAAACTTTCTTCCATACGGAAAATCAATGATTGAGGGTGGTAGAAGAGTTTGGAAACAATTATCTCTTATGGAAGATGCTATGTTGATTCATAGAGTAATGAGAGCACCTGAAAAAAGAATCTTTAAAGTAGATGTTGGTAATATTCCGCCAAATGAAGTGGATAATTATATGCAAAAAATTATAAATGGTTCTAAAAAAGTTCCATTTATGGATGAAAGAACAGGTGAATATAATTTAAAATATAATATTCAAAACCTTATTGAAGATTATTATATGCCAGTTCGTGGTAGTGATAATGGAACTTCAATCGATACTTTAAAAGGTTTAGAATATAATATGATTGATGATATTAACTATTTAAAGGGTAAGTTAATGGCATCTCTTCAAATTCCAAAAGCATTCTTAGGATATGAAGAAGATACAAATGGTAAAGCAACACTTGCTGCAATGGACGTAAGATTTGCAAAAACTATTGAAAGAATACAAAGAGTTATAGTTTCAGAATTAACAAAGATTGCAATTGTTCACTTATATGCACAGGGAATAGATGATGATAGTTTAACTGATTTTTCAATAGAATTAACTACTCCATCTAAAATATATGAGCAAGAGAAAGTTGAATTATTTACTTCAAAGGTTGCATTGATTAATCAAATGCAACAAACCAAAATGTTTTCAAAGAGTTATATGTATGAATCTATAATGGGAATGGCACAAGATGAGCAAGATGAACAAACAGTTGCTGTATTAGAAGATACAAAACAACAATTCCGTTTACAATCAATCGAAACACAAGGTGTTGACCCGGCTAAAGAAACAGGAACAGATGCTCCAACCGATGTAGAAGAGGAAATTCAAAAGATAAAAAATGAGTTAGCAGAGGATGGTGTAGGTAGACCAAAAGACCCGGTTAGATATGGTAAAGATGACCATCCAGAGGGTAGAGACCCATTAGGAATTAAAACTCTTAAACAAAAAGAAGGTTCAGTTAAATATAAACCACGTAAAAATTCATACTTAGAAGTATTTAAGGATATGGAAGGTGGGAAAAAGAAGATCTTGACAGAGAATTTGGATAAGAAGTAATAATCTTAAATAAAAGTATATTTATATCAGAGAAATTATATAATTGATGAAAAATATTAAACATTCAAAGTTTAAAAATACAGGATTTATTTTTGAGTTGCTAGTAAGACAGATTACATCTGAAATTATGTCTGGCAAAACTTCTTCAAAAGCTGAGAAGATATTAAAAGAATTTTTTTCTTCAAAAAAAGAACTTTCAAAAGAATTAAAATTATATCAGTATTTGATTAATGAAAAATATAATTCAGAATCAAAGGCTGAAAAGTTCGTTGAAACCGTATGTGAAGCTCGTAAAAGATTAGATGAGCAAAAACTTACAAAAGAGAAATACAATCTTATTAAACAAATAAAAGAAAACTACAACATTGATGAGTTTGTAAAATCTTCTATCTCAAACTATAAATCATTAGCTTCAATTTATAAAGTATTTGAAGCAACAATTACAAAAGAATCATTTGAACCAAAAGATATCGTAAATTCTAAATTTACTATTGTTGAAAGTATAATTAATTCATCAATAGAAAATAAAGATAAAAAATTAAACGATAGAGTTTTAGAAGAATATAGAAAGCAAGATGAAGAAGTTAGAATGCTGTCATACAAAATGTTAGTTGAAAACTTCAACAAAAAATACAAAAACTTATCAGATGAACAAAAAAACTTACTAAAAGAATATATTAATAATATTAACAATACCGGAAAATTAAAGGAATATGTTAATAATGAAGTAAATTCTTTATCAGAAGGATTGAAACAAATAGGTTCTAAAGTTTCAGATAAAGTTACAAAGATTAAATTAGCAGAAACAATTTCTAACATTAAAAAAATTAAAAGTGTTAAGAAATTAAAAGAATCGCATTTATCGGCATTAATGATGTCTTACGAACTTTTAAAAGAACTAAAAAATGCCAGCGGTAAGTAAAGCACAACAAAGATTTATGGGAATGGTTCATGCTGCTCAAAAAGGCGACATGAAAAATCCATCTCCCGAAGTTTCAAAAGCTGCCGATTCTATGTCTAATAAAGATGCAAAAGATTTCGCATCAACTTCTCATAAAGGATTGCCTGATAAAATCAAAGAAGTGGTTTTATCCGAATTACGTTCAGTTAGAGCAATTCAAACCGATTATATGAAAGTAATCGATTCTATGGAAAAATATTTAGATGTATATAAAAAGTCTAAAGGTACTCCCGAAGAAAAACAACACATTCAGCAATTAAAAACTTTAACGGCACAAAAGAAAAAATTAGCAGCAGAATTAGATGCTAAAGTTCGTGGTATGTACAAAGATGCAGAATTGAAAGTTGATGAAGCTACTACAACGGGTGATGTTGCCGGATATGCTACGCCATACGCATTTGGTAGAAAAGAAGATGAAAAAAAGAAAGGTAAAAAGCAAGCTGATTTAACCGGATATTCAGTAGTAAAGGAGTCTAAACAATACAAAAAAGGCGATAAACTCAAAATCAAACTAAAAAACGGAAAAAAGTTTGATGTGGTTTTTGATTCGTATTCTCGTACAAAAGGTGTAGCATTGGGCAAGTTTAAAGATGGAAGTGGAGAATATGATACTAAGCCATTCAATTTAGATACAATCGTAGAATCAGTAAACGAAGCACCTGCAAAAACAACTGGTGAAAAAATACAAAGATATAACGATAGAGTAAAAAAACTAAGAGATAAAATTTCATCTACAAAAAATCCAGAACAAAAGATGAAGTTTCAAAATACTCTTAAAGGAATACTACAAAGACTATCTGATATAAAAAAAGACCACGGAATTAAAGCACCACATAGAGAAAGTGTAAACGAAAATCGTTGGATTGCTTTAAAAAAAGAAGATTCGCCCGCAACTACAAAAGTAAATAGAGGTATTTCAAATATAAATAAACAACTTGCAGAAATTGAAAAATTTTTAGGTTGGTATGGAAAATTGAAGCAAGAAAGTGGATTTTCCAATGAGTCTTTTTGGAAAAGAACAAATAGTAATATTTATAAGATAAAAGAAAGACTTATAAGATTAGAACAAAAAATTAGAAAAATATCTGAATAAAATGAAATTATCTCAATTAAAAGAATTTATCAAACAAATCGTTAAAGAGGAAAACGATTATCAGCAAATGTTTAAAGTAATGTTAGACAAGACTGGTAAATCACTTCCTTCTATGAGTGATACAGAAAAGAAAGCATTCTTTAACGCCGTAGATAAAGCCGCTAAAGCTAAATCTGAAGGTAAGTTAAGAGGATATAATGAAAATGAACCATCAATAGATACTAGTTCAATACAATCAGATGTAGATGGACAGGTTTCAAGCGAATTTAGTAAAGCTCTTAGTAATGTGGCTGAGTTGACTGACAAACAAAAGCAAATTGATGTTGATAAAGATGGTGAAATTGAAGGTTCTGATTTAGCACAATTGAGAGCTAAAAAAGAAGGCCGTCAAAAAAAAAAGTAGTTAATGAAGGTGTAGTTGAAGGAATACTTTTAACTATATCTTTTGCTATATTGGGTAAAGTAGTTATCTATTTTTTTAATGAATTAGTTAAAAAAGTAGGTAGTTATATAAATGGTGATAGTGAATATAGAAAAGCTGTTACCAAAATATTAGAATCTATATCTAATAATAAACAAGCTATGAATGATATAGCTAAATTATTAAACAGCAACGATGGAATAAATAACGGAGTTGCTGATAGAATTTTAAAAATGGGATTTGTACAAACTCAAATAGTAAAAATGAGTGATAGTGCAAACGGAAAATTGGATGAAACTGAATTAAAAAACCATATAAAAACCGCATTATTAAAAGCGTGGGAAGATAAAGGATTAACGGATAAAGCGGTAGAAAAGGTAAAAAAAGATATAAAATAAATGAATAAGGGATTATTAATAGAGACACATTTGTTTGAAGCCAAAATGGTTGAACAAGATAATGGTACTTATTTAGTTAAGGGTATCCTACAAAGAGCAGGTGCACCTAATCAAAATAATAGAAGATACCCAAAAGAAATCTTACAAAGAGAGTGTAAAAAATACGAACAACTTATAAAAGAAAGAAGAGCATTGGGTGAGTTGGACCATCCAGATTCCCCTGTTATTAACCTTAAAAATGTTTCTCATAATGTTAGAGAAATAGCTTGGGATGGCGATGATGTGGTAGGTATAGTAGAAGTACTTTCAACACCATCCGGTAATATCCTTAGAGAATTATTAAAAAATAATATTCGTTTGGGTATTAGTAGTAGAGGGTTAGGTTCTGTAAAAGAACTTAATGATGGCACATTAATGGTTCAGGAAGATTTTGAATTGGTAGGTTGGGATTTTGTATCAAACCCATCTACACATGGTGCATTTATGGCACCAATAAATGAATCAAAGCAGTGGGCTAAAGTTGCAGAAGAATGTGGTAAGTGGTGTAAATCACAAGACCTTATGAGAGAAATTATAATTGAATTAAACTAATAAAAATGGCAAAGTTAATAAATCTTATACCTAGTAAAAAAATCAATCCAAAAGTAATAAAAGAAGATTTAGAAGATATGGATGTAGCAATTCCATCTAAAGTCGAAAGATTTTTAGATAGAGCATTAAACGTTATCAAATCATATAACTTAGGTAGAAGAAAAGAACAATTGGTAATTGCAAAATTAGTAGATGCATTGGGTATGACTCCACAAGAATTAGCACAGGCCGTTCAAAGATTAAAAAAATATAAAATTGTAAAGAGATAATTATGATAAAGTTAAAAGACCTTTTGAATGAGGAAGAAGAATTTCAACAACTTCCTACCGAAATCAAAAAACACTTTTTAGAAATAATTTCTACATTTGGTCAATTTAGAGAGCAAATGACTAGAAAATCCGATATCAGAACTATTGCAGAAACGTTGGGTGGTATTGCTGATGCGGCACAAGAATATACTTTAAGAGAAGGCGGTGATTGGTTTGATAGAGTGACTATTAAAAGAAATATGAAAGAGTTAAAGGCTTTGCATGAAAAATTCCAAAAGGAATCATTAGAAGCAAAAGCACAAGAACAAAGAATGGAAGCTCTTTATGAAGATATGGGACACGTTCTTAATAGATATTTTGAAATAGCAGATGTTTCGGAAGAAGTTATGAGAAACAGATTAGGATTAAAAGAATCTAAAAAGAAAAAATAATAATAATGGAAGAATTAGCATCCTTATTATTACAAAGTAGAACACAAGCACATTCATTCCATTTAGGTGTTAGAGGTGTAGGAGCATATTCGGCACATGTTGCATTGGGTGAATATTATGATTCTATCGGTGGTTTAATTGATGGGTTGGTAGAAGTATATCAGGGTAAAGAAGGATTGATTCAATTATCTGGCATAGGAGTATTAGATAAAAACAACGATATTAAAAACATAATTAACTATTTTGAAAAATTATGTAGTATGGTTGCAAAGTTAAGACAAAATTCAAAATTACAAGATAGTTGGATTCAAAACGATATTGATACAGTAGTATCCCTATTATATAGAACAAAATATAAGTTAGTAAATCACCAATAAAAAGTTATGTTGATTATTGATGTAAAAGATGGAAACATCGAAAGAGCATTAAAAGCTTACAAAAATAAAGTTAAAAGCGTAAAGCAAATCGAACAACTTAGAGATAGAAAAGAGTTTGAAAAACCATCTGTAACTAAGAGAATCAAGATACAAAAGGCAATAAGAAAAGAGAAATTACAAAATATTTTTGATAAAAACAAATAATTTCTTTAGTTTTCTAAAAAATTTATATATTTATTTTCGAATATCCTATTCTATATAGGATTTTTTTATAAAACTTAGTTGGTTAATGAATACCCTTCTCTATAAGGAGTGACCGAACAACCGACAAAATATCATTGAAGTTCCACAATACAATAACTTCACAGGAACAAAATACATTTTAAAAATGGCAAATTCAAAATTGTTAAAAGAAGCAATCGCAGATGCTAAAGCGGTTAAGGAAACTGCATTGGCTAACGCAAAGCTTGCTCTCGAAGAAGCCTTTACACCAAGACTTCAGTCTATGTTAACTCAAAAATTAAGAGCTGAAGCTGAGATGGAAGGTGATGAAAAGCAAGTTGATGAAGAATTAGATTCAACAGAAATCGGTTCTTCAACTTCTAATCCTGATTTGGAAGCACATACTGAATTCGAAGGTGGTTCTACTGAAACTACATCTGGTGAGCCAGGAGCTCAAGTTGCAGATTATAAAAAAGTAGCAGACATCAATGAAGAAGAGGAAGCAGAAGAAAAAATGGATGAAGAAGAATCTGACAAGGACAAAGAAATCGCTGAACTAAGAGCTAGATTAGCAGAATTAGAAGGCGAAGAAGAAAATCCTATGGAAGAAGAAGATGATGAAATGAACATGGGCATGGATTCAGAAGAAGGTGATGGTGAAGAGTACGATGTAACCGGTGAAGAAGAAGAAGATACCGAAGATGACATGGACTTAGAAGCAATCATTAGAGAATTAGAAGCACAATTAGGAGAAGAAGAAGGTTCTGAAGAAGAATCTCCAATGGATGAAGCAGAAGAGGAAGAAGAAGCTAAGAACGAAAACTTAGCAGATGGTTCTGAAGCTGGTACAGACAAAGGCGAAGACCCTAAAGTTGTTGTAACTAATGAAGAAGAAGAATCAGATGAAGTTGACTTAGAAGAAATTTTAAGAGAAATGGAAGCTGATATGAAAAAAGATGATGAGAAAGTAGATGAAGCTGAAGAAACCGAAAAAGACAAAGAAATCGAAGAAGCTTACAAAACTATCAAATCATTACAAAAGACTATCAACGAAGTGAACTTATTGAACGCTAAGTTGTTATTCGCAAACAAATTATTCAGAGCACACAACATGACTAACGAACAAAAAGTGAAAGTGATTGAAACTTTGGATAGAACAAAATCAGTTAGAGAGGTTAAATTGGTATTCTCTACATTAGCAGAGAACTTCAAATATACTTCAACTAACAAAGTGGCTAAAAAAGCAATCAAAGAAGGAATCGCAAGTAAAGTAGTTAAATCTACAAAACCTGCAGCAGCTAAGCAAGTAATTGCAGAATCTGCAGATTTCGCTAATAGATTTAAAAAATTAGCTGGTATTTTAAAGTAATTAAGAAAAATTAAAAAAATAACAAAAATGGACTTAAAAAAATTAATGACCGGAGCAAACCCTCAAAGCATTATGCTTGAGCAAACTCGTGGTTTAAAATCAAAATGGGAAAAGACTGGCCTTTTAGAAGGTGTAAAGTCTGAAACAACTAAGCACGGAATGGCAGTGTTGTTAGAAAACCAAGCAAAACAATTATTGGATGAAGCAACTAAAACTGGTGTAGCTTCAGGTTCAGAAGAGTGGGCTGGTGTAGCATTACCTTTAGTAAGAAGAATTTTTGGTTCAATTGCAGCGAAAGAATTCGTTTCAGTTCAACCAATGAACTTACCTTCAGGTCTTATTTTCTACATGGACTTCAAATACGCTACTGACCAAGCTGGTACTCCATCTTTCTCTGGCTCATCTTTATTTGGTAAAGGTGGTGCTTTCGGTAAAGATTCATTAGATTCTAACGCAACTAAATTGGGTTCTACTCAATTTGCTCAAGAAGGTCTTTACGGAGCAGGTAGATTTGGATACACAATCAACGATTCGTCTGTAGCTTTAGATGCAACTGTAGCATCTGCTTCTTGGGTAGATGTTAACTTTGATGCTGATTTATCAGCTTCTTTAGCAGCAGGTAAAGTAAAGAAAGTTGTTGTAGCAACTCCATCTGATGCAGATTTCAACGGCGTAAGAGCTTTCGAAATTGCACAATCTGGTTCTGCAACTGCAGGATATTTCCCTCAATACACTAAGATTAATGGTTCTAACGTAGAATTCATCGTATCTGGTTCAGCAGGTGGTATTAACGCAGGTGGTGCGACTTTATCTTACCACAAGCAACCAACTGATATCACTAGAGGTGATTTCGAAGATAGAAACGCTGATTTCACACAGAACATCGGTATTCCAGAAATCGAATTAGAATTGAAATCAGAGCCTATCGTTGCTAAGACTAGAAAGTTAAAAGCAGTATGGACTCCTGAATTGGCGCAAGACTTGAACGCTTACCATTCAATCGATGCAGAAGCTGAATTAACTCAAATGTTATCTGAATATATCTCTTTAGAGATTGATTTAGAAATCTTAGAAATGTTACAAGCTAACGCATTCACAACTGATTATTGGTCAGCAAGAGTTGGATACGATTTCAACACAGCTACAAACAGCTTTGAAATCGATTCTTCAGCAGCAGCGGCTTCAGCTTACGTTAAGAGTACTTGGTTTCAAACTTTAGGTATCAAATTACAAAAAGTATCTAATAAGATTCACCAATTGACTATGAGAGGTGGTGCAAACTTTATAGTAGTATCTCCAAACGTAGCAACTATCTTAGAATCAATGAATGGTTTCTCTGCAAATCCTGGTAAAGACGCTTTACAATTTGCTGCAGGTGTAACTAACATTGGTACAATTTCAAATAGATACGAAGTTTACAAAAACCCTTATATGACTGAGAACGTAATCTTATTAGGTTTCAAAGGTTCTAACTTCTTCGAAACAGGAGCAGTTTACGCACCATATGTACCATTGATTATGACTCCATTGGTTTATGACCCAATGAACTTCACTCCGAGAAGAGGTGTGATGACTAGATACGCTAAGAAAATCGTAAGACCAGAATTTTACGGTAAGATTATCGTTGATGGTATCAATACTTTATAATCGTTAGTGATTATTTAATAGAAAAGGGAAGTAAAAATACTTCCCTTTTTTTATTACTAAGATTCATTTATAAATTTTTCACCTATTTTTTATTCTTATATTTATAAGTAAATATAATTCGAATAATATGTCTTTAAATTTAAAATGGGATGGATTCCCAGCTGCTATATCCGGTTCAACTCCATTTGGAATATATGATACCGATGCTCACTTTATAATAGATGGGCCAAAAACTGCTGATTGGTGTGCAAAAAGATTAGGATATCCAATAGTAGATATTGAGCTTATAGATGTTCAATTTTATGCTTGTTTCGAAGAAGCAGTTTCAGAATATTCATCGCAAGTTAACCAATTTAACCTTAGAAACAACTTAGATATCCTAAAAGGACAACCCAAAGAATCAGCAGGTGGTATAGGGAATTATTCTCAAACATTGGTAGAAGGTTCATTTTTACCGACAGCGGTCCGTATGTCTCAACAATATGGCACATTAGCAGGAGTTGGTGGTAATACTGAAATAAAAAGAGGGTATATAGAAACAACAGAATCTGTCCAGCGATATAATTTAATGACTGAGGCTTATGATTTGAGTACATCTGCATCCTTTGCAACCACATACGTTAGTGGTTCTACAATTGATGTAATGAGGGTTTACTATGAAGCAACTCCAGCTATTCAAAGATTTTTTGACCCATATTCAGTAGGTGGTCAAGGTACATTAAACCTTATGGATGAAATGGGGTTTGGTCAATATTCACCCGCAGCACAATTTTTATTGATGCCTATATATGAAGATATATTAAGAATGCAATCTATTGAATTTAATGACCAAATTCGCAAATCACAATATACGTTTAATATAGTTGATAATAAATTAGAAATATTCCCAATACCAACAAATAGAACACCTGAAAGGATATATTTTGATTATATAAGTAGAGATGAATTTGAAGAAGATTCACAAATAATTCAATCAGATGCACTTTCAGATTATTCGGATATACCATATGATTTTATTCTATACTCAAAAATAAATGATGTTGGTAAACAATGGATTAGAAAATATACGCTTGCACTTTCAAAAGAATTGTTAGGTGCTATTAGAGAAAAATACTCATCAGTTCCAATTCCAGATGGTGAAATATCTTTGGATGGAGCAGCATTGAGAGCTGAGGCACAGGTGGAAAAGGATGCTCTTATAACACAATTAAGAGAAAATTTAGAGGAATTAAGTAGAAAAAATGTGATGGAAAATAAAAAGAATGAGGCAGACCATCATCAGGATATGTTAAGAAAAGTACCTTTAAAAATATATGTAGGATAATATGCCAAAGTTCTTATCAGATAGAGATATAGCATTTTTTAGAGGAGTAGCTAGAGAATTAGTAGATGTAGTAATAGAAAACGTTTGCGTTTTATTTAAAATTGATTTAAGAGAAACCAAAGTTAATATTTACGGAGAATCTATGAATAAGTCTTGGCATCCTGGTGTTGAATTGTATGTATTGATTGATAAAGAAACCGAATCTTCTGTATATGAAGGATTTGGTTCAGATACTCAACAAAATATTGTATTCAAATTCGATCGAGAAATGTGTGAAGAAAAAAATACATATCCAGAAATAGGTGATATTATTTATTTTAATGATGGATATTTTGAAATAGATAACACAAATGAAGTTCAGTTTGTTGGTGGTTTACCAGGTCAAACTATTTTTGGAAATGATAAAAATTGGAGTATTGTTTGTTCAACATTTATGGTTTCCAAATCAAATCTTAATATAGAACACAGAGTAAAATAATAAATAAATGTCAGTAAACCCAATAAGACCTGGCAATAATAGGGCCAACGAAATAAAATCTACAAAAGGAGACCTAAAAAGAAGTGTAACTCTTTTTGATATAGATTATGCTATGATGTCTTATTTGGAAGATACTGTTCTTCCAACTTTAAAAGATGCAAATGGTGTAGGAGTTAGAATACCTGTAATTTATGGTAATTCAGAAAGATGGAATGGAGCAAGAAGGCAAGGAGTTTATAGAGATAGTAAAGGTAAAGTTCAATTACCAATAATGATGTTAAGAAGAACATCCATTGCAAAGGATGAAACTATGCCAATGCTAAATAGACACGTTTCATACCCATCTATTACAAAATATTCAAAAGATAATCGATACGATAGATTCACAGCATTAGGAGGCGCAGTTAAACCTAAAAAAGAAATTTTCAATATAACAATGCCCGATTACGTTGAAGTGAACTATGAGTGTATGTGTTGGACATCTTATACAGAACAACTTAATGAAGTAATTGAACATTTAAACTTTACATCATCATATTGGGGAGATAAAGAAAAATATAAATTTAGAACTTCAATTTCTGATTTTAATGTAATAAATGAAGTAGGTGAAGGAGCTGAAAGAATTAATAGAGTTGAGTTTTCTGTAAATGTAAAAGCTTACTTATTACCAGAAAAATTCGATGGAGAACTTACTACTAAAAAATCTATGTCAGTTAAAAGATTAGTTGTATCGGCAGAAGTTGATATGACAAGTGGAAGTAATAGATTAGAGGGATTCCTTACAACACCATCGCCATATTATGATAATAAAGACCTTATTGATTTTTTATCATTAAATAATAGTATGGTTGAAGCTGGAGCAGAAACTACTATATTTTCAAATATTAAATTAATAAAAGCACCTGACCAATTAGCAGGAGTTATCACTGCTGGATTAAATGTTAGCGGTAACTCATACGATATAAAAGTTTATATAAATGGTGTTAGATATTATCAAAATACACATTTTACAGCTACCGTTAGTTCTAATAGTTTATCTTTAACTTTTAATATTGCAAATTTGGGATTTGTGGTTGATAGTAATGATGAAGTTTCTATAACAGGTAAATTTATTAATTTATAATGAAAAGAACTCTTTTAGATATAACTCAAAAAATAAGTAGAAAGCTCAATAATGTTCAATTAATCCCAAAAGATTTAAATAATGAAATATATTGGATATACGAAGCGAGGGGATGGAAATTTGTTGATTTATTAAGAGAAATAGAATATAGAACAACACAAGATAGATTAAGAGTTGTTGTTAATACTCAATTTATATCAACAGAAGATTATATTATAGAACAAACAAGTGATGGTTTATCAATCAAATTTATAAAAAATAATTTTGAATTTGATTTAGATGATGATGATTATATTGAAGTAACAGGTGATATAGAACAATATGCTTAATAGATTTAATTCAAATGCTAAAAAATTAAAAAGGATTGTTTCAAAAATAAATCCTAATAATTTAAATGATGAATTATACATCACAGGCAGCTTATTGAATATAGAACAACCAACTACGAATAAATTTAATTCAACAACAAAATCAAATCCTAATCCTATAAAATTAGTAAATAATAAAAATAGAATTGAATCATTTTATAATGAAATTTTACAATTTAGTGGAAGAATGGTATCTAAAGGTATAGATACATTTGATAATACTGGGTTTGGTACATTAACTATTTATAGTTCATCATTAGATTATGGAACAGAAGGAGCTTCACCGGAAAACTTTGAAATATTAGTATATGGATTACATTTGCCCGGTGAATATACAATTAAAGAGCAAAACGGAAATGTTATAATAACTTTATTAGATAATTATATAGATTACGATTCTGTAACAATAAATGATATTTATGTTATAGGTAAATTTAAAT
>Ga0194123_10004198_pt1 | contig 16509 bp, 7 predicted proteins | sample TA2MahsurfametaG_5_FD_155479 | JGI IMG/M metagenome (GOLD analysis project Ga0194123, IMG submission 155479) | Freshwater microbial communities from Lake Tanganyika, Tanzania - TA2015023 Mahale A surface | ecosystem: Environmental > Aquatic > Freshwater > Lake | place: Tanzania: Lake Tanganyika... | reverse complement strand
CCGCGTGAGGTGTCGGGGGCCTTCGGGCCCCCTTTCTTTTCTTAGGTTTAAGCCATGGCAAGCGCTAGGACCACACTGCTAGAGGCCGTCAACCGCGTGCTGCAGATGATTGGCGAGGCGCCGATCAGCAGCTTGCAATCGCAGCTTGGCCTGGCAAAGCAAGCACAGGATGCACTGGATGAATCCAGCCGCCGGCTGCAAGCGGAAGGCTGGAGCTTCAACACTGACTATGAGGCAACGCTGGTCCGGGCTAACGACGGCACGATCACCGTCGGCACCAACGTCAGCCGCGTCGTGGTTGACCCATACCTGTTCTCCAGCCTGGAGGTCGTCCAGCGCGGTGCCAAGCTCTACGACCGCCGGGCCAAGAGCTATGTGTTCACCGCTGACCTCAAGGCCAACGTCACCTACATCTTTGACTACGACGATCTGCCTGAGCACGCCAGGCAGTACATCATTGCCAGGGCTGGTCGCACGCTGCAGGAAGCAATCATTGGCTCAGCAGACCTGACCAAGATCAACCTGCAGATTGAGCTAGAGGCTCGGAGTCAGTTCCTGGAGGAAGAGACCCAGCTGTCTGAGCACAACATGCTGCGTGGCAATCCCAACCACACTGGCGTAATACGGACCTACATGCCCAGCCGCGCCATCATCCGCTAGCCATGCCTCTTGTCAGCAGCTCTATCCCCAACCTGATCAATGGGGTCAGCCAGCAGCCTGCGGCGTTGCGGCTGTCATCGCAGGCTGAGTCGGTCATTAACTGCCTTCCTAGCCCCGTAGAGGGCCTCAAGAAGCGCCCACCCTCCTACAACCTGGGCAAGCTGTTCTCTGGGTCCTCAGGCACCGGCCGCCCGTTTGTCAACATCGTCGACCGTGACGGGACCATCCGCTACATGGTCTACATCAGGGACGGGGACATCAAGGTCTTTGACCTGAACGGTGCCGCACAGACGGTCACAGTGCCCGACGGCGTGGGCTACCTGGACATCAATAACGCTTCAGACCCTTCAGCGCAGTTCCGCGTTGCCTCCGTTGCTGATGCCACCTTCATCGTCAACCGCGAGAAGACCGTCAGCATGCTGGACGGCGTCGCCCTGACCAGCTCAGCAGCAGGCACCACCACCACTGCAGTGTTTGCCAGCACCACGGGGGTCTCTGTCGGCATGAGCGTCATTGGCCCAGACGTGCCAGCAAATGCAACTGTCACTGCTGTGAACGCCACCACGGTGACGTTTGCACCGGCAGCCTCAGCAGCTTCAGCCATTGGCCGGCGCTACTCGTTCAACCTGTCTGCTGACTGGGGCACCAGGTCAATGGTGTTTGTGCGCAGCGCGGACTACAACACCACCTACAGCATCACCGTCAACGGCAACACCGTCTCTACCACCACCGTTAATACAGGTGGCAGCCCCAACCCCAGCACCGTGACGATTGCCAGCAACCTGGCCACGTCTTTGCAGTCAGCCCTGGGCGGTGGCTTTACGGTGACCGCAAACGAGTACATCGTGCGGATCACCAAAAACGACGGCGGTGACTACACGCTGGAAGCTACGGACACCAGGACCGCAGAAGGCATCATTGCGATCAAGGGCACTGTCGATGCAGTGACCAGGCTGCCGCTGATTGGCGATCATGGCTTCATCGTCAAGGTGCAGGGCAGCGCCAGTACCAGCTTTGACGACTACTACCTGCGGTTTGAAACCACAGCTGGCAGCGGGTTTGGCAAGGGCGTGTGGCGCGAATGTGCTGCGCCTGGCTCCAAGTACAAACTGGATCAAACGACCATGCCGCACGTGTTGATGCGCAACACAAACGGCACGTTCACGTTTAAGAAGTTCGACTGGTCTACTCGTGTGGCAGGTGACACGATCACCGCCCCAGAGCCCACCTTTGTCGGCAAGCAGATCCAGAACATCAACCTGTTCCGCAACAGGCTGGTGTTCCTGGCTGACGAGAACGTGATCCTGTCTGCAGCGGATAGCTACGACCGGTTCTGGCCAGAGACAGTGCAGACCGTCGTGGACAGTGACCCCATTGACATCAGCACAGGCGGCACCGAGATCAACTTTTTGGTCAGCAGCTTGGCCTTTGCCAACACGCTGCTGCTGTTCAGCCGCCATGGCCAGTTCCGCCTTGACACTGGCATCACAACGCTGGGTTCGCCGCTGACACCAAAGACCGCAACGGTCACGGCCATCACCACCTTTGACATGCAATCCAACGTCGACCCAGTGGGCGTTGGACGCACCATCTATTTCGCCATCCCTAAGGGTGAGTTCTCAGGCCTGCGCGAGTTCTTCCTGCCAGACGCCAGTGGCCCTGTGCCTATGTCTGAGGAGGTGACAGCAGCGATCCCCCGCTTTATCCCGGCAAACCTGGCCACCCTGGCAGCGTCGGTGTCGGAAGAAACTGTCATTGCCATCAGCAAGAACCAGACCGACCGGGTCTACTTCTACAAGTTCTTCTTTGAGGAGGACACCAAGCTGCAGTCGTCCTGGTCCTTCTGGCAGTTCCAGTCCGGCAAGCAGATCATTGGTGCCGACATCCTGGACAGCGACCTGTACCTGCTGTGCCAATACGGCGACGGTGTCTACATGGAGCGCATTGCACTGCGCCCTGAGACCACTGACACAGGCAGCTCGTTTGAGCTGCTGCTGGATCGCAAGGTATCTGAAGCGGCATGCACGGTGGCAGTGACACAGCCCGCTGGCCTGGATGTGCAGTCAACAATCACCCTGCCCTACCCCATGACTGCTACGGGCACCATGGCCCTTGTAGGCAGGCTTGTGGCTGGCAACACACTGCAGCACGGCCAAACCCTCCAGATCGTGTCAGAGACGCTTACAGGCGGGGCTGGTGGCAACGGAACGATTGTTGTGCGTGGCGACCTGAGCCAAGCCAAGTTCTTTGTGGGTGAGCTGTACCAGATGACGTATGAGTTCTCCACGCCCTTTATTAAGGAACAGCCAGCAGGCGGTGGTGTCGCTGTAGCTGCAGGTCCCAGGTTGCAGCTGCGCACCTGGACCGTGGTATTTGACAAGACTGCTCACTTCCAGCTGCGGGTGACAGCAGAAGGCCGCGATGCCCAGACCTACACGTTTGAGGGCTACACATTGGGCAGCACGCCACTGGGCGCACCTGCCTTAAAACAAGGCCAGTTCCGCGCCCCTGTGATGACACGCAATACAGGTGCCAAGATTGAATTACTCAGCAACAGTCCATTACCGTGCAGAGTGCAGTCCTGCGAATGGGAAGGGTGGTATCACAGTCGTGCGTCACGGATGTGAAGGGGAGCCACCAGCGCCCTGCCACTGTTCGTGACGTCGTTGCTGTGGCTGACGGCATGCGACCAGAGGACGTGGCTGAGGTTAAAGCACAGTCAGGCAGCAGCCCACGGGAAACCATGCTGCACTGCTTCTTTTCCAGCCGTCCGTGCATGGCCATGGTCAGCAGGCACGGCAACGTGGTGGGCGCTTGGGGCGTGATACCAGAGGGCACCAGGGCTGGCCGGATCTGGATGCTGGGATGCCAGGCCATGCTTGACGACCACGGTGATCGCCGGGCATTTCTCAAGGAATCCAAGCTGCAGCTGCGCAAGCTGCACGCTGACTACCCAGTGCTGTTCAACGTGGTGGACGCCCGCAACGTGGTCCACGTCCGCTGGTTGAAGTACATGGGCTTTACCTTTATCCGTAAGCATCCAAACTGGGGGCCAGAAAGCCGCCTGTTCTACGAGTTCGTGAGGATCTAAGCAATGTGTGATCCGGTAACAGCAAGTATTGCTTTCGGCGTCGTCTCTGCCGGCCTTGGCATTGGCCAGCAGGTTGCGGCGTACCAACAGGCGCAGCAAGAGACGGCATACATGAACGCCCAGGCGCAGCAGAACTACCAGTTTGCAATGCTGCAAACCTCTGCTGCCAACATTTACGAGAACCAGAAACAAATGATGCAGGAGACCCTGAACCAGCAGAACGCAGAGCTGGCAGGTCTTGCTTACGCAAACGACATCAGCCAGCTAAACCTGCGAATCATGCAAGAGCAGGAGGCTGCAGCACAGAAGAAGCAAGAGACAGGCAAGGCGTTCTTGCAGGCCAAGGGGGAGGTCAGCGCAGCTGGTCGAATCGGCAACACCGTCGACAACCTGATTGCCGACTACTACAGGCAGCGAGCGCAGTTTGACTTTGCGACAGACCGCAACCTGGCCTTTGCCATCAACCAGCAACAGCAGGACAAGCGCGGTGCTGCAGCGAACTACGCGAATCGCATGGCGCAGAACCAGCCGTACCTTAAACAGGTGAACTTAGATCCGATCAGGCCAATAGAACGAGCAGCGCCAAGCGCATTGCCATATGTCCTGGGAGGTGCAAGTGCTGTAATGGGCGGCATTTCAAGCGGCGCAACCCTATACAGCAACCTTCCAAAGCCACCGCCAGGAGTTGACGCATTTAAGAAACTAACAGACGGTAAAACTGCAAGTATCACTCAAAGAGCATTTACCCCAGGCCTAAAACTGTATTAGTAGAACCATGGCATCGCAACTTGGCACCGGCAAAGCGCTTGGCACCGTCACTGGTGCAGAGGACGCAAGCCGTCTTATCGGCGGCACTCCCCAGATGGGAGCAGGTACGCCTATCGGCGGCAGGTCTTTTGACCTCCCTGCCCTTAGTCCTGCGGCAAGGCCAGTTGATACCTTTTTTCAGTCAAGGGGTCCAATCCTGGGTGGCGCAACAGTTATTCCTAGGCCACCTGATTTGCCCCAGCCGTCGGGAGACATGGCTGCACTGGCAAAATCCTTAGGCAGCTTTAGCGAAACTCTTGGCAGATTTGGTGACACCTATGTGGCCATGGAAAAGATGCGCCAAGAAAAGGCCAGCATCGTAGGGGAGCAAATCAACCGTGATCTTCAAGCTAAGTTCCCAGGGCAAACATTTGCAGACGTGCGCGACCAGCTTTATAGGCAGGCGACTGCTGGCGACTCTGAAGCTCGTGCATTGTACGAACGGTTGCAGGCGCTCAGCCCTCTGCAGTTGGCCTATACAAACCGCTACAACGCCAGAGCATTTACTCTTAATACGCTCAATACAGCCTCAAGCCGATTTGCCTTAATAAACAAAATCGGCGACACACCTCGTGACGAGATTCTCCCAGGCGATCCACGAGTGCTATCAGCAATATCGTCGCTGGTAAGCATCCCTGACGACCCAGTGCTGCGCAAGGAATTACTTCCGCTAATAGAAGCTAAATATGGCGAGTTGAACAGGGAACACAACGCTGATGTAGTAGCTGCCAACGCCCGCAAGGCTGAGTCTGCAAGGCAAAAAAACTACACCAGCCTATTCGGTGCAACAAAAATTGATCGCGCTGCGGTCGTTGCTACTTTGAGTCAACAGAATACTGACGCTCGCCAACAGCTAGGAATTCCTCAATACCAGAAACTTATTGAAAGCACGGATGAGGATATAGTTGCTGCCGTAATGACTAACTCAATAGGGCCGGACGGCAAATTAAATCGTGATAGGTTTAATTATTTATCTGGCGAAGCTCTGCAAATTTATTCACAAATTACTGTTGGCCCTGAAGGAACAAAGTTAATTGATCAACTTGGCGCTAAGGGCGGCCCGTCTGCTTTAATTAGGCTGTCTGAAAAGTTGATGTCTGCTTATGCAGGCTATAACGAAAAAACAGAGTATTTTGAAAAGGAGGCAGGCGAGGAGCAAGGTCAAAATATTGTTACTCGGTTTCGAGTTGGCGATCCAAGCCTAACTCCTGCTCAACGGCAGCAAGCCGAAGCTAACGCAACAGCTTATGTATTACAAAACGTGCCTATGGATCAGCAAGCTAGCGCGTTAGCCCAAATCAATAATGCAGGCGCAGCTGGCCGAACGATCTCTGCAGCAGAGCAGGCGCGGGTTGCGCGTGAAAACGTATTTTCCTACGCTAAAAATCCAAGGACTGAAATCCCCAGAATTCAAAGTTTGGTAGCAAGTGGATTAATGGATCCTGCCACCGGCCGCTCGTTAATTGCTAATTACGAAGAGCTGCTAAAAGCGGACATGAAACCATTTACTAATGCCGCTGCAAAAGTTCGAAAAGACTTGATGGATGATGAAATAGCTTTAACTGTATTGCAAAATTCGCCTGGAGGTCAAACTGTTACACGAGAAGAGGAAGCTCGACTAATACAACGCGGCGTTGAAATTGACCAAAGACTTGAATCTATCCGCCGCAGTGGGCTGGCTAACAAATTGACGCCTGCTCAGATGATGCAGCAGGTTCAGGGTTTTGCTATTGAACAAAGAAAAGAGACTGAAGCCGCGCCTACTAAGCAGGCAGTTCAACAAGAACTGCAAGCGCCAAAGTATGTTTCCCCAGAGGCATGGTTTAACAAATTAAAAATTGTTGAGCGCACAGGCCGTGGCAATCCACAGCAAAACCAGCAACTGGCGGACCAGGTCAAGGCCAACGTTTTGTTCAGCAAAGATGTTTTTGACAAAAACTTTAACGACTACCTAGACAACGGCCGGATAAGCCCGCAAATGCAGTTAATGATCAAAAGAGCTGGTTACGGGAACAACCCTGTTCAGTTCTTCCTGGATCAATTCAAGATGGTCCATCCTGGCGTTCCATTTCCCAAGGGATACGAGAAACGAATTCAACAGTTGCAAGGCCAGAAAATTAGCTCTGCTCAACCCAGCGCAGGCGGATCCAGCCTAGGACTGGCCATGGTCAACCCCGACATTGGCTTGGCTCAGCGGCTAAGTCGCAGGATCCTTGGGCTGACCGAATCTGCATTAAACGCCATTGTGCCGTCCGCCAGTGCAAGAGAGATGCCATTGGCAACAATGGGTCCAATGGCCGTTGGTTCTACCAGTTTGCTAGGCGCAATTCGTGCTTTGCGTGGAGCTAACTCATTCCGTGGCACTACCCAAATACGCTTCAAGCAAGCAGGCGACTACCAAAGCGACCCCAGAGAAAACTTTTTCTTTGACTTCAACCCCAGGGTCGTACCGCTTGCCCTTAGCCGCGCTGGCAAACTTTCGCCACAAGACCTTAACGCCCTTACTTTTACGGTTTTGACGGAAGCGGGCCCAACAGCCGCAGGCAAGTTTGAGGTTGCAGCCAACCTAATCAACCGTTCGGCGGTTGCGGGCAACAAGCCTATTGTTGATATTGCAAAAGCCCCTGGTCAGTACGAGGGAGTCTTTGGCTACACCAGGCAGCAGGTCGTTAGCGCGGCAGAGGGGAGACGAATCTTCGGAAGCCGATACGATCAGCTGAGAAAACTCTTGCAGAAAGGGATCTGATTATGCCTTACAAGGTCACCACTGACTCCCAGGGAGCCGCGGTTGTCGAGGCTAATGTCCCGCAGAGCTTTCCAGATCCCAAGAAAAAGCGCGACACCCGAATCCCTTTTGACACCGGCCGGGTCATTCTTAAGGGGGCCCGCGACCTTACCCAAGAGCTGTTGGGCAATCTGCCGGCTGATGAGTTTTCTAAGCTGGGCACTCCCCGAAAGCCTGGTGCCCCTGACGCCAAAATCCTCGGCGTGTTCCCGGCTTTACCAGAGGTAGAGGTCAACGCTGCAGAGGGCTTTGTAGCTGGTTTTGTCCAAGCTGGCCTGGGGTTTGCTCTGGCCAGATTTGGCCTAGGAAGAGGCGCAGCTGCTGCAAGGCGCCTTCCTGGGGCAGGAGCGGCTGCTCGTGTCACGGCTCCCGCCCGAGCAGTTGTTAGCCAAACAGCTCAGGCCATGAGGTCGGCGCCAGGCGCGAAGGGCTTGGCTGGCCGTATTGCTGTCTCCAGCGTCAAAGAGGCACCTGCCGGCATGGTTACGGCCTATGCCGCTTTTAAGCCTGAAGAGAAGCGCCTATCAGATAGCGCATTGGGGTATCTGGAGGATCGGGCTGCTGATCCTGATGGCGGCATTGTTTCGGACGCAGTCCGCACATCAAGCCAAGCATTGCAGTGGGTCGAAAGTCAGATTGACACCCCTCTTGGTCGTCCACTGGCAGATCTGGTCCGCTCCCAGCCTGGCGACACGGCGACAGAAGCTCGCTGGAAAAACGCAGTTGAGAGCTTGTTTCTTGAGCCTGCAGCTAACGGAATTATTCAGACCTTGGGCTTTGCCGCTAAGGCTGCGGTGGCCTGGGGCAAGGCATTTCGGGGCGCCAAACCTGTTGCTGAGCAAACCGTTGAGACAACAGCCAAGGCTGTTACCGAACCAGGCGCTCCTCCTGCTGCTGCTAAGCCTGGCAAGCCCCCCGCTGCTGAAATAGCTGAGCCAGGTTTGCCGGCGCAAGAGTCTGCCCTTAAGGCTGAAGCTGACTACAAGAAAGCGATTGACGACGTTGAGGTAGCCGTTGCCCGTGCTGCTGGCACCGTACCTGACTCGGTTGGCGCTGTAACTCCTGAAGCCCGTGGCACCATCCTGCCCTCGTACAGCCAGGTACGGGAAACCTCGGTAGCTGACATTGCCACCGACCCGCAGCGTTTCCAATTCAAGGAGGCGGGCCGCCTTAACAAAACTGGCGCATCTGGCTCTCTTGCAAAAGCCACCGAATACGACCCGCTGTTTGGAAAAATCGTCAGCGTCTGGCGCGATCCAGCCGACGGCCTGCTGTATGTGGTTAATGGCCACAACCGCCTTGACTTGGCCAAGCGATCTGGCCGGCAGAACATCCTGACCTGGGAGATTGAGGCGCCGTCTGCTGAGCAGGCTCGCGCTATTGGCGCCATGGAAAACATGGCCGAAGGCATGGGCACCCCATGGGATGCCGCCAAGATCATGCGCGACATGGGCGTAGGCGTCGACCAACTGCGACAGCGCAGCATTGACGTCCGTGGCCCCGTTGCAGAAAAGGCCATCCCCCTGAGCCGCCTGCCGCAGGACATCTTTGACAAGGGCGCCACCGGCAAGCTGGACCTGGCCAAGGCAATGGCCCTGGGCTCTGAGCCGTTGGATGAGGCCATTGTCCGTGACGTCGCTGCTGCTGCTAGCAAAAGCAAATGGTCGGCTGAAAAGATCCTGCAGGCCATGCAGGAGGCCAAGTTTGCCCAGACCAGTGGCCCGTCTGGCGGTGTCCTGCCTGGCATGGAGGACATGTTCAAAACCTCCAACTTTGACCAGTTGCTAAACGTCCGCACAGAGGCTTTTAAGGCGCTGCGCGAGGAGATGGTTGCGCTTACGTCTGCAGCGATTCCTGGCCGCAAAGGGGTTATGGAGGCAGCTGGCAATGTGATCGACGTGGCCGGCAGTCAGGCCGCTCGTGAGCAGGCCGCTGCTGCCGTTGAGGTGTTTAACCGGGTGACTGGTTACACCGGCCCAGTCCGCGACCTGCTGAATGAGATGGCAGGCCAGGTAAAGGGCAAGCGCACCGCTGCTGTGGTCGTCAAAGAAAACGTAGGCCGCCTGCGCCAAGCCATTGAGGATGAGATCAATGGGCCGCGGCTTCCGCTAGAGCAGCCGCCGGCTGCAGCTGCTGCGCCTACCCCCGCTGCTGCGTCGTCTGACATCCAGGCTCGCATTGCAGCCCTGGGCCCTGAGCCTGAACCTCCGGTTGCTCCCAAACTTGTATCTGGTGGCAAAACCGTTGCCACTGGCGACACTCGCGGCCAAGGGTTGTATTTCCACGGAACTGCCCAGGAGATTCCTGGCGGTATTCCTAAGAGTGTGGAATCTGGCGATTACTGGACCAATACCAACCTGTTTGGCAACGGTTTTTATACGACTGACGATTTCAGCACCGCAGGGTCGTACACAGCTAAAGGCAAAGAAGCTGCTATTAAAAACGAAATTCCCGTTCCTGCATTAAGGGAATACGGAGGCGAACCCCTAACAAGGCTTCTAAAAAAAGCAGGTGCTACTAGCGAAGAAATTACTTTGCTTGGTTTTCGGAATAAAGGCATACCAGCACCTGAACGACTGCAAGAAATTGCAGCAGCCTTAGATGAACAGGGGCTAGGCAAGGTTCGGTTTGCTGAAGAGCAGGCCATGTTCAGGGCATGGCTACAAGGCGCAAGAGGCGATGAACTTGTTCAAAACTATTTGGATGTTATTACAAAACGCCCAGGCCAAGAGGCTCGCACAATCGACGACGCACTGAGGCAGCGTGTTCAGTTTTTGCTGGCGGACCTGCGCCCTGGCGCCAAGCTCGGCAACCTTGAGCAAGCTACTAACCTGGCAAATCGCCTTCGGGAACTGGCTGACAACCCGCCGCAGGCAAAAGAATACAAGCCAATTATTTATTTGACTAAAGAAAAGAAACCGGTCAAATTTTTTGATGCAGACGAAATGCTGGATTGGAACAGCGCTGATCCCGAGGTTGCCGCTCTTAAAAAGCAATCTGGCAGCGAAGTGTGGGATGAAATCCTGGGCGACTGGGAAAAGTCTGGGTTAATGAGCTATGGCGAAATGTTGGATACCGCCCGCGGAGCTAGTTACAACATGCGTTATAGCGCCAGTGATTTAACAGAACTGTTTGATGGAATAAACGCTGAACTGGCCAAACTTGGCTATGGCGGCCTTGCGCATCAAGGAGGCATCCGCGCTGGCGGCGGTCAACGCACTCATTCAGTCCGAATTTATTGGGACGCCGAAAACCAACTAGAAGTTAAAACTATTAAGCCTGGCAAGGCGGGCGTATCACCTGAAGCCAGAGACGAATACGAGGCTCAGCTCAAGGCTTACAACGATTACTACGCCAAGCGCGATGCCATTGAAGCCGAGGCGACTGCACCCGCTACAGCCGCGCCTCCCGCACCCGCTACAGCCGCTACAGCCGCGTCACGCGAGCAAATTGCCGATATTGACAGCGCTCTAGCTGCTGGCTTGGCCGACATGCCGCCAGCAGACCGCATTGCCCTGCGCGATCAGATCCTTGCCCAACGCGCAGATGCTGCGGCAGAAGGCGGCACCGCCAGCCGGGCAAAGATCGACAGGTCTGACTTCAACGCTGTTGGCGAAGGCGCCCGCCTAATTCGCCGCCTGAGCGAACTAAGCAAGCAAGCCAAGGCAGCCGAAGGCCCAGAGCTGGCACGCCTTACCAATGAAATACGTGACGCGATTGCTGACTTCAGAACCCCGCTGTGGAAGCGACCGGTTATTTCTCAAGGGCGGATCCTTAACGATCTACGCGCTGAGCTTAAGCGCATTGCAGGGCCAGAGTTGAGTGTCAATTTTGAGCCCAAAATTAAGCTGACTCCTGCCGAAATTGCTGCTGCACGCAGGGACTGGGGCATCCCCGACTCCGTGCCCGATAAGGACATCACTACTGCTGGCCTGTACGACCCTGTGACAAACCTGGTTCGTATTGCCCTTGCAGGTAAAAACCCCCACCAGCTGCGGGGAACTGGCTACCACGAGGCAGTCCACTTTGTAATTGACTACCTTGCTACCCCGCAAGAAAAAGCGGTACTGCGTGCAGCCCGTCCTGAGCTGGAAAAGATTGCTGCCCGCGGCGGTCAACCCGACCTAGCGCTGGCAGATGACGTTGAAATTATTGCTGAGTCTGCGGCTGTCTACAGCCTGTCTCGTCAAGCTGGCGAACCTATCAAAACGACAAAAGGCGTCCGAGCCTTGTTTGACAAGTTCTTGAAATTCCTGGAGGCGACCAGGAACTGGGCTCAGGGCAACGGCTTCCAGACTTGGGATGACGTCTTTGAGCGCATTTACCAAGGCGAGATGGCAGGCCGCCCTCTTGGTGAATTTGCGCCTTTACAAGAAACCTTGTCAGGCGGTCGCGTTCGCATCAGGCCAGATGAGCCCGAGGGTCCTGTACCTGTTGACCCTCCTCCTGGTCCTGCAAACAATGAAAACTGGGTACGTCAGTTTGCGCGAGAAGTTGTAAATAACGAGAAAGCCCTGCAAAACGGCGAGGTCACCTTGGAAGACCTGATGGCCAACAACTTCCAAAAAGTGCAATCGCCTTCTGGCAAAACGATTTACGTCGTACAACGAGAGAACTTGGTTGAAGGCCTCAACGCCATGTCCAAGGTCCTGCCTGATCGGGCCACGGAATCGGGCATACCGGTGATGAACGTTGAGCAACTACGTCGCTCTAACCAAGATTGGTTTGACCGCCACGGCGAAGATGGCGAGTCAATCATGAAAGGCCTTGACGCGATAACTCGTGGATTCAGTGAGTACGAGCAAGGCGCTCTCAACCGCGCCATGGCTTACGCCGACCTGAAACAAGTAGAGGCATCGCGTGAAGCGGCTTTGTGGCTTAACAGTGCCAGCTTTGATGGCCTTAACGAATCAGAGCGACTGGCCCGCTTGATCTCTGCCGCAGAATCCAGCCGAGCGGTACACCAAGCCGTAATGCGCGTTACCCGCCCATGGGGCCAAATGGGCCTTGAAATGCAAATGTCCAGGGATTACGAGATCCCGCCTTACCGCATCGACGGCAAAGGCGCCGTTGACGTGCCAGCCACGGCAGTACCAGACGCTGGTGACGCCGCAAGGACTGACGTGGATGGTTTGTTTGTGGATGGCTTGATCAAAAAAGAACTTGAGGTCGAACAAGGTAAATCTATTGATGAGACCATTACCGACAAGATTGACCCAGAGCTGACTGCGGCAGTCAACGGCGGTGAAATTACGCCTAAGGCAATGGCAGCGGCTGACGCTTTTGCGCAGACACTTGTGTCTATTGGCGCAGACAGCAAAGCTCGCACCAAGTTTTATCGCAACTTTGACGACGTGAAAACGCTTGAACCTAATGCGTTGTTGATGCTGCGCACTAACAACCTGATTAGCAGCGGCGTAACCCTTACTACTAACCTTACAAACGGCATGTTTAACTTGGCCCGTCTTCCCTTGCAGCAAGCTGCAGGGGCAGCCCTGACGGGTGAATCAAAGCGGGCAATGTATTCGTTAATGATGTACCAGCAGTATTGGATGAACATGTCCAACGCCTTGCGAGTCGCTGGGCATGCGTTCAAAGCTGGCCAGTCGCTGTTTAACCTTGAAAACAGCACTGTCGACTATTTAGCGCGTGTTGCCAAAGAAGAAGCGCAACTGGAGTTGATGCAAGGCCCTAAGGCCATGACTGGCTGGACAGTCAATACCATGGACATGGGCGTGGAATACGCCAAAACGCCTCTGGGGCAACTTGCAAATCATCTGTGGCGTGTTCTTGGCACTGGCGCCACTCGCCTTGCGCTGACTGTCGACACCTTTAACTCCACATTGGCCGGCCAGTCTTTTGAGCACGTCCGCCACTTGCCTCGTGGCATGGAGCTGGCAGTAGAGCGCGGCATGAAAGACATGAGCCCTGAGGCTTGGAAATGGGCACAGCAATACGCTGCAGCCAGAACGGATGAGGCAATCAAAGATGCCGTAATTAACGGCAAAAGCCTGGCTGACGTTCACCTAGACAGCCCACACGCTCAGAAATTTATGGATTCGGTGAATTTCACCGACTCAATTTGGGCTCAGCTAGAGCCTCGCACTTACAACGAAGGCGTGCGACTGGGAATGAGCCGCGGCCTTGAGGGGCAAGAACTGCAAGATTTTGCAAAAAAATATATTAACGAAGGCATGTTTGGAGACAAGCTAGCTGGAGTTATGACTGAAGGGCCTTTGCAAGTTGCAGGTCGCCTTACATCTTACCCTGGCGAAATTTTTAACCGGGCTGCCAATGTACCTGGAATTGGCCCTGTTGTTAGGTTTGTTCAGCCTTTCATGCGAGTTGGCGTCAACATTATTAAAGGCGCAGCACGCAATACGCCCGCTGCAGTTTTTGTAGATACTTTCTGGCGAGACATTACTAGCGCAGACGCCTTTACTAGAGATCGAGCCTTGGGCGAAATGGCAACTGGCACTGCGGCTTTAGCCCTTGCAAGCATGGCCGCGGGAATGGGTTACATCCGCTTTAACGGTGGTGGTCCCATAGACCCTGAACTAAGAAGAAAATGGACAGATATTGAACAACGCGCTCCTTATACAGTCCAAGTCTGGAGCGACGAAGAAGGTCGGTGGTCAGAACCAATCTCCATGCGGGCCTTTGAGCCGTTCACTACCCTTTTTGGAGGCATTGGGGACTACGTTGACATTGCCAACAGCTTGTCAGATGAAAACCGCAATCGCCTTGGCGCCGCCTTAACGTTGACTGTGGTTCGCATGTCGACCATGGGCGTTTTAAGCAAAGCCTATTTCCAAGGATTTACTGAGTTTTACGAAGCTGCTTTTAACCCCAGCAAGGTCATGACTGGCGCTAACCAGCGAGACGCTTGGTCCCGGTACTTTGCTCGTCTTGCGGCCAGCATGGTGCCTTACAGCTCTGCCTTGCGTGCAGCTCGCCGTGAAACAGATCAAATAGCCCGCTCCGTCGACCCCAGCGAAATTGGCGGTTTAATGGGCTTCTTCCAGGAAACGTTGGACGAAGTGCGCAATGGAGTACCTGGCTTCTCAAACACCTTGCCTGCACGCAGGGATTTCATTACTGGGGCCCCCATCTTGACCGTTGGCATCCTGGGCTCTGACCAAATTCCTGCTGAAATGCCTTGGCTGCAAGGCCTACTGCAGTTTGCGCCATGGTCCTCCATGCAGGTAAAGCGCCAAATAATGACCCCAGTACATGAGGAAATGGCCCTCTTGCATGGCAAGGGCACTACCTTCAGCGGTCCTCGCGCTTCCGACTTTGGCACTGAAATGCGTCTTAAGCCAAGCGAGCTGGAGGACTACGTCCAGATTTTTGCCACAGTAAAGGATGAGTTGACTGGCCGCACGTTCCTGCAGTCAGCTACCGCCTTGATCGAGTCGCAGCAGTACAAGTCCTGGCCAATCGAAGGGGCTTCCAGCAAGTACACGAGCTTGCGTGCCGCCGCCCTGCAAGCAGAAATTGCCAAATACAAGGAGCTGGCCAAGAAGGAGTACAAGGCCACAACCGCTAAGGGCCAGGAAATTGCCAAAGAAGAAAAGGCCGCTCAAGAAGACAAAGATAAAAAAGACTACTTGCGCAAGCGGATGGGCGGCGATAATCAGTACGGTGGGGCGACCGCTCCAGCGTCCAGAAATCCTCGTGCCTTTACTGAACAGGTGAACTACTGATGGCCTACTCCTACGTCGTCTACACCGGCAACGGGGCCACCACCCAGTACGCCATCCCCTTCCAGTACATCAAGAAGGAGCACGTCAAGGTCTTCGTCAACTTCGTTGACACGGCGTACACCTACGTCAACAACACCACGGTGCTGCTGGCCTCTGCGCCAGCAAACGGGATCAGGGTGGAGGTGCGCCGGATCACCCCGGCTAACACCCCCCTGGTCGACTTTGTCGACGGGTCCACGCTGGTAGCCAGTGACTTGGACACCAGCAACCTGCAGCACCTGTTCTTGGAGCAGGAGCTGGACGACAGCCTGAAGCAAACGGTCAGCATTGACTCGGCTACGGGCCTGCCAACGGCTGGCAACCAGCGAATCATCAACGTCGGCGCACCCGTTGGCGCCAATGACGCAGCAACAAAGACGTATGTCGACTCTAACGTCGGCGCAGTCAGTGCATCCGCAACGGCTGCAGCTGCTAGCGCTGGCGCTGCTAGCACGTCGGCAACTAACGCAGCCAACAGCGCTACCGCTTCGGCTAACAGCGCAACTGCATCTGCAAACAGCGCCACAGCGTCAGCCAACAGCGCCACAGCGTCAGCCAACAGCGCAACAGCTGCTGCAAACTCAGCTACAGCTGCCAACACATCGGCCACCAACGCAGCCACAAGCGAAGACAACGCTTTTGACAGTGAAACAAACGCAGCTAACAGCGCAACTGCTGCTGCTAACTCTGCTGCCTCAGCACTGGCAGCGTTTGATCAGTTTGACGACCGCTACCTAGGCAGCTTTGCCGTTGATCCAACCCTGGATAACGACGGCGATCCGCTGAACGCTGGTGACCTGTACTTCAGCACCACGCTGTCGGCTATGCGGGTCTACACCGGCACTATCTGGGTGACGGCTTATGTGCCTGGTGATGCTGCCAACATTGTATTTGCTCCCTTTGGCACGATTGCTTCCAACAATGTGCAGGGGGCGATCCAGGAGCTGGTTGACGAGAAGCTGAACCTGACAGGTGGTACGGTCACTGGTGACGTGTTGCTTGATAACCAGTCAGACCTACGCTTTGGTGAGGCAACTGGCCAAGGTGGTCAATATGTAGCTTTCCAAGCTCCGAGCGCGATTGCAGCCAACGTCACCTGGACGCTGCCCGCTACGGATGCCACGGTCTCTGGTCATGCCCTGAAGTCAAACGCCGCTGGCGTACTGAGCTGGGGCACTGCTGGTGGGGCAGCAGGTGGTGGTACGGATGACGTGTTCTACGAGAACTCGTCCACTATCACTACCAGTTATTCCATCACGGCAGGAAAAAACGCCCTCAGCGCAGGGCCTATCGTAATTAACAACGGGGTCACCGTGACTATTCCAAACAATTCCAACTGGGTGGTGGTCTGATCATGCCTATCACTATCAACGGGTCCGGCACTGTTACTGGCATCAGCGCAGGCGGTCTTCCTGACGGTT
>Ga0194123_10004197_pt1 | contig 16512 bp, 14 predicted proteins | sample TA2MahsurfametaG_5_FD_155479 | JGI IMG/M metagenome (GOLD analysis project Ga0194123, IMG submission 155479) | Freshwater microbial communities from Lake Tanganyika, Tanzania - TA2015023 Mahale A surface | ecosystem: Environmental > Aquatic > Freshwater > Lake | place: Tanzania: Lake Tanganyika... | reverse complement strand
CACGCGAATCGACCTTGTCGATGGTCGTGTCGTCGGATTGTTCTGAACGCTTCGCAGTGGACTTCGTTGGCAGAGGTCAACGCTGCGATCCCCAACAACGCATTTCCAGGAGACCCCGCATGCACCTCGAAAGCACCAGGTCTGAACCCACCGAGCGCAGCGAACGGACTGATCCGGCAGGCAGGCTGCGGCCAGGCTTTCCGCGCTGGAGCGCACGTCTTGGCAGCGCGGCCACAGCAGTCGGCCTTGCCACCGCGATGGCGATCGGCCTGAGCCCTTCACGCAGTCACGCCTGGGAGCCCGCCAAGGCGGTGGAGTTCATCGTTCCCGCGGGAACCGGCGGCGGAGCCGACCAGATGGCGCGCTTCATCCAGACCGTGGTCTCGAAGCACAACCTGATGAAGCAGCCCATCGTGGTCATGAACAAGGGCGGGGGCGCGGGCGCCGAGGGCTTCCTGATGATGAAAGGCTCGAAAGGCGACCCGCACAAGCTGGTGATCACGCTGTCGAACCTCTTCACCACCCCTCTTGCCACCGACGTACCGTTCAACTGGCGCGACCTCACGCCGCTGCAGATGCTGGCGCTCGACCAGTTTGTGCTCTGGGTGAATGCCGAAGCCCCATACAAGAACGCCAGGGAGTATGTGGCTGCGGCCAGGACCGCTGGCCCCGGCAAGTTGAAGATGGGCGGAACCGGTTCGAAGCAGGAGGACCAGATCATCACGGTGGCCATGGAAAAGCAGGGTGATGTGAAGTTCACCTATGTGCCCTTCAAGGGAGGCGGCGAAGTTGCGGTGCAGCTCGTGGGCAAGCATGTGGACTCCACCGTCAACAATCCGATCGAGGCCGTGGCCCAGTGGCGCGGAGGCAAGTTGCGCCCGCTTTGCGTCTTCGACAGCAAGCGCATGCCCTACAAGGCCAAGGTCACCGATACCATGGCGTGGTCCGATATCCCCCTGTGCAAGGAGTCGGGGCTCGATGTGGAGTATGTGATGCTGCGCGGCATCTTCATGGCGCCCGGGGTCAGCGCGGAACAGCAGCAGTTCTTCATCGATCTGCTGCAGAAAGTGCGCGAGACCCCCGACTGGAAGGAGTTCATGGAGCGTGGTGCCTTCAACACCACCACCATGAACGGGCAGCCCTTCGTGGATTGGCTCGGCAAGGAAGAGGCGCGCCACCTGCTGCTCATGCGCTCGGCCGGCTTCCTTGCAGGGCGAAGCAAGTAGTGCAACACGAGCAAGAGCCCACCGGGGAGCGCTCCGCCACCAATCGACGCAGCATGGAGATGGTGGTGGCCCTCCTCCTCCTCCTTCTTGGCAGCGTCGTGGTGTTCGACAGCCTGCGCCTTGGGGCAAGCTGGGCCGACGACGGTCCTCAGGCCGGCTACTTCCCCTTCTACATTGGCGTGATCCTCTGCGCGACCAGCCTCTACACCCTCGCAGGTGCACTGCGCATGCGCTCGGATGTTTCCTTCGTGTCCACCCGTGCATTGCGGCTGGTGCTCACCGTGCTCATCCCCACCGTCGTCTATGTTGCGGCGATCCAGTGGCTTGGACTCTACGTGTCGTCATCACTCTTCATCGCAGCGTTCATGTGGCGACTCGGCAGATACCGGATACCGCTGGTCGCTGCGGTGTCGCTCGGCGTGAGCGGCGCACTCTTTGCGATGTTCGAGATCTGGTTCACCCTGCCCCTGCCGAAGGGCCCGATCGAGGCGGCACTCGGGTTCGGCTGAGATGGACGAAATCAACGCGCTGATGCAGGGCTTCACCATCGCCCTGTCGCCCTTCAACCTGATGCTGATGTTCATCGGGGTGCTGCTCGGCGTGATCATCGGCGTACTGCCCGGCCTGGGTGGCGCCAACGGGGTTGCGATCCTGCTGCCGCTCACTTTCACCATGCCGCCAACCTCGGCGATCATCCTGCTGTCGTGCATCTACTGGGGAGCACTCTTCGGCGGAGCGATCACCTCGATCCTCTTCAACATTCCAGGCGAACCGTGGTCGGTGGCCACCACCTTCGACGGCTACCCGATGGCGCGCGCCGGCAAGGCAGGACAGGCGCTTGCCGCCGCGTTCACCTCGTCCTTCGTCGGCGCGCTGGTGGCGGTGGTGATGATCACCTTTCTCTCGCCGCTGGTGGCTGGCTTTGCCCTGCGTTTCGGTCCGGCCGAGTTCTTCTCGGTCTACCTGCTGACCTTCTGCGCCTTCGTGGGGATGGCGCGGGGTTCCGCAGTGAAGACGATCGCATCCATGATGCTCGGCTTTGCCCTGGCCTCGGTGGGACTCGACACGGTGACCGGCCAGTTGCGGCTCACCTTCGGGCAGACCGAACTGCTCAAGGGCTTTGACTTCCTGATCGCAGTGATCGGGCTCTTTGGCATTGGCGAGATCCTGCAGACGCTCGAGGAGGGTCTCGAATTCAAGGGCAGTCGGGCAAAACTCAACCTGCGGACGGTGCTCGACACCTGGAAGGAATTGCCGCGCTACTGGCTGACTTCTCTGCGCAGTTCGGCCGTGGGTTGCTTCATGGGCGTGGTTCCCGGTGGTGCAACACCGGCCTCCTTCATGAGCTACGGCATCGCCAAGCGCTTCTCGCCACGCGCGGCGCGGTTCGGCAAAGGCGAGATGGAGGGTGTGGTGGCACCCGAAACCGCGGCGCACGCCGCCGGCACTTCAGCGCTTCTGCCGATGCTCACGCTCGGCGTGCCGGGCTCGCCAACCGCAGCGGTGCTTCTCGGCGGACTCCTGATCTGGGGACTTCAGCCCGGGCCTTTGCTCTTCACCGAACAGAAGGACTTTGTGTGGGGGCTGATTGCGAGCATCTACCTGGGCAACGTGGTGGGCCTTGTGCTCGTGCTGAGCGCCGTGCCGCTTTTTGCGGCGATCCTGCGGATCCCCTTTGCGATCATCGCGCCCGTGATTCTGGTGATCTGTGCAATCGGGGCCTACACCGTCCACAGTTCCATGTTCGATGTCTGGCTGATGCTGATCTTCGGCGTTGTGGGCTATGTGTTCAAGAAACTCGACTACCCGTTTGCCCCGCTGGTACTGGCCCTGGTGCTGGGTGACCGTGCCGAGGACTCCTTTCGGCAGTCGATGCTGCTGTCTCAGGGAGACCTGCGCATCTTCTTTGCGAATCCGCTGGTGGGAAGTATCACTGCGTTTGCGCTCATCCTGCTCCTTTGGCCGCTGCTCGCGGGCTTGCGCGAGCGCTTCGTGGGGCCAGCAGGCGCGGCCTGAAGCGCCTTTCCCACGCTTTCATCCTTCTGCGAGGTCTTCATGAGTCTAGCGCTCGAGGGTATCCGCATCCTGGACATGACCCATGTGCAGGCCGGGCCCACCTGCTCCCAGTTGCTTGCCTGGCTGGGTGCCGATGTGATCAAGTTCGAACCCCCCCAGGGTGATGCCACCCGCGGCCAACTCCGCGATGTCCCCGGAGCCGACAGCCTGTACTTCACCATGCTCAACTGCAACAAGCGCTCGATCACGGTGAACATGAAATCCGCCGAGGGTAAGCAGGTCTTCGTGGATCTGCTACAGGTGTGCGACATCGTGATGGAGAACTTCGGCCCTGGAGTCCTCGAGCGTCTGGGCTTTGGCTGGGAGCGCATCCACGCCATCAATCCGCGCATCATCATGGGTTCGATCAAGGGCTTTGGTTCCTCGGGCCCCTATGCCGAATTCAAGGCCTACGAAAATGTTGCCCAGGCCATGGGCGGTGCAATGAGCACCACCGGGGTACCTGAAGGCCCTCCGTTCGTGACCGGAGCGCAGATTGGCGACTCAGGCACCGGTTTGCACCTGGCGATCGGGTTGCTCGGTGCGCTTCAGCAGCGCCACCGGACCGGCCTCGGCCAGTATGTGGAGGTGGCGATGATGGACGCAGTGATGAATCTCTGCCGGGTGAAATTCCGCGACCATCAGCGCCTGGCGCACGGCCCGCTCGAGGAATATTCCGTGCCCACCGGGGCCTTGCGCGAAACCCCAAGGGCGGGCAACGATTCAGGAGGCGGCCAGCTCGGCAACGCAATCCAGTGCAAGCCTGGCGGCCCCAACGACTATCTCTACGTTGTGGTGCAGGAGGCAGTGTGGGGTGCCCTTGCACAGCGCATCGGCCCAACGCTCGGACAACCCCAGCTCCACACCGACCCGCGCTTTGCCACCATCGCCGAGCGCCGCAGGAATCAGCATGCGATGTGGGCGCTGATCACCCGTTTCGCCGCCGGCCACACCAAACGCGAGTTCATGGTGATCCTCAACGAACTCGATGTGCCCTGCGGCCCGATCATGTCCACCGCCGACCTTGCCGAAGACGCCCATGTCCTCGGCCGCGACATGATCCTCGCCCTGGATCATCCCCAGCGCGGCACCTGGTACAACGTGGGGATGCCGATCAAGCTCTCGGCCTCGCCCGCGCAGGTGCGCCGCTCGCCCCTGCTTGGCGAACATAACGCGGAGATTCTTCGCGAAGTACTCGGCTACGACACAGCGCGTATCGCGGCGCTTGGGGAGGCAGGGGCCCTGGGCAAGACCGCCGGCAACTGAGAGCCTGCTCCCTGCGAAAGCCTGGCGATCCTTCGATCAGATGACCTCCTCGGCGCGAAGCCTGGCGATTGCGTCTGCCGTCAGTCCAAGCTCCTGCAGGATCGCCTCCGTGTGTTGTCCGAGGGTGGGCGGGGGGGTCTCGAAACGCAGATCGGTGGCGGAAAAGCGCATCGGCGAGGCGATTTGCGGCACGGTCCCCGCAGTGGGATGGGGCAGATCGAAGCGCAGTCCACGCGCCTTCACCTGCTCCTCGCCGAAGGCCTCGTGGATGCTGTTGATCGGTCCGTTGGGCACCCCGGCGTCTTCCAGCAGTGCCACCCATTGCCGGGTTGTACGGCGCGCGAAGATCTCCCCCAGCCGTGCATCCAGATCCCCTCGGTGTTGCACCCTCCGTGCGTTGGTGTAAAAGCGCGCATCCTGCGCAAGTTCGGAGCAGTCGGCCGCCTTGCAGAACTTCTGAAAGAGATTGTCGTTGCCGCAGGCAAGGATCACGGCGCCGTCGCTCGTGGCAAACACCTGGTAGGGGACGATCGTGGGATGCGTGTTGCCGATGCGACCCGGCGGCTCGGCAGTGCACAGGTACGACATTCCCTGGATCGACAGGAAGGCCATCGCAGTGTCGAGGAGTGCCATATCGATGTACTGGCCCTCGCCGCTGCGCTCGCGGTGCGCAATGGCCGCGCATATCGCCAGACTCGCATACATCCCGGTAAGGATGTCGATGATCGGCACACCAACCCGCATCGGCCCGCCTCCGGGAACCCCATCAGCATGGCCTGTGACGCTCATCAGCCCGCTCATGCCCTGCACCATGAAATCGTAGCCGGGCCGTTCGCGGTAGGGCCCGGTCTGGCCAAAACCGGTTACCGAGCAATACACGAGCCTGGGATTGCGCTTGCTCAAGGTGGCATAGTCGAGCCCGTAGCGCTGGAGATCGCCGAACTTGTAGTTTTCCAGAAGGATGTCGGCACGCTGCGCGAGTTGGCGTACCAGATCCTGGCCTGCGGGCCTGGAGAGGTCGATGGTGATCGACTTCTTGCCCCGGTTGGCGGCCAGGAAGTACGCCGACTCGGTACCCGGCTCGCCGTGCGCATCCGCCAGGTAGGGCGGACCAAAGGCACGCGAATCGTCGCCCTTCACCGGACGCTCCACCTTGATGACCTCCGCACCCAGATCGGCGAGGTTCTGCCCGGCGAAGGGCCCGGCGAGTACCCGGCTGAGGTCGAGTACACGAAGATGCGATAGAGGCCCGGCCATAGGTGCTCCAGCTTGTGTCAGGTGAAGGGCTTGGGATTGCTCCGGTGAGCGGGAGCCAGAAAGGTGAGCGCAAGGCTGATGGGTGAGCGGGAGGCTGGAGCAACCTCAATCGATCTTCGCCCCCGAATCCTTCACCACCTTGGCCCACTTGCGCACCTCGGCATCGATGAGCCTGGCAAACTCCTGCGGAGTCTGCCCGCCGGGCTCAGCACCCAGCGTTTTCCAGATCCCGGCGAGTTCGGCTCCGGCGAGTGCTTTGGCCACTTCCTGTTGCAAACGGCTCACGAGGTCGCCTGGCGTGCCCGCCGGCGCCCACAAGCCATACCAGGTACCCGCGTCAAATCCCGGCACGCCGACTTCGGCGAGGGTGGGTACTGCAGGCAGCGCAAACGAGCGCTTGGCGCTCGTGACCGCAAGCGGCAGCAGCTTGCCGCCCCCGATGTGCGGGACCGAGGTACCCAAGCCGTCGAACATGAAATCGACCTGCCCGGCAAGCAGATCGGCCATCGCCGGTGCGGCGCCCCGGTAGGGGATGTGCTGGGCCTGCGAGCCGGTTGCCGTCTTCCACATCTCCACGATCAGGTGGTGCGCGGTGCCGTTACCTGCGGATGCGTAGTTGAGCTTTCCGGGATTGGCCTTCACGAAACCCTGGAAATCGGCAAAGGTCCTGATCTGCGGCAGGCGCTGCGGGTTGATGACCACCACGTTCGGCACCGACGACACCATCGTGCACGGGATCAGGTCCTTCTGCAGGTCGTAGCCCAGCTTGGGATAGAGCGACACCGCAATCGTGTGATGCACTGCCCCCACCAGCCAGTTGTAGCCGTCCGGGGGCGACTTGGCAGCCACCTCCGCGCCGAGCGTGCCCCCCGCACCTCCGCGGTTGTCGATCACGAAGGATTGCCCAAGGGTTGCCGCAAGCACCTTCGACAGGGGGCGCGCAAAAGCATCGGTACCGCCGCCTGCGGGAAACGGCACGATCAGCTTCACCGGCTTGGCGGGCCAGGCCTGCGACCATGCCACCGCTGGCACCCCACCAAGCAGTGGCATCGCTGCGATCGCCTTCATCCAACCCCTGCGCGCGCCCGACAGCGATGCCGGCACGGCACGCTGCGCGCAGTGCCGGGGTGCGCCGGCCGATGGCGCTGCGCTGGCTGCATCGTCGAGGTTGTCGTGGAGGACTGCCCTGGCTTCACGACGGGGTCTGAAACAGGTGTTCATACAAGAGTCTCCTTCATCGCTATTGTTGATTGCCCCCCGGAGAGCCCGGGCGGGTCGATGGCTCGTGCACCGCGACCTGCGCATCAGGGGTGTTGGGGCCTTGCCGCGCAAGGAGCCCCACGCCCAGCAGCACCATGGGCACGGAGAGCCATTGTCCCATCGTGAGCCCGAGCGCGAGACCACCGAGGTACGCATCGGGTTCACGAAAGTACTCCACCACGAATCGCGCAGCGCCATAGCCCAGCAGGAATAAACCGCTCACCCGAGCGGCACGGCGCGGCCTTGCGCTGTAGATCCAAAGTATCACGCCAAGCGCAATGCCCTCGCCCAGCATCTGGTAAAGCTGCGAGGGATGCCTCGCCAGATTGTCCCCCGCCTGTGGAAAGATCATCGCCCAGGGCATGCTGCTCGGGCGTCCCCAGAGTTCACCGTTGATGAAGTTGCCAAGGCGGCCTGCGGCAAGTCCCCAGGGAACCAGCGGTGCGATGAAGTCGATCACAGGCCAGAATGCGATTCTCCTGCGGCGGGTGAGCACAAGGATCGCAACGATCACCCCGAGCAGCCCGCCGTGATACGCCATGCCACCCTGCCAGACCGCGAAGATCTGCTCCGGATGCGCGAGAAAGTATCCAGGCTTGTAGAACACCACATAGCCGAGGCGCCCCCCCACGATCACACCGATCGCCCCCCAGAAGAGGCAGTCCTCGAAGCTTTGCCGGTCGAGTCCGCTGGCCTGTTGAAACGCGGGTTTGCGCAGGCGCAGCACCCCGAGACCGAAAAAGAGGCCAAAGGCGAGCAGATACATCAGGCCATACCAGCGAACCGCGAGCGGGCCAAGACTGAAGGCAACCGGATCGAACTGCGGGTGGATCATGGACGGCGATTGTGGCACGCCACCTGCCCGCGGGCAGCGCTCCCGCGCGACTGGGCCCGGGTTCATTGCGGGGATCGGGCACGGGAGAGGCGCTAACATCCCCGCTTTGCGAACGAGGAGACTGCACATGGCCGACAACGATCGCTCTGCCACCATCACCCAGGGTGTGGCGCGCGCGCCAAACCGCTCGATGTTCTACGCGATGGGTTATAAGCCTGAGGACATGAGTCGGATGTTCATCGGGATTGCCAACGGCCACTCCACCGTCACTCCCTGCAACTCGGGGTTGCAGGTTCTGTGCGATGCCGCCGAGGCTGCGGTGCGGCGCAACGGTGCCAACGCCCAGATCTTCGGTACGCCCACGATCTCGGACGGCATGTCGATGGGTACCGAGGGGATGAAGTACTCGCTGGTTTCGCGTGAAGTCATCGCCGACTGCGTGGAAACGGTGGTGCAGGGCCAGTGGATGGACGGTGTGCTCGTGATCGGTGGGTGCGACAAGAACATGCCGGGGGGCATGATGGGAATCTGTCGTGCGAATGTGCCCGCGATCTACGTCTACGGCGGCACGATCAAGCCCGGGCGCTGGAAGGGCAAGGACCTCTCGATCGTCTCGGTGTTTGAGGCGGTGGGCGAGTTCAGCCATGGCCGGATCAGCCAGGAAGACTTCGATGGCATCGAGCGCAACGCGGTCCCCGGCAGCGGCTCCTGCGGTGGCATGTTTACGGCCAACACCATGTCGTCGTCGTTCGAGGCACTCGGCATGAGCCTGCTGGGATCGAGCACCATGGCCAATCCTGACGCAGAGAAAGCCGAATCGGCGGCCCGGTCGGCGGAAGTCCTGATCGCCGCAGTGCGCAAAGGCATCAGGCCCCGCGACATCATCACCCGGAAGGCGATCGAGAATGCGGTGAGCCTGATCATGGCCACTGGCGGATCCACCAACGCTGTGCTCCACTACCTCGCGATTGCGCACAGCGCGGGAGTCCCCTTCAGCATCGATGACTTCGAAACGATCCGCAAGCGTGTGCCGGTGCTCTGCGACCTCAAGCCCTCGGGAAAGTACATGGCGGTGGATCTTCACCGCGCAGGCGGTATTCCGCAGGTACTACGCCTGCTGCTCGATGGCGGGTTGCTGCACGGCGACTGTCTCACGATCACCGGCCGCACGCTCGCCGAGGAATTGAGCGACGTCGCCGCTTCGCCCTCGCCCCATCAGGACGTGATCCATCCGATCGACCAGGCGCTCTACCCGCAGGGTCATCTGGCCATCCTCAGGGGAAACCTTGCACCCGAGGGCAGCGTGGCCAAGATCACCGGCCTGAAGCACCCGGTCATCACCGGCCCGGCACGGGTTTTCAACGATGAGGCCTCCGCGCTCGAGGCGATCATGGAAGGTCGCATCCATGCCGGTGATGTGCTGGTGTTGCGCTACCTCGGCCCCAAGGGAGCGCCCGGAATGCCGGAGATGCTCGCGCCAACCTCGGCTCTGATCGGCGCGGGTCTGGGCGAATCGGTGGGGCTGATCACCGACGGCCGATTTTCAGGCGGCACCTGGGGGATGGTCGTGGGACATGTGGCCCCGGAGGCTGCGGTCGGCGGTCCGATCGCGCTGGTGCACGAGGGCGACTCGGTCACCATCGATGCCCATCGGCTGCTTCTCCAGCTCAACCTGAGCGATGCGGAGTTGCAGGCGCGCAGCATGGCCTTCACGCCGCCTGCGCCTCGCTATACTCAAGGCGTTCTCTACAAGTTCGCCAAACTGACCGGGTCAGCCAGTCTTGGTGCGGTAACCGATTGAGGGTATCCCGCACGCCACAAAAATCTTCAAAACCAATCAGGAAACCATCATGAGCATCCGATATCGCCCGTTCAGGGGCAACGGCCCTGCGCTCGCCATCACCCTGTGCACCGCGATGAGCGCTGCCTTCGCGGCCACCGCGGCGAACGCGAGCGCTGATCTTGCCAAGGCCAAGAACTGTCTCGCCTGCCATGCTGCCGACAAGAAACTGATCGGCCCCTCCTACAAGGATATCGCCGCCAAGTACGCCAAGGACGCGGACGCGACAAGAATGCTTGCCCAGAAGATCCAGAAGGGTGGCGTGGGCGTCTGGGGGCAGATCCCTATGCCTGCCAATCCGCAGGTCTCGGCCGGCGAAGCCGAAACACTGGCCAAGTGGGTACTCACCGCCAGGTAATCCCCGGGCCACACGGGTACTCGCCGCCGACCAGGCTTGAAGGGTGCACCCGCGCCAAGGTGGGCACCAGATCCTGGAGCGCGGCCTGATCCCGGTGCTCAGGATCTGCGGGCTCGCCAAGCACTACCCGGGCGCAGCGCCTCTCTTCGGCAACATCGATCTGCAACTCCAGCCAGGGGCCAAGGCTGCGCTGATCGGACCTTCGGGTTGCGGCAAGTCAACGCTCCTGCATCTCATCGCGGGTCTGGATGAGGCCAGCCACGGCTCGATCGAGGTTTGCGGCCATCGGATGGATTCGCGCGCTGAAGCTGAGCGCGCACGGCTCAGGGCGCGCCATATCGGCTTCGTCTTCCAGGCCTTCCACCTCCTGCCGCACCTCACCGCAGTCCAGAACGCTGCGCTACCGCCGCTGCTCCTTGGATCCAGCGAAGCGCTTGCGCTCGAGGAGGCCTCGGCTGTGATCGCCGAACTCGGGCTCACAAGCCGTGAGCACGCCCTGCCCAGCGAACTCTCGGGAGGTGAACAGCAGCGGGTGGCGATTGCGCGCGCGCTGGTGCACAGGCCCGACCTGATCCTGGCCGACGAACCCACCGGTAATCTCGACCCCGATTCTGCCGATCAGGTCATGCACCTCTTCAACGAAGCGCTGCGCCGGCGTCCGTGTGCACTGCTTCTGGTCACCCACGACCGCGACCGCATCCGGGGTATGGATCTCTGCTGGAAACTCCAACACGGCAGACTCGTGAGCCTCGCGCCGTGATGCCCTGGCCGGTCGCGTGGCGCCTTTGCTTCGAGAGCTTGCGCGCCTACCGCGCGCGCCAGGCGCTCGCAGTGCTGGCGATTGCGCTCGGTGTGGCGATGGGACTGGCCATCGAAATCGTGAACCGCAGTGCGCTCGAGGAGTTCAGGCGGGCGCTGGCCAGCATCAACGGGAACGCGGACGCCAGCCTGCGTAGCGCCAGCGGCCACCTCGATGCGCGCATCTTTGCCAAGGTGGCCAACGATCCGCGGGTGCGGGAGGCTGCACCGATTCTTCACCTGCCGGTGACGATCACGGGTCTGGCCACCGGCCGTGCGGGTGATGCGACCGCCTCGATCGAGATCTGGGGCATCGACCTGTTCCGCGCCGCACAGGTCAACCCGGGACTTTTGCCCGACTTTGCTGCGCTCGAGCGGCCGGATCGCTGGTTCGGTGGCGACGTGGTCTACGCGTCTGCCGGCCTTGCGTTGAGGCTGCAAACCATGCTTGCAGCCACCCAAGCCGGGGGCGGGTCGCAGGAGGATCGAGCGTCGAGAGAGGATCGAGCGTCGGGAGAGGATCGAGCGTCGAGGGAGGATCGCGCTTCGCAGGAAGGGGGCGTTGCACTGCGCGGCGCCCTTCCGCCCGAGTCCGATCCCCGGGCGCTAGCGCTGCGTACGCTCGGAAGATCCTTCGGGATGACGCTGGGGGGGTCGCTCGCGCAGGCCACGGCCGGGCGCGATCTGCTCGTGACCGACATTGCCAGTCTGCAGGAGGCAAGCGGACTGCACCATGCGGTCTCGCGCATCGACATCCGCTGGAAGGAGCCGGAACGCAGCGGCAACGGAGCAGAACTGCTTGCCGAACTCGCACAGGATCGGCAAGCAACTTCGCTCCTTCTCGTGCGCCCAGACGACGAGGCTGAGCGCATGTCGAACCTTTCGCGCGCCTACCGGGTGAATCTCGGCATCCTCGCCCTGGTTGCGCTCCTCACCGGGGTCTTCATCGTGCAGTCCAACATGCAGTTGCTGGCCTCCCGGCAGTTGCCATCGCTTGCCATCCTCGGGGTGCTTGGCGCAAGTCGACACCAGATCCAGGCGCTGATGCGCCTGCAGGCGCTTGCGCTCGGCCTCACCGGTGCGCTACTCGGTGCGGTCCTCGGCATCGCACTTGCCTGGATTCTTCTTGCACGAACCGGTGGCGACCTCGGCTCGGGACTGATCAGATCCTCGGGTGCAAGTGTTCGTGCCGACGCAAGCCTGCTCTTCACCGCTCTTTTTCATGGCGCCCTGGGAGTGGGTGTGGCCTGGCTCGGCGCGCTTGGGCCAGTGAGGGCGATGGGACGCCTTTCGCCGATCGCGGCGCTCAAGGGGGCGCTGCCTGCACCGCGCGCTTCGGCCGCAAGCCTCGCCTGGCTTGCAGCAGCCCTGCTCGGAATGGGTGCGGCAGGCCTCGTTGTTGCGCCCCTCGGGCACCTCCCGATCGGTGCCTATGCGGCGCTGGCGCTTTGGCTGTGTGCAGGACTGCTCGCGATGCCCCTTCTGATCCAGCGGCTGGCTCAGGGCTGGTCCAGACGCGGCGCACTCAACTGGCTCACCCGCCAGCGCGCACTCGCCGCACCGTTGAGCCTGAGCTTCAGCATGACGGGCATCGTGGCGAGCGTGTCGCTGTGTGTGGCTGTCACCCTGATGATCGGCAGCTTTCGCGATGCCGTAAGCGCATGGCTCGACCATGTCCTTCCCGCCGACGTCTACGCACGCGTCCTCAAGGGAGAGACCCCGATGGATCAGGCTACGCAGCAAAGTCTCGCTGCGCTTCCCGGCCTGCGCCGCACCGAGTTCCAGCAGGTGCTCGAAGTCACACTCGCGACAGACCGCCCACCGGTTTTGCTCATCGTGCGCGAGCTCGATCCCGCAACCGCGCAAAGCCGCCTTCCGGTCACCGGCGCGTTGCTGCCACCCCACCCCGAAATGCCCAGCGTGTGGGTGAGCGAGGCGATGGTTGACCTCTACGGCTGGGCGATCGGCTCCGCCCAGCAACTTCCCCTGCCAGGCGTTGTGGCCGGCGACAGCACCCCACAGCAACTTCCCCCGCCGGACGTCGTTGGCGCCGACAGCACCACGCCAGCATCCATCCGTGTCTTCGTCGCCGGCGTGTGGCGCGACTACGCCCGCCAAAGCGGAAGCATCGTGATCGAACGACGGCAGTGGCTTGCGTCCAGTGGTCGCGCCCAGCTCTTCGCAACCGATGTCGGCTGGACCCTCGAACCCGCAAGGCAAGGCGTGGACGCTTCGCCCGAACAACAGGTCAGCAAACTGGTCAACGCGATCGATCCGGCCATCGCTTCCACCCTCGAGATCCGCACCGCCCAGGACATCCGGCAGTTGTCGATGCGCATCTTCGACCGTAGCTTCACAGTGACCTACGCGCTGCAGGCGGTTGCGCTGCTCATCGGTTTGCTCGGCGTTACCGGAACACTCGCCTCGCAGTCCACGACCCGACTCAGGGAGTTTGCCGTACTGCGTCATCTGGGACTGAGCCGCATGGCCTGTGTGCGCCTTCTCCTTCTCGAGACAGGTGTTGTGCTGGCGGTGGCGCTCGGCTGGGGGATGCTGCTCGGCCTGGCGCTTGCCTGGATCCTCATCGATTGGGTCAACCCGCAGTCCTTCCACTGGAGCATGGACATGAAGCCTCCGGGCGGCGCGATCGCGCTTGGGCTGGTGGCCGTGTGGATTGCAGGCATGCTGAGCGGCGCCCTGGTGATCCGCACCCTGATGCAGCAACCGATGCTGCGCAATGTGAAGGAGGACTGGTAGTGCGCTGCAGCGCCGGGGTTGGGCCCGCAGGAACGTCGGCCCCGGTGGCCGGGCGCGATTCCATCGCAGGCGATACCCCTGCCTCCCGGATTCCTGCTGGCAGCACACCATCCCTGCCAAGGCGGACGCTGCTTGGATCGGCTCTGGCACTTTGGGCGCAGCCTGCAAACGCCACAACGCCCGCCCGGGCCTTCGAACCCTTGCGCTTTCCGCGGGATCATGGTGCGCATCCTGAGCAACGCATCGAGTGGTGGTACCTCACCGGCTGGGCCGATGAGCGCACGGGCGTGCAGATCACCCTCTTTCGCGCGCGCCTCGGGCGGCGGCGTGATGCCGCTTTCGGAAGCGACCAGATCCTGATCGGCCACGTGGCCGTGGTGCGCGAGGATTGGCCCTCGGTGATCCACGCGCAGACCGCTTGGCGCAGCCTCGAGGGTCTTACCGTTTGCGCCACCCACGACATGCACCTGCAGTGCCCGGGCTGGTCGATGCAGCGCGAGCCCGACGACACCTACCTCATGCGGGTTGAACAGGGCAGGCTCAAACTGCGATTGCGCGCCCACGCTCCCGATGCGCCGGTACTCCAGGGCTTGGCCGGCCATTCCCGCAAGGGCCCGAATCCCGATCAATTCAGCCGCTACTACAGCCGGACGCAGATGCGGCTCGACGCCCGGATACAGATCAGCGAACAGGCCTTGCCTCTTTCCGCCGAGGGGCGCAGCGGGGTTGCCTGGTTTGACCACGAGTGGTCGGATCAGTTGCTCGACGCTGCTGCGGCGGGCTGGGACTGGTTTGGTCTCAACTTCGACGACGGCAGCGCGTGGATGGCATTCCGGATCCGTGACCGAAGCGGAGCAACGCTCTGGACCTCCGAGCCCGATCTGCGCTTCGAAGTCAGCGAGAACTGGACATCGCCATTGAGCGGCGCACGTTATCCGATCGGCCTTCGGATTCACAGCAGGCGCGGCACCCTCCTTCTGAAACCGCTGATTGCCGCGCAGGAGATCGACGCCCGGGCATCCACCGGAAATCGGTACTGGGAGGGGGCAGTACGCGCCTACGATCACCAGGGTCAACAGATAGGACGCGGATACCTGGAGCTCACCGGCTACGATCGACCGATGCGCCTGTGAGCGCTGTGGAGGCTGTGTACTCCCTGGCGTTCCCGGCGTCACGGCGAGGCCGGGGGTCGGGATGCAGGCGAGGGTCGCAACGAAGCCGGTCGCCGCGATACATACGGGTTTTCTTCGGTTGCAACGAAGCAAGGAGACTTTGCCATGCAGGCTTATCTCGGGCTGATGCAGCATGTGCTTGAACGCGGAACGCCGAAAATGGACCGCACCGGCACGGGCACCCTGTCGGTCTTCGGCTGGCAGATGCGCTTTGATCTCGAGCAGGGCTTTCCACTCGTGACCACCAGACGGCTGCATCTGAAGTCGATCGTGCATGAGCTCCTCTGGTTCCTGTCTGGCTCCACCAACGTGGAGGCACTGCGCGAGCACGGGGTGAGCATCTGGGACGAGTGGGCCGACCCGCAGGGTGAACTCGGGCCGGTTTACGGGCGTCAGTGGCGCGCATGGCGCGGACCCGACGGTACCTCGATCGACCAGATGGCCGAACTGATCGACCGGTTGCGCAAGGACCCAAACTCCAGGCGACTGATCGTTTCGGCGTGGAACGTCGCCGATCTGCCGAAGATGGCGCTTGCCCCATGTCATGCTCTCTTTCAATTCCATGTAGCAGATCATCGCTTGTCGTGCCAGCTCTACCAGCGCAGCGCAGACATTTTCCTGGGCGTGCCCTTCAACATCGCCTCGTATGCGCTCCTTTGCCACATGGTGGCGCAACAGTGCGATCTTCAGGTGGGCGAGTTCGTGTGGACCGGAGGCGATTGCCACCTCTACAGCAACCACCTCGAGCAGGCGCGCGAGCAGTTGCGTCGAACGCCCTACCCGCCTCCGCGGCTCGAGATCCGGCGCAAGCCCGAGGATCTTTTTTCCTACCGCTACGAGGACTTCGCCTTTCATGGCTACCAGAGTCATCCGCCGATCAAGGCGCCGGTCGCGGTGTGACGACTTGCACGCACGAAGTTGCGCAATGGCGGAACTCACGGCAGCAGCGGCGGCATGACATGTGGCAAGCCAAGGGCGGAACTCACGGCAGCAGCGGCGGCATGACACGCGTCACGCCAGTGGTCGAAGCATGACGGCCGTTACTCTGGTGGCCGCGCATGCACACCATCGGGTGATCGGGATGCGCCAGCGCATGCCGTGGCACCTGCCCGAGGATCTGCGGCACTTCCGCACGCTCACCTGGGGCACAACGGTCCTCATGGGTCGGCGGACCTATGCATCGATCGGAAAGGCGTTGCCCGGTCGCCGTAACCTGGTGCTCAGTCGGAACAGCGGGTTTCTGGCGGATGACGTGACGGTCGTTCGATCCATCGATGAAGCGCTCCTCCACACCCGCGAGCCGGCACTCCTTGTGATCGGAGGAGCACAGGTGTATGCGCTCGCGCTGCCCCTGGCCTCCCGCGCGGTGGTCACCGAGATCGACCTCGAGGTGGAGGGCGATGCATACTTTCCGGAACTCGATGCATCGCATTGGGCTGCGCTTGCGGAACATCCCGCCACCGCCGCAAACGGTCTGCGGTACCGTATCGTGGACTATCGCAGGACTCCCCAGGCTGCGACAGCCGCGCGGAGCGAGGCCACAGGTTTCGGAAAGGAATCAGCATGATGGATGACACAGCGCGGGTCGTGAGACCGCAACCCCTGCGCGATGCAGTCGCGCGCATCATTGCGGGCACCGGTTCAGTCGAACGGGAAGCACACCAGGTAGCCGACAACCTTGTGCTCGC
>Ga0194123_10004196_pt1 | contig 16515 bp, 14 predicted proteins | sample TA2MahsurfametaG_5_FD_155479 | JGI IMG/M metagenome (GOLD analysis project Ga0194123, IMG submission 155479) | Freshwater microbial communities from Lake Tanganyika, Tanzania - TA2015023 Mahale A surface | ecosystem: Environmental > Aquatic > Freshwater > Lake | place: Tanzania: Lake Tanganyika... | reverse complement strand
TAAGCCTGGTAGTAAAGGCTTGGAAGCTGGCAAATGACATTGGCATGGCGTAGGTCAGTACTACTCATAGCTGGCCTAAGTGCTTGTTGTTATGGCTATTAACAAAAGCTTTTGCTTCTTCATTCCTTATTTCAAAGATAATCTCTCCGCACTCCTGGCAATAGGCGCTATAGAGGTAGCAGGATTTACTTTGAATATATCTAGAGCCCACTATTAAGGCGCAGCTTGCAGACTTAAAGTCACCTAGATCTCTATGGCCCCTAACTTTCTGTACTGGATCAAGTAGGAGCTCTCTACTTTTATCCTCAATCTCCGCTGTGATAAATAGGTTAGGTAGATTTTCACCCTCTTCTATATAGAGCCCGCAAGTACATATGAACTTGTCAGCTACACCTAAGCCTGATTGGGTCAGGTAGCGAAAGTGCATCCCACTTTCCTGAGCGCTCTCAAGATTTGCATAATGAAGCCAAGCTTTATATCTGCCATATTTAGAGGCAGGATTTGCTCGATCCATATCTTCTCTAAGCTTTAAAAGCTTTTCTTTTGGAACTTTAACTTCTAGATAACCAATAGATGACATAACCGGTCCTTATCTGGACCTCATATTTCTTTGAGATCCGCGCATTCCCAGAAGGCTTTCAACTGGGCCGGTCTTCCTCTAGGACCACCGCGCACGGAGCTCGGTTGGCGTCAGACTAGCTAAAGGGCTAGAACGTCTGATCTCTTTGACCTTTGTCAATTATACATTTGACACAAGTAATATTACAGTATTTCCAAAAAAGAGTTTCTCTTTCAAACTAGTATAGAAAAATGTAAATCATTGAAGGACCTGAAAACATAATTTATGTAGGTCCATCATGGTGAAATAAAAGCAAGGCGCTTCAAATCACTTAAGATTCATTAGTATTGACGTATTGAAACCAGAGTTCTAAGGCGGTAGATTGCCCCCACTCCTATCATTAGGAAGTGACAGTGAATCCAGCTTACGAAAAGCTAGCCGAGCTTCTAATGGAAAATTTCACACTGGCCCAGAAGCAGCCATCAGGGGTATGGCTGCGTATACCTGACAGCATTTCAGGCGCAAGCAGACGAAGCCCAACCGAGTTTCACCCGTGCTTAGTCTTTAGTATTCACACAAGACAACATGGCTTCATAGAACTTTGGGTTCGAAGTACTTCAATAGATGGAACATTGCCCAGATACATACTTCATGATGCTCATCTGCACAGCAACTCATCTGTTTGTCCTTTAAATCGCCGAGCGGTACTTGATGTGAAGAGCGTCAAACGAATACCGAAACGAGTCTTGGAGAGGTATGCCCCACAGTGTGTTGAGAATGACCAAACTTGGTTAAGGCTATTCGAGAGATGCTGTCTAAGTCTCCATAATAAAACTTATAGTTCGGTAATTTAGAAATGTCTACATTTAGAATTGCAGATAATTCTGGCATCCCAGATTCCGAATCTTTAGAAAAGTTTATAACTCTTGACGAATTAATAGAAGAAGCTGACAAATTGAAGTCACTAGGCATTTTAGAACCAGCACATTTGGACGCTGCTGACATTGATGAAATAATGGAGCTTCTTGGTCAAAAGTGGTGGGCCCTACTCTTGTCAGTAACGGATGCAACAATAAAGGAAAACACTCTTGAGCCGATAAGATTTGGGTATAACAACTCACTTACATTACCAATTGAACAAATATTCTCAGGACAGGATGGAGATGAACAGAGTGGCATCGAAAACGTATCTGGTAATAATGATGAAAACGCGGCGTTAGTTTATGCAAAAATAGGGTCATCTAGTGTTAATTTTTCTTGGTCGGAGAGTGATATTTTTGACGTTACGGCAAGAATTGCAAGAAAAAGATTTCTTAATCACAATAGAACTCACCTAGGAATTTTGGAAAAAGTAGGGTCAGTTAGAAATGTTGTTGGAATGATGAAAAGCCCTCAGTGCTGCCTTAACTGGATACAGTCGCTACAGATACCTAGCGTTAATTACAATGCTGTTAACCTCATTGATCAAGTGCTTGAGATAAACTACAATTTTGAGTTGTCTAGCGATTTAAGACCTGGTCACGACGACTATGAGAGAGTCGTAACGGAGGCTACCCAAATTTTAAAAGCTGTAAAGCAGTCTTGGCCCGAAAAAGATGGCTACACCTCAAAAGGTAAACCAAGGCAACAAGTTCCGACAGTGTTTCGACAAAAAGATTTGATCGTGGCTTGTAGTAAGTTGATCGAGATCAGCCCAAAAATTTCTCGAAGGGTCCTGTTCGAAGCTCTTGAAGAGGTTTTGCCCACAAGAATGGGGACCTATGCCTGGTATCGCCATAATCCATTCAGTACAGAACCTGAGGGACGACTAGCCAAGTCTTGGAGTAGTGACCATGGAAACCCGAATAATTTCGACCTTTTAAAAGCAGCGGAGGCTCTGGAAGGAAGACTTGAAAATATGGAAGACAGAGTGCTCGTTTTGGCTACAGCCTACCAAGCAGCGGGAGAACCAATTTCTGATGTCGGCTTAAAGTCTTTGGCATCTAGCCTTGGCGACCATCAGAGCGTGAGAGAACGTCTTGCAAATTGCCAGACTATAGTGGAAGAAATATGTACTGAGTTTGAATTAGAAGTTGAAGATTTACATGCTTACCTGTTTGAATGTAATTTTCCCAATCCAGTTAAGCCATTATGAATCAACAAGGGAGCTTATAAATGAATTTTCCTGCTCAAGCGGGTCAGGTTAGGTCCTTTGAAACGAACTCGGGCTCTGTCATTTTTGTTGTCGTAGCTCACACCTATCTTAAAGCTAATTTATGTGAGGTAATTCTTTTAGGGTTAAATCCTGATGATGCCACAGAAAGAGATTTCCGCAAGTATGCAGATGGCCTTGACCTTCCTTTCGCAGTTTCTATTTTTTCAGATTACACAGGAGCAATTGAAATGCGCGATTTGAGCAAAGGACATCTCATTGGAAGACTCTGTTCAATGTGCGTTGGATACATCTGTGATCAATCTTTCCGTGGTATCGCCCCCTTTGCCTACTCCCTGTACCCCAGACACAAATGTTTTGAGCCAGGAAGCTACAATTTAGCTTCGCGCCAAAACTACATAAAATATAAAGAAGATGAATATCAGCAATTTTGGGACGCAACGATAAAATACGAAGATTATGATGAAATGATTAATAGTAGAACTGCAAGATATACACCTTTGTATACCTCTACTAAAGAAATGATGAAAAGTGTTAGTTCGGCTGAATTAAGAAAACTACAAATTGAATGGAATGATTTACCCTTAACTAAGAGATTGGTGCGTGCATGAAGCGGAGATCACCATCTATCGCAGAAAGTCGATATCTTAGACGAGGTGGCAGAGGCAATATACGTCCACGCCTGACTGAGTGGCGCATGAAGAATTTTAAGAGCGCGAGGAGTGCGAGAGTGAAACTCTCCCCACTAACAATTGTAGTTGGCAAGAATTCATCAGGAAAAAGTACTCTTTTGCAATCTATTTTATTTATGGCACAAAACGCTTCGTCGCCATTAAGGAAGGGCCAAGCAAGTCGCGGAATACTTGATTTGAACGGACCTCTGGTGAGCTTGGGAAGTTTTCGAGATACCCTAAACGACACTCAAAACGAGAATGGAAATTTTGAGCTGGGGGGTGTCATCGAATGGGAACTTGGGGATTCCTACATTGCTTCGTTATCAGATGTTTCCGAACGACATAATTCAGAGAGGGAATTTGTAAAAGAAAAAGTGTTCAGTAATAAGAAAATCAACAAAGAGGCGAATCCCCAATTCAAATTGGACTGGAATAGTACTTTCTCTGTTAACTCTAAGAGAAATGATTCATTTGTACTATCAGTGGATTCAGCCAGCACCCTAAATGTGAATGCGTATCAAGTTCAAAAGATAAGAGCCAAGAGAGACAATATTGAGTCTGCCGGAGAATTAAATTTGGGGTTCGACGACTCAGTAAACGCTCTCTCTGCGAGCGACTATGAAGAATCAAATAGAGTCTATTCCAATAGCGAAATGCGCGGTAACATAGAGACAAAATTTGATGTAGGTCTCAAAAGAACAGGCTCAAACTTTTATTATGGTTCTTCAGCGTTTTCATATGCCCCACCTTCATTAGACCTGTCTGCAGTTTCATATATCGTCGGTTTGCCTGTCACTGGTTTAGTAAAAACAAATGTTTTAGAGGCCTTTATAAAGAGCCAAGAAGTAGTTTTTGGTAGGGAGCTATACCGTCATTTAGATCGGGCAAGAATTCGGGGAATTCAAGATAAGACATTAGACGTTGAAGAAGACCATAAATTCCAGACTCTCCAGGAGGCGCAGGAAGTATATGTACGTCTTGCTATTTCAGAAATGCTAAGACTTGAGTCAGAGGAAAGTCTTCCGAGAAGGCCTCTCTTAGATCTAAACTTAATCATTAGCTTAATAAACCAAGAAAAGCTGAAAAATACTGATGAAAACAAGAGCATCTATCAGAACGCTCCAGAATTTATTAGATCCCAGAATGAAAGAGATGGAACTGAAAGACTGGCAAAGTGGTGGATGGAAACAGTCAAAATCATTAAAGCAGAGGCAAAAAAAGAGAATTTGGATAAAAAGAGCCTTGAGGTTGATGCTAGTGAATACTGTCAGCCAGTTGAATTAGCTCCAAATAGTATTAGAGATGAGTCGTTCGCTATTGAGCACGGGGCTAGTATTTTCTCGCAATTTTTAGCAAACTTGAAGTATATTTTCCCTCTTAGGGAAGAACCTCGTGATATTTATCCTCGAAGCACCAGTATTAGAAGTGATCAATTTCCGATTGGAATTAAGGGTGAATTACTTGCAGAATTGATACTTAACGACGAGGCAGGAGCGTACCCCATTCCTGAAAGTGCATGGCGACAGATGGATAGGGATAGAAACCAAACTTTCACCGCAACACGTTTTAAGGCTGCAATGGAAATGTGGTTAGCAGAGTTAGAAATTTCAACTGGCGTCCTAGAAGCCGAAGTCGATAGGCATTTAGGCTACAGACTAACTCTAGGCGGAAAACCACTGAGATCGGTGGGCTTTGGAGTGAGCCAGATCTTACCAATTATAGCTCTATGTTTAGTATCAAAACCGGGTGAGGTAATTGTTCTTCAAGAACCAGAATTACATTTGAATCCAAGTTTACAACGATCTTTAGCAGACTTTTTTGTGGCGATGGTAAAGAGTGGTCGTCAGATAATAGTTGAAACTCATAGTGAATACTTAATAACCAGACTAAGGCTCCTTTCCGTGAAGGATCCTGCAGTACGCAAATTACTAAGTCTTGTGTTTACTTACCAAGAGAGAGATTCATTTTCTGATCAACTAGAGTCAAAGTATGAGTCGGTCTTACCAGATTCAAATGGTCAGCTTCCCGATTGGCCAGAAGGATTCTTTGATCAGATACCACAAGATATTCAAGAACTTCTAGGGATAATGCTGGATGATGATGAAAAGAATTCAAAGAGCTGAACTCCACCAACTCCTGGAGTAGTAGTCAACAAGAGTTAAGTGAATGGAACCACCAACTCCTGGAGTAGTAGTCAACAAGAGTTAAGTGAATGGAACCACCAACTCCTGGAGTAGTAGTCAACAAGAGTTGAGTGAATGGAACCGCCAACTCCTGGGATACGAAATAGAGAAATAGAACATCACCTTGTAAGAGTAGAAATTGGAGATTTAGTGATAAGTACTTCCGTGCTTGAAGATTCTATGCAACCTCTGCAAGTTATACAGAAGTCAGCAGTTAAAATTAAAGTTATTCCTCTACATGACCTACCTTGCTCATTTGAAGAAGAGGCATTCTTGGTCTCATTCAAGAGCATGAAGAATGGTAGGTCCAAATATTTCCAGCTCATGCCTGCAAGCAAAATAGAGCTAGCTCAATTAGCCCTTTTCCTTGGCACATGTACTTATTTTCACACGGCTGTAACGCATGAGATAGTGCCCGGGCAACGCATTACTTCAGTACCAACAATCGACGGGAAAGTAGAGATAACTCTTTCTACTGATGTTGACCTAATCAATTTGTTAGCAGATCCAGGAATCAATCAATCATTAACTGTAATATTGGATGTTGAACAACTCGAATTGTTTGAAGAATTCATAACAAACTCTATTACATTTAGTGAGGCACTTAATACGTTTAGTACCAGGACCCTAAAGGTGCCTCGACAATTTCAAGTCGCAAGCTAACAACTCCTACCAAAGCAATTTCCAATTCTAGAAAGTAGATTAATGTCTAATAATGTGAGGTCCATTCGCAACGAGCAAGTTGCTGGGCAGGTCGATATTTCAGATTCTAGCTTGATAATCCGAAATCTCGAGACAAATTCGGAAGAAGTAATTAGATCAGTTAAAGGATTACTTATCGGTAATCCAAATATGCACGCAGCTGCTGCTGTAAGTTCACTACTTGATATGGGATCGATGGTCTATCAAATAGGATCTACTACAGCAGATATTGAGCGCATGCAATCTACAGCGCGTGAACTATCTAATTCATTTGAGTCAAGCACCTCTGACGCGATAAAACAATTCACCACATCAGTTGACTTGCTAGTAAATCCAGAACAGGGACTACTTGCGCGAGTAGCAGAAGAGACTGTTAGTAAGACCCGAGACTCAATCCATTCCCTATTTATTGGCACAGGAGCAACTGTTCCACAGGAGATCATTGCCAAGGTAAACGAAAAACTAGATTCTTTTTCGAAAGAAATCCACCGCATTATTGGTCAAGCTACCATGACTATTGGAAATACCTTAAGCATGGATTCAGGTTCATCACCACTGCAAGCTCTCAAGCAAGATTTGATTACTAGTTCACAAGACCTAAATAAGCAATTGACTGACAAAATTGATGCAGTTAAAGCGAAGGTTGAAGCAATAGATACTCGCCGTCAGCTAATTTTAAATTCAACTAAGAAGGGTATCCCTTACGAAGACTCAGTTTTCGATGTGCTCTCGCAAATTGCTACTGCTTGTGGTGATGAGGCTCTACAAACAGGAAAAAATTGTGGTCTCATTAAAAACTGTAAGAAAGGTGATGTCACCGTATCTGTTAACAAAGTTGCAGCACGCGGACATCTGGTAAATATTGTCTATGAAGCTAAGTCAACGTCTATGTCTCGCGAAGAGTGGAGAGAAGAATTGAATCTTGCGATGGCTAATCGTGCCGCTGAGGTTTCAGTAGCAGTTGTTCAATTCGTCGATCAAATGCCAAATAAGTCAAGAGTTAGTATTCAAGATAACCAGCAGCTCATGGTAGCTTTCGACCCAGAAACTGAAGACCCTGCTGTCTTAGGTTGCATCTACAACATTGCTAAAGCTTATGCAATTTCAAGAAGCCTTGAGGGAACTCAAGTGAGTTCCCAAGTAATACAAGAAGCTCTGGAGCATTTGCAGGCGAGCCTCTCTGATTTAGAGAGTATTGAAGGAGCAGTTCGAACTGCGAGGAAATCTTTAGAGAAGATTGATTCAGCACGTATTGGAATCAAAGGCACGATTGAAAACCAGTCTCAACGCTTATCTGGTCTCATCTCCTTTAACGTAGAAAATGAGGATTTAGTTGTATAAAGATGCTCTTGGGCAAAAAATCGCACGTGAACTTTTAAAACCTGGAACTCCGTTTACGATTCGAGATGCCAGGAATAACCCGATACAGATTCACCGTCAGATAAATAAAGGTCAATGCGTAAATCTAATGCCAAACTTAGAGCGTGCTTATAATCTTTGCCTAGAGGGTAAGCCTGAAAAAGCTGCCAGAGTAGTCAGCGAAATTGCTGGCCTTTTGGTTGCAGTTGAGATTGACTTAGGAGCTCAATTTATAGTCGAAGTTGAAGTGCGAAACACCATGCCACGCCTATTAAGTCAGATACGTCGTGAACTTAAAGACAATGTTCCATCAAAACAAGTACCCAAGGCTGAATCTTCTTAATGGCGTAGTAACCATCTTTTATGCAATGTAAGTTATCCCGACCGGACCAATATGAAAGGCCATAATGCTCGAGAATACGCCCAGGAATGTCGAAGACATTCTATGCAAGGGCAAATTTAGGTTCATTTTGGTTATCTTAAACCTATGTCTGTGAACTTAACCCCTGAGGAGCGTGCCCGGGTGTTAATCGATGCCCAGCTCACCCAAGCTGGATGGTCGGTTCAAGATCGCAAGCAGATCGATCTGGTTAATCACACCGGAGTCGCGGTCAGGGAGACAATTCTTATGAATGTGGCCGGCTCGAACTCCATCAGCCCCCGGGCGATTTATGGAATATTCAGTAAATCCGCTGCACGGCAAATCCTTACTGGGCATTTACTGGCCCTTCGCTTTCACCCACTTCTTCGCATGAAAGAAATCGTCCAAAAGCCCGACATGGCTGGCCTCTGGGACAATGAGTTCAAGTTCTATAACAATGAAACCGGAATATCACTTACTACATTTACAGCACTGAATTTCAAAATGCTCACTGAATGGTTAGAGACGTCACCTTCGCAGGTTCTCGCAGCAATTGAAGGCGTCTCGCCCTCTACTATCCGAAATCGATTGAATAGCGCAAGAGAAGCTGGCGTCATTGGAAAACCTGGTTCCGGTAAGAGAAGCTCCTATGAAGCAAACTTAGGGGGTAAAAAATGAATCTGACTTGTCAGGCCCTTAATTTACTCTTCGTATCCCAAGCAGTTGTTGATTGTGATTTGCTGAAAACAAAACTGGAGTTAATGCATGGCTAAGACTCGTACTGTCGATTTATTTGCAGGTTGTGGTGGCATGTCATTAGGGTTTCAAAATGCAGGATTCAAAATAGTTTCTGCATTTGACCACTGGGCTCCTGCGGTAGAAATCTACAATAAGAATTTCAATCACCCCATGTACAAATTAGATCTCGGTGAAAAAAACGCCTATAAAGAAATTGAAAGTTTTGAACCAGACTTAGTTATTGGCGGACCACCATGTCAAGATTTTTCTATTGCAGGTCATAGGGATGAATCGCTTGGTCGAGCAAATTTAACTATGTCTTTTGCGGATATAGTCATTAAATTAATGCCGAATTACTTTGTTATGGAAAACGTTCCACTTGTTACAAAAAGCGATGTCTACCCAAAAGCGCTAAGTAAATTTAAGCGTGCGGGATATGGACTTACTAAAGTGACCCTAGATGCGAGTAAGTGTGGAGTTCCTCAAGCTCGTAAACGGTTCTTTCTGATAGGTGGACTCGACTTCGAACATGATCAGCTTGAAGAAGACCTACTCAATGGGCAATCCGATAAGCAGATGACGCTTTATGACTATTTTGGTGACTCACTTGGCTTCGAACACTATTTCAGAGTTCCAAGAACTTACCAGCGTAGGGGAGTTTTCAGTATTCATGAGCCCGCCATGACAATCAGAGGTGTTGATAGACCCGTACCTTCTGGATACCCACCACATCCAGATGATTCTGCGCCTATTACCAAGAAAATTAGGACGCTCACTCAGAAAGAGCGCAGCCTAATTCAAACATTCCCTGAAGATTTCATTCTTGACATTGCGAAAACTAATGCGAATACATTGATTGGAAACGCTGTGCCGGTCAAGCTTGCTGAGTATGTGGCAAGAATCCTGAAGAGGCATATCGATGGCAAGTAAGCAGCCAAGAGTCGTTGACCTTTTCTCAGGATGTGGGGGAATGACTTTGGGATTTGAAAAAGCGGGTTTTAATGTTGTGGCAGCTTTTGATAACTGGAAGCCCGCCGTGGAGGTCTACAGGGCAAACTTTAATCATCCGATTACACAGATAGATTTAGGCGAGGAAGAAGCTTTGGATCTAATTAAAAGCGAAAATCCAGATGTAATAGTTGGCGGTCCACCGTGCCAGGATTTCTCAATTGCAGCCGGCAGGGACTTCACTGGGAAGCGTGCCAATTTGACTCTTAGGTATGCTGAAATCGTAATAGCTACATCGCCTAAATATTTTGTGATGGAGAATGTTTATAACATTCAGGGAACACCGGTATTGAAAAAGGTTCTTGAGCAATTTTCAGCTGCTGGTTACGGGTTAACGCATGGCGTATTCGACGCAAGCTTGATGAATGTCCCCCAAAAGCGTAAACGGTATTTCGTTATTGGTGAACTTGGCGGAGAAGATAACGGAATTCGAAATCTAATAGACGAGTCACTTGCCAAGGAGAGTATGACGGTGCGTGAGTATCTTGGTGACAAACTCAAGACTGATTTCTATTACATGCATCCACGCAGCTACGCACGAAGAGCTATTTTTTCTGTTGATGAACCAAGTGCAACCATAAGAGGCGTAAATCGACCAATCCCACAAACTTATCAATTTCATAATGCCGATGCGGCTAAAAGTTTTGAGAAGATCCGTGCGCTTGACAGCATGGAAAGAGGACTGCTGCAAACATTTCCTGAAGATTTTGTATTTCTGGGTCCAAAGACAGCAGTTGAGCAAATGATTGGAAATGCAGTTCCAGTAAATATGGCTAACTTTATTGCTCAGAGGCTGATGGAGAAGATCAGTGGCAAATCTAACTGAAGACTTACATGAGAATCTGAGTAAGGTCATTTACTCAGATTTCCTACAGTATGTGGTCAGTATTCTTAAAGCAACTAATACGCCCGGCATCACAGTTACTCGAATTGAAGAGAAATACAAAGAATCCCCATCTGAACCGGTTCAGTATTTTGACCGAGCCGTATTTGCTGAAATTAATACAAAAGATTCCGTGAGTTCAATCAACAACTTAATCAAAAATCTAAAAAGGGTGCCTTTACTCGTATTTGGGATTACAAATGACCTGGTTATTGCACGAAATACGAGAACAAATGAAGAAATTCAGTTTCATCCAGATGAAATTTCGTCACATTTGCTTTTTCTATTACCCCTAATACAAGGTGTTAGAGGTCAAGCTTCAAACCAAGAAACTTGGAAGTTTGCCGAGTTGATTACAGTTCTTAAAAATGAACTGGTAAGGAATCTTGACTCCCAGCAAGAAAAGCAACGAGTACCTGATTTCATTCTTGAACTTATCAAAGCAAGCATCTCCCAGTATTTTGTTCAGGAAAAACAAGTCATTTCATCCTTCAAGCTGGTAGAGCAGGAACTACCAAAAATAAAGGGTAAGAAGTACTCGGAAATTGTCTCAGCACATGAAATTCCACGATTAAAGAGTGAAGCTTCGTTAGTTAAATACATGCACAATCTGGATTCGAAGACCCTCAGTTTGATCAGGAATGTATTTTTATATGATTTCAGCCAAATAGATTCTGAAATATTGGGTTCTCTGATTTATAGAATTGTGAATACTGAAGACGGAAATCGATCACATATGGTCTCCGAGGAAAATTCACTCAAGATAATCGGGCCTCTTTTAGTTGAACCTTATTTGATTCAGTTAACAAAGGTTGATGCTGACTCAAAAGAGTATGAAGCTTTGGTAAGGCAAATCCTTGGTTTTACATTCCTAGATCCTACAAATGGAACAGGTAATCTTCTGGCAACTGCAATGAACAAGATTGCGACTTTTCTTTCGTTAACAGGAAAGGCTAATGATTCTAGTTCTGAACTGAATATTGAGAATTTTATTGCGATTAATGAGGATCCGGTAGGCGCTGAAATTTCAAGGATTATCATTTGGTTCACTTACTTGAATTTAATGTTCACTCCAGGAACCGTAAAGCACAGAGAATTAATGGAAACCTACGAGAAGATTCTCGTCTTTGAGACTAATCCTCTCGAACTAACTTGGAAAGTTGCGCCTGGAAAAAGTCTTCCTAAGTTTATTTTTGGCGTTCCAACATTTAAGGGTTGGCATAAAATGTCAGACAATGAGAAGGGCTTGTTCAACAATGTTGCCGAATCCTTCAATCCGTCCAACTTAGACTATTCATCTGCTTGGCTGATAAAAGCTGCAAAATTGATTTCTGGCACCGAATCTCAAGCTTGTTTTGGTCTGACCAACTCCTTGACTCAAGGGAAGCAGGTACAACTACTTTGGCCTAATATTTTTGAACACGGAATTGAGATTGCTTTTGCTTATCCCAGTTTCAAGTGGTTAAACGATCCCAAGCAGAATACGGGTGTAACCGCCGTGATAGTCGGGATCAGAGCGGAAGGTAAATCCGATTTACCACCAACCATCAGACAAAATGGTCAGGTCCGTAGAGTAAAAGTTATTGGGCCCTATCTCGTAGATGGAATGACCAAGATTATTGAGTCCCAAACGAAGCGCACAGTGGGAAGCCAATTGCCTCACATGGTCAAGGGCAATATGCCGTATGACAATGGAAATCTGTTATTAACCCCAAGTGAAAAGGAAGCTCTAGTGAAGTCGGCACCCGCTTCTCAGAGGTTCATCAAGCGCATTGTGGGTTCTGATGAATTCATAAACTCCATCGAGCGTTATTGTATTTGGATCCCGAATGAAGATCTTGAAGCAGCATTAGCAATTAAGCCCATTGCGGATCGAATTCGTGAAGTGAAAAAATTTAGATTATCAGGTAAAGATGAAGCCGCTAGGAAGTTGGCAGAAAAGGCACATCAGTTCAGAGAATTTAGAAGCACGCAAAATCAAACGCTAGTAGTTCCTTCCGTGTCTTCAGAAAATCGTCAGTTTATCCCTATGGGATTTGTTGGTCCCGAAACAATTGTTTCTAATCTTAGTTTTGCAATTTACGAATGCCCTGTTTGGGTGTTGCCAATTCTAAGCTCATCAATGCACATGACTTGGGCAACAACCACCTGTGGAAACTTAGAGACACGAATTCGATATTCAAGTCAACTTTGCTACAACACTTTTCCTCTTCCTGTCTTAAGCCAAGAACAGCAAAAGGAATTAGCTAAATTAGCTTTCGATCTCATTGCTTGTCGTGAACAGTTTCCAGATAAATCTTTAGGTGACTTGTACTCGAAGATGCCTATTGAGCTCGAAAAACAGCATCTTGTCATCGATCGGTATGTTGACGGCATATATGGATTGAACGGCTCAACTTCAGACCAAGATAGATTGCGAAAACTGCTCGAAATCTACGCAAAATAGAGAATAATACACGCATGGAAAATGTATACCTGGCTAAGTACGCATCTGACGGTTCGTCAACCTCGTGCGACTCTCTTGGTATGCGCCCAATGCAGTCACGTGCTTTTTTACAAAGTGGTCAAAAATACTTACTAATTAAAGCCCCTCCAGCATCCGGAAAGTCCAGAGCCCTCATGTACATCGCTCTGGAGAAGTTGAAATCGAAGAGCGTTAAGAAAGTAATTGTTGCTGTTCCAGAAAGATCTATCGCTAAATCATTCGCAAATACCGACTTAAAATCAAGCGGTTTCCATTCAGATTGGCAAATCAATTCCAGATACGATCTTTGTTCTCCTGGAGGAGAAACTGGAAAAGTACAACTATTCCTAGATTTTCTTAAATCGGAGGAGACTGTTCTTCTTTGCACGCATTCAACTCTGCGTTTCGCTTTTGAGAAGGCAGATATCTCAGACTTCAATGAAGTTCTCATCGCCATAGATGAGTTTCATCATGTATCCATTCATGAAGATAACCAATTAGGAAAACTTTTACGGCGGGTTATCTCGGAAACTACGGCTCATATGCTGGCGATGACAGGTTCGTATTTCCGAGGGGATTCGAATGCAATCCTATCGCCAGAGGATGAGGCAACATTTACTAAAGTTACTTACAACTACTACGAACAGTTAAATGGGTATACCCACCTCAAAACATTGGGAATTGCTTTTTCTTTTTATCAAGGTCCGTACACACTTGCAATCCCAAACGTCTTGGATACAACCAAGAAGACAATTATCCATATTCCAAACGTAAATTCTGGAGAATCCCTTAAAGAGAAATATTACGAAGTAGATCAGATACTTGAATTAATCGGAACCTATCAACACACTACAGAGGATGGGATCATTGTTGTAAAGACGGCAGATGGTCGGGACCTTAATATCGCCGACTTGGTTAATGATGACTCTGCATCAAGAGAAAAAGTTGCGACATACCTCAAAAACGTTAACTCTCCGGCGGACGTAGACATAATCATCGCCTTAGGTATGGCAAAAGAGGGATTTGATTGGCCATACTGTGAAGTGGCTTTAACCGTTGGATATCGAGGATCTTTAACCGAAATTATCCAAATCATTGGTCGAACAACCCGCGATAGTGAAAATAAATCTCATGCGCAATTCATAAATCTGGTTGCTGAACCTGATGAGAGCCGAGAAAATGTAAGTACTTCTGTTAATAACATATTTAAAGCAATCGCAGCTTCGTTGCTGATGGAGGATGTACTTGCACCTAAATTGAAGTTTGGTGGATCAAATATTGGTGGTGGTGAAGATGTAATCGTCATCAAAGGATTCAAAACTCCACCTACTGGTCGAGTTGAGAAAATCATTGATGACGATCTCATAGACCTCAAAGCTCAAATTCTCCAAAATCGTGAGATTCAAGGTTGTATGGGCGGAGGAATAGACCCATATTTAATCAACAACTTACTGATACCTAAAATTATTAGAGAGACTTACCCTGATCTTGATGATGATGAAGTTGCTTCTGTAACTGACCACGTAATTGCGGGAACATTGATGAATGGGGCACGAGTCACTTTGGAAGGCGATAAACGCCTGATTAAATTAGCAGACTCATTTATCAACGTAGATGAGTTAAATATTGATTTGATTTACAAAATTAACCCTTTTGCAGCAACTTATGAAATTCTTTCGAAAGAGTTGAATAAATCGACTCTAAAAGCAATTCAAGATTATATTTTCGCTTCACGCATTGACGTCACTGATGATGAAGCAGAGCGACTTTGGCCTGAGGTTGAAAGTTTCTTTCAAGACCACGGCTCTGAGCCAAATCGAGACTCTTTAGATCCTCATGAGAGAAGACTTGCGGAAGTACTTGCATATCTGAGGAAGTTAAAGAATGAGTCCTGAGCGAGATGGCAGGAAAAGAATCTTGGATCTGATTGCCAATGACACCTCCGGTTTGCTCGAAGCTAAAACATCCACGAAGAAGTCTCAATCGACTTCTACGTCCATCATTGAAAGAAACCTTCAGGAAATACTCGATTTTGCGATGGAACATGGTCATTTACCCAAAGAAAATTTGGACTCAGTTTGGGAATACCAACTAGCTTCAAGACTTGAAAGCGCCAAAGCAAGTCCGGAATTTGAACAAGTCTTGTCCAAACTAGACACAAAAGGACTGCTCAAGAAGGCAATTCTTGCCGAGTCGAAAGAAGTTGAAGTAGATGGGCTCTCAGACAGATTCAACCTTTTATCAAGTGGCGAAACAGGTGAAATTTTCAAACTTGTACATGTGAAGCCAAATTCGAAATTGAACCCTTTTCACATGTCGCATCGCATCCGTTGCCTAAATTTCTATGAGTTTGAACCTTTGTTCAAAGATATTCACACAGAATTGTCCAATAAGACTAGAAGGCTCGTCGAATTTGATCCCGATAAATTAGTTGAGGGGACTTTTTTCGTTTTATCGGGTGTGCTTGGTTATATTGCAAAGGCAGAAATTGCTGAAGGTAATTATGAGTTTAAATCTGGTGAGCGTAATCGAGCTGACGGTCGAACACTATGCATATTTGATAATGGGACAGAATCCAGAATGCTTTATCGATCCTTGGTTAAGGCCCTTCAAGTCGATGGCTTCCTGATTTCGGACCCTAAGGATGCTCCCGTTTCATCTCTTAGCGTGGCCGAGGGCGATCAATCATTAGGCTATATATATGTTTTGAAAACCCTTAATCCAAAGCTTAAGGAATATGAGGACCTATACAAGATCGGATTCACTTCTGGGCTTGTGAGTTCACGTATTGCTAATTGTGAGAAGGAAGCTACGTATCTGTTCAGTCGGGTTAAAGTTGCTGCTACATACCGTTGCTACAACATAAATGCTTCCACTGTTGAAGAGCAATTACATAAGGCATTTGAAGCCACACGGCTGGACTTCGAGCTTCGAGACGCCCAAGGAAATGCATTTAGGCCAAGGGAGTGGTTCCAAGTTCGTATCCAGGATATCGAAAGAGCTATCGAGCTTGTTCAAATAAACGAGTTATCTTTGTATGTGCATGATCCAAAATATGGATTTGTAGAAAAATCCAATAAATAGGCTGGTCAAAAGATGGGCGTAATTCCTCAAATTTCCAGTTATCCCAGTTCAAGCCCCGTGTGCATGCGGGAATTTCGTAACATAAAGTAACTTTTAACTTATTGAGTACCTCATTAGCAGTAATCCAGAGACCTAGTAGCTGGAGATGATCAGATAGGGCCCTCAAATACCTAAATTTGCCTGACCTATACCAATTCGTTATCTAAATATCATCGCTTTTACCCCCTTTCAGGCGTAGGTTCATACCCGTTCAAAGCCCATCGGGGGCTTTGGAGAATAGGAAGTTCGATGTCGAACGAAGCTACAGAGAACGGCGTATCGCGACGTACGGTTCTCAAAGGCGCAGCC
>Ga0194123_10004193_pt1 | contig 16521 bp, 10 predicted proteins | sample TA2MahsurfametaG_5_FD_155479 | JGI IMG/M metagenome (GOLD analysis project Ga0194123, IMG submission 155479) | Freshwater microbial communities from Lake Tanganyika, Tanzania - TA2015023 Mahale A surface | ecosystem: Environmental > Aquatic > Freshwater > Lake | place: Tanzania: Lake Tanganyika... | reverse complement strand
GACTTCGGCGGTGTTGCGGTGTATCTGATGAGTTCGGCGTCGTCGTATCACACCGGCGACTGCCTGCTGATCGACGGCGGCTACGCCCTCTTCTGACTGCTCGGCCCTGAATGATCGGCCCTGAATGAGCAGCCCTGAATGAGCAGCCCTGAATGAGCAGCCGCCGGGCCCCTGACCGGCTACCCTTCGCCCACTGCGCACGCTGAGGGCGCAGACTCTGCGTGATCGCGGCGTTGGGTTGCTGGAACACCATATTTGGCAGCGGTCACTTCCGCAAGGATCGAGATGGCCATCTCGGGGGGCGTCTTGGCGCCGATGTAGAGTCCTACCGGGCCGTGGAGAGCCCCGATCTCCTCGTGGCTCAGGTCAAAGAGGCGCAAGCGCTCACGGCGCTTGGCGGTGGTGGCGCGGGAACCCAGCGCGCCCACGTAGAAGGCTGGCGACTTGAGAGCATCGATCAGTGCCAGGTCGTCGAGTTTCGGGTCGTGCGTGAGGGCCACGATCGCGGTATGGTTGTCGATGCCGAGTTGCATCAGGGCGTCATCGGGCATGTCACGCAGAAACTCCACCCCGGCGAGCTGAATCCCTTCCGCAAACTCCTCGCGCGGATCAATCACCACAACCTGATAGTCGGCTGCCATCGCCATCTGGCACACGTATTGCGAAAGCTGCCCTGCGCCCACCAGGATGAGTCGCCAGCGCGGTCCGTGCACGCAGCGCATCGTCGCTCCGTCAAAACGGAATTGATCGGCCCGGCTCGCATCCCGAATCTCAAAGTGCCCGCTTGCCATGTCGAGCAGGCGCAGGCTCATGCGCTTGTCGGCCACCCTCTGTAGAAGAAGCTTGAGCCCCGCGAGTTCCGGTTGGGGCTCCACAACCACCCTGACGCTCCCGCCGCAGGGCAGTCCAAACCGTGCTGCCTCTTCCTTGCTCACTCCGTAGAGCACCGACTGGGGCCGCGAGGTGGGCAGAATCTCGCTGCGCACTCTCGCAATCAGGTCATCCTCCACGCAGCCGCCTGACACCGATCCCACCACCTGCCCGTCCTCGCGCACTGCGAGCCATGAGCCCACCGGCCGCGGCGATGATCCCCAGGTCTCGACCACCGTCACGAGCGCGACGCGCCTGCCCTGTTCCATCCAGGCGATACAGGTGTTGAGAACCGAGAAATCTGCGCTATCCATCGGACCATCCTTTCAACCAGCGATCCAACCCTCGAACCAATCAGCGATTCAAACATCGATCCAACCCACGAACCAACCAGCGATTCAAACATCGATCCAACCCTCGCGACGATTGCGGTTTTGCCCCCGGCCTGGATCACGCATCCCACCCCTGCCTCGACCGCAGTCCCAGACTTCGCCACGACCGCGATTGAAGCCGCCAGCAGCCGGGTGCCATGGCCACTGCAGGCTCGATCGAGCTTGTTTGGGCCGTTGCGTTCCGATGCCAAGCCCAGAGTCGGGATTCTTGTCGACCCCTCGTCCTTCAGGCTGCAAAACCCTGAGATGGTAATCGGTCTATCATCGCCCCGACACAGAGCGGTTGTGAACTCTGGCTAACCGCGCCCCACTTCGCTGGCCTCAGGGAGAACAGCAATGCAGGTCGTTCTGGAGAAGGAGTACCCAGTATCCGCCCCGGTTGAGGCCGCCTGGGAGGTGCTCTCGCGGGTGGAGTTGCTGGCCACCTGCATGCCGGGTGCCAGCATCAGCGAGAAGATCGATGAACGCCATTTCAAGGGGCAGGTCAAAGTGAAGGTGGGCCCGGCATCGGCCAACTTTGGCGGGGATATCACGCTCAATTCGCTCGACGCTTCCCAGCGCCAGATTCAGATGATGGGCAAAGGCGCCGACAAGGGCGGTTCCTCGGCAAGCATGGATCTCACTGCCAGCGTCGTGGCGGTGGACCAGGCAACGAGCAAGCTGGTGGGTCGCGCAGAGGTCACCGTCACTGGCAAGTTTGCACAGTTCGGGGGCCGCATGATGAACTCGGTATCCGACATGATCCTCGCCCAGTTTGCGCAGAATTTCTCCAACCGGGCGCAACTCCAGTCGCTCTCGGGCAAGCCGCAGCTTGCCCCCGCGCCGACGGGTCGCGTGGAAGGTGTGGCGCCAACCTCCGCCCCAACCGCCGCCTCATCGGCCACTTCAACCGCCCTCTCCTCTCCCGCAGCACCGTCTGCTGCTCCGTTCACTTCCGCAGCCACTCTCCCTTCGGGCGTTGCGTCCGAAAGCGGATCCACCTCCCCCGCCTCGAAGGGCGCGCCAGCCGGTGGATCCGAGCCCGCCGCGCGCCCTGCCTTCCACGAAGCACCGCCTGCCCGCAACAACGACGCGCCCGCCGGCCCTGCCCACGATGCAGGCACAGCGCCGGCGAGCGAACTCAACGCGCTCGGACTCCTCTGGGGCCTGATCCGGCGCTTCTTCGCCGGTCTTTTCGGTGGCAAGTAGGGTGCGACGCACCTTTCGGTCGGAACTGGAGTAGATTTGATCCGATTAGCGTCCGTTGAGAATACCTGCTCGGTCCCGACCCCACGACCTCGAACCCAGGAGGCACCCTGTGAACAAGCCCGTTGCTGAATTCGTGAACCTTCACCCGGACGCCGAGCGCATCAGCACTGCGTCCTACTGGCTGCCCTTCACCCCCAACCGTCATTTCAAGTCGGCGCCGCATGCGCGAACTATGGTGTCGGCCTCGGGTACCTACTACACCAACGGCCTTGGCAACCGCCTCTTCGACTGCCTCTCGGGGATGTGGTGCAGTCCGCTTGGACACGCGCATCCGAGGATCGTCGAGGCGGTCACCCGCCAGGTGCAGACCCTCGACTATTCACCCGCATTCCAGTGCGCAGCGCCCTCCACCCTTGCGCTGGCCGAGCGGATCGCCGACCTGGCGCCCGAGGGCATGGACCATGTGTTCTTTACCTGCTCGGGTTCGGAGGCGGTGGATACTGCGCTCAAGATCGCCCACGGGTTTCATCGCTGCAAGGGCGAGGCAGGCCGGTTTCGCATGATCGGCCGCGAACGCGGCTACCACGGCGTGGGCTTCGGCGGCATCTCTGTGGGTGGAATTCCTGCCAACCGCAAGGCTTTTGCGCCCCTGATGCTCAACGGCGTGGATCACCTGCCCCACACCCACAACCTGGCGCAAATGGCGTTTTCCCGGGGCCAGCCTCATTGGGGTGCGCATCTCGTGGAGGATCTCGAAAGGATTGTGGCGCTGCACGATGCCTCGAGCATTGCCGCAGTGATCGTGGAGCCGGTGCAGGGCTCCACCGGTTTGGTGGTGCCTCCGGTGGGCTACCTCAAGCGGCTGCGCGAAATCTGCAGCCGGCACGGCATCCTTCTCATCTTCGACGAAGTGATCACCGGCTTCGGGCGGATGGGCACTCCCTTTGCAGCCCAACGCTTCGAGGTCACTCCGGACATGATCACCTTTGCCAAGGCCGTCACCAACGGCGTGATACCTCTTGGGGGCGTGATCGTCCGCAAGGACATTTACGAAGCCTTCATGCACGGGCCCGAAATGGTGATCGAACTCTTCCACGGCTACACCTATTCGGGTCATCCGATGGCCACGGGCGTGGGTCTTGCCACGCTCGAGGCGATGGAGGACGAAGACCTTTTCGAGGCCAGCGCTGCGCTCGAGCCGGTGCTCGAGGAAGCGGTGCATGGCTTGCGCGACCTCGACGAAGTGATCGACATCCGCAACATCGGCTGCGCTGCCGCGATCGATCTCAAGCCGGTTGCCGGCTCGCCCGGCCTGCGCGCCACCCGGGTCTTCGAGGCGGGCCTGCGCTCGAGCCTGCTGCTGCGCTTCACCGGCGACACGATCGCAATGGCACCTCCCTTCATCAGCACGCCCGCACAGGTGAGCGCCATGGTCGACACCCTGCGTGAACTCATTGTTGAAACCCGCTGAAGCCCACGAGTTCCTCATGAATATCCGCCAGACCACTTCCACGATCGCACACTGGATCAACGGCAAGACTGTGCCGGGCGCCTCCGCGCGTTGCGCCCCGGTCTACAACCCCGCGCTCGGCGAAGTGCAGAGCGAGGTGTTGCTGGGCACGGCTGCCGATGTGGACGCAGCGGCAGGCGCCGCCTCGCGTGCCTTCCCCGCTTGGGCCGAACTGCCCCCGCTGCGCCGGGCCCGGGTGATGTTTCGCTTCAAGGACCTGATCGAGAAACACCACGACGCGCTGGCTGCGTGCATCACCCGGGAGCATGGCAAGGTGTTCAGCGATGCCAGGGGCGAAGTCACCCGCGGACTCGAGGTGGTGGAGTTTGCCTGCGGCGCACCGCAACTGCTCAAGACGGCGCACAGCGACAACGTGGGCGGCGGTATCGACAACTGGCATCTGCGACAGCCCCTTGGCGTGACCGCCGGGATCACGCCCTTCAACTTTCCCTTCATGGTGCCGCTCTGGATGATTCCGATGGCGCTTGTCACGGGCAACGCCTTCATCCTCAAGCCTTCGGAGCGCGACCCCTCGGTTTCGCTCATGATTGCGGAGCTGCTGCAGCAGGCTGGTCTGCCCGACGGCGTCTTCAACGTTGTACAGGGCGATCGCGAGGCGGTCGAGGCTTTGCTGCATCACCCCGAGGTGCAGGCGGTGAGCTTCGTGGGGTCCACGCCGATCGCCGAAATGATCCACCGCGAAGCAGGATCGCGCGGCAAGCGGGTTCAGGCGTTGGGCGGGGCAAAGAATCACCTCGTGGTCATGCCCGACGCCAATCTCGAGCAGGCGGTCGATGCGCTGGTCGGTGCCGCCTACGGCTCGGCAGGTGAGCGCTGCATGGCCATTTCGGTGGCCGTGGCCGTGGGCGACGTGGCAGATCGACTGGTGCATGCACTTGCCGAGCGCGCCCGTGGGCTGCTGGTGAAGGACGGCATGGAAGGCGACGCTGAGATGGGTCCGCTCGTGACCGCCCAGCACAAGTCTCGGGTGGAGCACTACATTGAGGAGGGCATTCGCGAGGGTGCATCGCTGGTGGTCGACGGGCGGGGTCTGCGGGTTCCCGGCCGCGAGGGTGGATACTTCCTCGGGGGCTGCCTCTTCGATCAGGTTCGTCCCACGATGCGCATCTATCGCGAGGAGATTTTCGGGCCGGTGCTCGCGGTGGTGCGCGTGAAGGACTTCGCCGAAGCGCTCGATCTGGTCAACCGTCATGAGTTCGGCAACGGCGTGTCGATCTACACCGCCGACGGCGGCTTGGCGCGCGAGTTTGGTCGACGCGTCAGGGTGGGCATGGTTGGGATCAACGTGCCGATTCCGGTGCCGATGGCATGGCATTCCTTCGGCGGATGGAAGCGCAGTCTCTTTGGTGAGCATCACGCCTATGGCGAAGAGGCGGTTCGCTTCTACACCCGCTACAAGAGCATCATGCAGCGCTGGCCGGAATCGATCGCCAAGGGCGCCGAGTTTGCGATGCCCACCATGAAGTTAGGCGGAATCGGCGCTGCGCAGTTGGCCTGCGCCACCCCGTAGGCCTTGGCAAGATCGGGTGGCGTGGCCACAGCCATCGCGTGTCGTCTTCGCCAACGCCGAGACTTGCCAGTCCCTGCGCGCGACGGCTCGGCCCGAGCGCGGGAAATCGGGGGCACTGGAGAGCGTCAAACGGAGGACGGCGATGCGCGACAGCGAAGGCAGTGGACTTGACCAGGGGCTTGCGCAATACGGCGACAACGCTTTTTCGAGCTTTCTGCGCAAGGGCTTCATCAAGGGTGCGGGCTACTCGGACGATGCGCTCAACCGCCCGGTGATCGGCGTTGTGAACACCGGCAGCGGATTCAATCCCTGTCACGGGAACATGCCGCAATTGCTCGAGGCCGTGCGTCGCGGTGTGATGCTTGCGGGTGGGTTGGCGGTTGATTTTCCGACCATTTCGATCCACGAGAGTTTCTCGAGCCCCACCTCGATGTTTCTGCGCAATCTGATGGCGATGGACACCGAGGAGATGATCCGCGCCCAACCGATGGATGCAGTCGTGCTGATCGGCGGTTGCGACAAGACGGTGCCGGCGCAACTCATGGGGGCCTGCTCGGCCGACCGACCAGCGGTGCAACTCATCACCGGATCGATGCTCACCGGGTCCTACCGCGGCGAGAGGGTTGGGGCATGCAGCGACTGTCGCCGTTTCTGGGCGCTCTATCGCGCCGACGAACTCGGAGAGACAGCACTGGCCGAGGTGAACGAGCAGCTGGTTGCAAGTGTTGGCACTTGTTCTGTGATGGGCACGGCCAGCACCATGGCGATTCTTGCCGAGGTACTCGGCATTACGGTAGCGGGTGGCGCGTCGGCGCCCGCAGTGACCGCAGACAGGATGCGGATTGCCGAGGCCAGCGGCCGGATGGCGGTGGAAGCCGCACGAACGCAGCGGACACCTTCGCAGTTCCTCAGCCGCAGGTCTTTCGAGAACGCGGCACGGGTGCTGCTCGCGATCGGAGGATCAACCAACGGGCTCATTCATCTGTGCGCGGTTGCCGGACGGCTCGGAATCGACCTCGATCTTCACGCCTTCGATGCGATGGGTCGTGAGACCCCGGTGCTGGTTGATCTCAAGCCCTCCGGCCGATACTACATGGAGGATTTTCATGCGGCAGGTGGCGTGCCCGCGCTCCTGGCGGCGCTGCGACCCCTGCTTCATCTCGATGCGCTCACGGTGAGCGGACAAACGCTGGGCGCGTTGATCCAGAGCACGCTCGACGCGAAGCGCCTATTCAGCCAGACGGTGATCCGTTCGCTCCGCGATCCGGTCTACCCGGAAGGCGGACTTGCGGTGCTGCGCGGCAATCTCGCACCGGCCGGATGCGTGATCAAGCCATCGGCCGCTTCCCCGCATCTCCTGGAGCATGAGGGTCGGGCGCTTGTCTTCGAGGGACTCGAGGATCTTGCCCGCCGCATTGACGATCCCTCCCTCGATGTGCTGCCCGGCGACATTCTGGTTCTCAAAAACATCGGGCCCAAGGGGGCCCCCGGAATGCCCGAGGCGGGCATGTTGCCAATCCCGCGAAAGCTCGCACGCGAGGGCGTGAAGGACATGGTCCGCATCTCCGACGGTCGCATGAGCGGCACCGCATCGGGCACGATCGTGTTGCATGTATCGCCCGAGTCGGCAGCGGGCGGGCCGCTCGCATGGGTGCGCAGCGGCGACCGTATCCGGTTGAGCGTGCGGCGCCGCGAACTTCTCTGGCTGGTCGACGATGCCGAGATCGAAAGGCGCAGGGCATCCGCGCCGATCGAGGCCCCCAGCGCCTCGCGAGGGTATCGAAAGCTCTACCTCGAACAGGTCCTGCAAGCCGAAAAGGGAGTTGACTTCGCATTCCTGCGCGCTCCCAGTGCTGCGGAGACTCCGCGTTGAGTTGCCAGAGAGTGCACGAAGACGCGCCGGGCCGCGGGCAGGATCGCCGGCCAGGGCTGCCGGTTTGGAAAAACTGCCCGAGGGCTCCCCGATTCAGGGGCAACACCGCACTCAACTGCCGAAACGCTCGCGCAGTTCACGTTTGATGATCTTTCCGTTGGCGTTGCGTGGGAGCATTTGTGTCTCCAGGAGGATCTGCACCGGTACCTTGTAGGCGGCCAGACGCTCGGCCACCCAGGCCTGAAGCGCAGACTCGGTAAGGGTTTCTCCAGGCCTCAGGCTCACAACCGCCACAGGTTCCTCCCCCAGACTTGGGTGCGCACGGCCAACAACTGCAGCGTCCATCACCGCAGGATGCTCGTAGAGCGCGCTTTCCACTTCAATGCAGTGGATGTTTTCACCGCCACGGATAAGCATGTCCTTCTTGCGGTCCACGATCGTGCAGAAGCCCTCGTCGTCGAGCCGGGCGAGGTCTCCGGTTTTCACCCAGCCGTCCACGAAAGTTGCCGCGCTCTCCTCTGGCCTATTCCAGTAGCCCTTCACAACATTGGGCCCGCGTGCCCAGAGTTCACCGATGGTCCCGGGTGGCAGACTTCGACCGTCGTCGTCGCAGACCTTGAGTTCGCAGTTCGGCAGGGCCGGACCGCAACTTTCCGGCCTGAATGCGTAGTCCTCGCCGCTGTGGTGGGTGCAGGTGGAGGAGGTTTCCGTCATGCCCCAACCGGTTCCGGCGAGCGCAGTTGGAAAGACACTTTCCAGCCGGCGTACGAGTTCAGGAGCTGCCGGGGCGCCGCCGTAGGAGACCAGCTCGAGCGATGAAAGGTCGTAATGGGCGCGCTTCGGATGCTCCAGAAGTTGCCAGGCGATCGTCGGAACGCCGCCCGCCCCCGTGATGCGCTCGCGTTCGATGAGCTGCATGGCGCGTTCCGCGTCCCACTTGCGCATCATCACGATCCTGGTTCCAGCGTAGAGCGCCGGGCACAGAATGGCTTGGCAGCCTGTGACATGGAAAAAGGGCACCGAGAGCAGGTTTGCACGCTGCACCGCTGCGGGCTGCGCAGTCTCGGCAGTCGCGGCAGTCTCGGCAGTCTCGGCAGCCCGCACAGCCGTCGCAGGCTGCGCAGTCTCCATGGTCGCGGCAGTCTGCGCTGTCGCAGACGGATCCTCTCCCCTGCGCAGGGCATTGCGTGCCGCAAGGTGCGCAGCAGACCAGACCGAGTTGATCGTGTTGCGGTGGGTGCCGAGTGCGCCTTTGGGGTTGCCTGTGGTACCAGAGGTGTAGAAGATGGTGGCATCGTCGTCGGCGTGGATCGGGGTATCGGGGCACTTCGCCTCGGGGAGTGCGGCCCAGGCTGCTGTTGGCCCAACGACTGCATCGAGTCCTGTGAAAACGTGTTCGATGCTGGGGCAGTCGTGGAGAAACGGCGCGAGGCGATCACGGCGCTCATCGTCCACGACAAGGACGCGGCAGCCGCAGTCGCGTAGTGCGTAGTGCAGTTCGCGTCCGGTGAGCCAGGCATTGAGCGGCACTGCAATGGCACCGAGCAGCAAGGTGCCAAAGAAGGTCACGGGCCATTGCGGCAGATTGCGCATCGCGAGCGCCACCCGGTCGCCCTTGCGGATGCCGAGCCCGTCGAGGTGCCATGCGAATGCAAGACTTGCCCGCGTGAAGGCCTCGAACGTCACGCGCTCGTCTTCATGCACCAGAAAGACCCTCTCGCCGTATCCCCGACCATGCAGGAAAACATCGCGCAGCGTGGGAGGCGCGTGTTTCCACACCTTCAGGCGCTGGCCCCGGATCCAGCGCTCCTCGATCTCGAGTGGCATGCCCGGCGCGGTGAGCCGCCGGTGCGCCTCGGCAAGCGACATCGCGGGCCAGCGCGAGCCAGCCCTGGTCGTTTGGGAGTCAGGCAGCATTGCGCAGCGCCGTGGATGAAGCTTCCGGTGAGTGGGGACCCGCCATCCTGAAGCCGCCTGGAGTCGCCTGGAGCCGCCTTGAACCGCCTGGAATCGCCTGGAGTCGCCTGAGGCCGCCCGAAGCCGCCTCAAACGGCCTTCGAAGCGAGGAGACTGCCCAGCGCTTCGCGCGCCTGTTCAATGTCGTCTTGCACCTTGAGCAGCACGCCGGCCAGGGGATTCACCGTGTCAGCGCTCAGATCTTCAAGTCCGAGGACGAGCACAGCTTGGGCCATATCGATCGTCTCGGCCACTCCGGGGCGCTTGAAGAGTTCGAGGCGGCGAAGCCCCTGAACCAGATGCACGATGCGCCGACGCATCGGTGGAGACAAGGCTGGAACCTTGCGTGCAAGGATCGCCTCCTCGCGTTCCGGGCTTGGGAAATCCACCCAGTGGTAGAGGCATCTGCGCTTGACGGCGTCGTGCAGTTCGCGGGTACGGTTCGAGGTGAGCAGCACGATGGGGGGTTGCGGAGCCCGGATACTACCCAGCTCGGGGATGGATATCTGAAAGTCGGAGAGCAGCTCGAGCAGGTAGGCCTCGAAGGCCTCGTCGGTGCGATCGAGTTCGTCGATGAGCAGCACCGGAGCGGCTGCAAGCCCGCTGTCGAGCGCCTCGAGCAGCGGTCGACGCAGCAGAAAGCGCCGGTCGTAGAGGTCATTGAGGTGGAGATGTTCCTGGCGTCCCGAGGATTCAGCCATGCGGATTTCCAGCAATTGCCGTGCATGGTCCCACTCATAGGCGGCCTGGTTGAGATCCATCCCGTCGTAGCACTGCAGGCGGATCAAGCGCCGCCCGAGCATGCCCGCAAGCACCTTGGCGATCTCGGTTTTCCCGGTGCCGGGCTCGCCCTCGAGCAGGAGCGGTCTGCCAAGTCGCAAGGCCAGAAAGAGTGCGGTGGCAAGGCTGCGGTCCGCGAGGTAGAGGTGTTGGGCCAGACCCTCGACCGTGGCGTCGATCGAGGACGGCAGCGCCACGCCGATTTCGCGATTTGTGGCTTCACCCGCCTCGCTCACCTTGCTGTCCTGCTCAGGTTCCATGGGCATTGGATGGCGCATCCGGAAAAGGGAAATCGCGAGGATACTCCAGCGTCGGAGCGCCTATGGGCAAAATCGATCCACGGTCGATCCACCATGGATGCACCGCTGGACTACCTTCGGTGCACCCCTCGTGCGCGATCAACGCGCAGCACGGCAACATGGAGTGCCCAGGCGTGGATTCGCAGCGCAAGCGGCGCGCTGCAGTCTGCCCGATTCAGTAGCGAAGTGCACCGGGGGGACTTTCGCCGGGACGCCCGCAGGCTTGGGCTAGCATCGGACGGTCAGAAAAGGTCGTCCTTCGGTCGGCCATTCCATTGTTTGCCTGGGAGAGGACTCGGTGCACAGTATCCGCTTAACGGTCAACGGTCGCGAGGCCGAGGTTGAGGTCTCCACACACACCCTGCTCGTCGATGTCTTGCGCGAGCATCTGGCGCTGCGCGGCACGCACGTTGGATGCGATACCTCGCAATGCGGTTGCTGCACCGTGTTGCTCAACGGGGAGTCGGTGCGTTCCTGCGCGGTGCTTGCGGTGCAGGCCGAAGATGCGCAGGTCACCACCGTGGAGGGACTTGCAAACGACGGCACGCTGCATCCGATCCAGGAGGCTTTCTCGCGGTGTCACGGCCTGCAATGCGGCTTTTGCACGCCAGGCATGATCATGACCACGGCCTGCCTGCTCGCCACCAATCCCAACCCCGGGGAGTCCGAGATCATCGAGGCTCTCGAGGGCAATCTTTGCCGTTGTACCGGCTACGTCAACATCGTCGCTTCGGTCCAGGAGGCCTCGCGCCTGCTGCGGGCAGCCTGACCCCTTTTTTTGTGGAAAGTCCATCATGAACGCACCCAACGACGTCCCCATCGCTGCGCGTTTTGGCTCGGGCCAGTCGGTCCGCCGGGTTGAGGATCACGCCCTGGTGCAGGGCGAGGGCCTCTACGCAGGCGACGCAGTCATGCCGGGGATGACCTGGCTGAAGTTTCTCCGTTCCCCGCATCCGCACGCCACGATCGTGGATGTCAATACTGCGGCAGCGCGCGCAATGCCGGGGGTCGTTGCAGTCCTGACCGGCAAAGATCTGGTTGATGCCGGCGTCAAGCCCCTGCCAGGCGTTGCGGGATTCAAGCGCGCCGACGGAGCGCCTGCGGTCACCGCGCCGCGACGCCCGCTCGCCTTTGAGCGGGTGCGTCACGTGGGGGAGGCACTCGCTTGCGTGATCGCCGAATCGGCAGACCAGGCCGGTGCAGCCTTGCGCGCGATCGAAGTGGAGTATGCGGCGCTTGATGCGGTAGCCGGATCGCACGATGCAATGCGTGCAGGCGCTCCATTGGTTTGCGAGACTGCTTCCGACAACATTTCGGCCTTTGCCCGGTACGGCGATCCAAAGGCCGCTGATGCGGTGTTTGGCTCGGCCGCGCATGTGGTGAGCCTGAGCATTGCAAACCAGCGCCTGATTCCGGCGCCGATGGAGCCGCGTGCAACGCTCGCCTGGTACGAAGCGGATACTCAGCGGATCACGATGCGCATGAGTACCCAGATGCCGGCGGGGGTACGCAACACCCTGTGCGATGCGGTGCTTGGACTGCCTCGCGACAAGGTGCGCATTCTCGCCACCGACGTGGGTGGTGGGTTCGGCGCGAAGACCGGAATCTACCCGGAGGACGCAGTGCTCGCACACGCTGCGCGGGTGGTGGGAAGACCCGTGAAGTGGGTTGCGGAGCGCAGCGAGGAGTTTGTGGCCTCAACCCACGGCAGGGACATCGATACCTGCGCTCAGCTTGCACTCGACGCGTCAGGGCGGATTCTCGCACTTCGGGTGCATACGGTGGCCAACGTGGGGGCCTACGCGCTCGGTGCGGGGGTGGCGATCCAGGCACTCATCGGCCCCTGGGTTCAGACATCCATCTACGACATCCGCACGATCGACTTCCAGTACACCGCAGTGATGACCAACACAACCCCGACCGGTCCGTACCGGGGCGCCGGTCGGCCGGAGGCGATCTACATCATCGAGCGCCTGATCGACGCAGCATCACGCCGACTCGATATCGATCCGGTTGAATTGCGTCTGCGTAACATGATCCAGCCGAACCAGTTTCCCTACACCAACCCGATGGGACAGGTGTACGACTCGGGTAATTTCCCGTCGATCACCCGGCAAGCGCGCGAGCTTGCCGACTGGCAGGGCTTCGAGGCACGCGCTGCGGATTCCGCGCGCCGCGGCAAGTGGCGGGGTCGGGGCGTTGCGTCGTTTCTCGAGTGGACGAGCGGTAACGCCTTCGAGGAGACGGTCCGCGTGACCGTGGCCGCCGACGGCTTCATCGAGATCATCTCGGCCACCATGCCGATGGGGCAAGGCATCGCCACAACATACGTACAGCTCGCGGTCGACGCCTTCGGCGTGCCACTCGAGCGCATCCGGATCGTTCAGGGCGACACCGATCTGGCCGAGGGTTTCGGATCCGCAGGGTCGAGGTCGCTGTTCACCGGTGGGTCAGCGATCGAGGTGGCGGCGCACAAGGTCATCCACAAGGCCCGGGATCTTGCCGCCGAGGTCCTCGAAGTCGGCTCCGAGGACCTCGATTACGCGGAGGGCCGCTACGCCGTTGTGGGCACCGACCGAGGTATCGGGCTCTTCGAGGTGGCAGCACGCGCCGAACTCGGCCGAATCCAGCTCGATTCCACCACCAGGGTTGATGGACCGTCCTGGCCCAATGCCTGCCATATCTGCGAGGTTGAGGTCGACCCCGACACGCTGGAGGTGCAACTCATCCGCTACTGCTCGATGAACGACGTTGGAAGGGTCGTCAACCCAATGATCGTGCGAGGCCAACTCGACGGCGGCGCAGTGCAGGGAATCGGCCAGGCGCTCACCGAATCCATGGTGTACGACGAGAGTGGGCAACCGTTGTCGGCGAGCTTTCTCGACTATGCGATGCCACGGGTTGACATCATCGGCCGCTTTCGCACCGAGATGGATCAGAGCATCCCGTGCCGCACCAACCCGCTTGGCGTGAAAGGTGTGGGTGAACTGGGCACGATCGGCGCAACACCAGCGCTGGTCAATGCGGTTGCCGATGCTCTCGCGCGTCACGGTTACGCGCAGGCTGCGGATCGATTGCAGATGCCGCTCAGCCCCTCACGCCTGTGGCACCTGCTCGCAAACAGCACAGCCGCCTGAGCCTTGAAGCGCGCCGGAGAGCGCGTGCGACACTCGCTCGAGCAGTGCGCGGGGCGTGATCGGCTTGTACATCACCTCAAACGCGGCGCGTCCATCCCGGAGTGCGCCAGTATCTCCAAGCGCAGTGTCGCCGGTGAGGAGCAGGGCGGGGATGTCCCGGTTGAACTCCTCGCGGAGCCGATCGATCAACTGCAGGCCGTTCACGAGCGCATTGAGCCTGTAGTCACTGATGATCAGGTCGGGCGGCCGATCAAGCGACTGTAGCGCCCCGTCCACCGCGTAGCCCGAATCGCAGCACTGAAGGCTGAAACCCTCGTTGCGCAGCAGCGTTGCCACCGATTCGAGCACCTGCAGGTCATCGTCGATCAGAAAGATCAGAAACCGCTCCGGTCGCGTGAGGCGCTGCGTGGGGAGGCCTGCGCGCTCCTCCTGCCTCCCTGCGCGATGCACGGAACCGGAGCGATAGCGGCTTGCCGCGATGTGCAGTCGAAAGGTCGAACCCTTGCCTGGTGCCGATTCGACCGAGACGCCGAGGCGCATCAGATCGCAACTGCGTCGCACGATGGCCAGGCCGAGCCCCAGACCGTCACGGCGGTTTCGTCGTGCATTGTTGAGTTGCACATAGTCGTCGAAGATCGATTCGAGTTGCTCGGGCGCGATGCCGATACCCTGATCACGGACTTCGATCAGGTATTCGCGGTCCTCGGCCGCACGGTCTGCGCCGGATGCGTCCTTCGCGAAGTCTGCACGGACCGTGCGGTCTGCGCCGTGCCCGCTGTGCAACGCGCGGGTAACGCTTGCACCGCTTGCAGCCAGTCCTCCCTCCACGACGATGCGCCCGCCTTTCGAGTACTTCACTGCGTTGTCGACCAGGTTGAACAGGGCGCGACGAAGCAGATCGGGATCGGCGCACAACTGGCCTTCGGCGAGCAAGACCTCGAGGCGGATGCCCTTGGCCTGGGCAATGCTGCGAAAGGTTGTGGCGATCGATTCCCCGAGTGGCTTGAGGTCGACCGCCTCGTCGCGGACCTGGATGTCGCCCGAGCGAAGATGCGAAAGCTCGAGGAGAGCTTCGAACATGTCGCGCATCAGCCTTGCCGACATCTCGAGCTTGGTGAGAAGCTCACGCGAGGCCGGAGCAAGCCGATGACTTCCCAGCGAAGCGAGCAGCATCATCAGTGCCTGCATAGGCTGGCGCAGGTCGTGGCTGACCGAGGCGAGAAATCGCACCTGCATCTGGTGCGCCATTTCCGCTCGCTGGCGATTGAGTTCGGCCTGATCGCGCTGCCTGCGCAGGGCGTCAGTGGTCGACGCGAGCTCGGCCTGCAGGCGCAGCGAATCGAGAAAGACCCGGTGCAGCCGCGCTGCATTCAGCAGCACGAAGAAGAAGAAGGTGGCAAGCGCCAGGACCATGAACCAGGGGTAGGCGAAATCCGACAAGGGGAACCACACGGCCAGGGGAAGTATCCGTGACAGGGTTGCCCCGAGCGCAAACAGGCGATAGCCGATGGCGATCAAAAGCGCACTCACGCTCAACAGGCAGCACACGAAGGTGTAGATCAGGCGTGTGACATCGCTCGCCGGTGGAAGCAGCACGAAGGCCGAGGCGCCCCATACCAGTCCGTTCGCGATCGCGCCGACCGTTGCAAGTTGCCCCCAGCGCTCGGGGGAGCAACGCTGCGGGTGCGCCAGGTAATGCAGGTAGAGCCAGTGACGGAGGCATGCAAGCACTCCGGAAAGCCCAAGGAACGCGATCAGCCCCGCAACCGGGGCATCTTCGAGCCAGAGGAGGGGCGTGATCAGCCCGCTGGCTATCAGGCTGCCGGCATTGGCAGGCCCCATGGCGCGATAGAGCGCATCGATCTGTGCAGCGCGCAGGTCCATCGCGGTGCTGGCGCAAGGGGCCTCAGCCCTGAGCCCGCGCGGCGGGAGGCGGAGGCGCCTTCTGCAGCAAGGCAACCAGCGCCGCACCAAGGATCACTGCGGCCGAAATGGCGATGCCCTCGCGCAAGGAACCGGACCAGTCGGCGATCCAGCCGCCAAGCACCGGGGCAAGGACCTGGCTCGCGGCAAAGGCGATGGTGAAGGTGGCCATCGCTGCGCCCCAGGCGGGCTTGTCGAGCGATTGGCGGATCAGTGCGCTGATGGCCGAGGGGACACTGAACATGCCCAGCCCGAAAAGGGCCGCCGAACACTGCATCGTGAGGCCTTGCCAGGCTGCGGAAACCGGCACGACCGGAAGCAGCGCGCCCAATCCCAGCACCGCAAGAATTGCGGCCATCGCGTGGCCGTTGGACCAGCGCGCAAGAGGCCTCGACCAGACGAGGGGCGCAAGCAAGGTGGTGAGCCCAAGGAGGATCCAGACGACTGCGCTGTCGGTGGCGGATGCTCCCAGCGCCTTGAGCCAGGCGATGATGAAGGTCATGTAGACAATGTAGCCAAGTCCGAAGCCGATGTAGGCGAGGAAGGCGGGCAGCAGAGGTCGCAGCAACCAGTCGGGACGCCCCTGGGCATGGGCCGGTTCCTCGATACGCTGCGAGGCAGCCCGGCTGGCAAGCACCATCAACAGCGATGCGCCGCCCATGGCCACCCAGGTATGCGGCCAGCCCGAGGGTCCGCTCGCAGCCATCCACCACGGAATCAGCAGTCCGCTGAGCATCAGTCCAAAGCCTGCACCACCGAAATAGATCGTGATGCATCGGGTGGACCAGCGCGGGTCGTGGGCAGCGATGTTGCTCGCAAGGGCGCCTCCACAAATGAACGCGGCCGCCGCGCCGATTCCGCCAAGGATCCGGCACAGCGCGAGCATGTAGAGCTCGCTGGCCAAGCCTGTGAGGAGAAGCGCAAGCGCGGTGAGCAGCATGCCGCGGTTGAAGAGTATCCGGTTACCCCAGTGCCGGATCAGACCTCGGGTGAAAATCGCGCCGAGGAGGTAACCGAGCGCGTTGGCGGTGTTGAGAAAGCCTGCCGCGGAAAAGCTCAGGC
>Ga0194123_10004190_pt1 | contig 16525 bp, 11 predicted proteins | sample TA2MahsurfametaG_5_FD_155479 | JGI IMG/M metagenome (GOLD analysis project Ga0194123, IMG submission 155479) | Freshwater microbial communities from Lake Tanganyika, Tanzania - TA2015023 Mahale A surface | ecosystem: Environmental > Aquatic > Freshwater > Lake | place: Tanzania: Lake Tanganyika... | reverse complement strand
AGCGGAAGGGCCATCGCGTCCTCCTGCGCAGTGTCTCGTACGCGATCGTCTCCGATCCGAGCAACCCGATCGCCGAGGCGGTCGCCAACGCGAACTACGACGCGATCCTCGCCTCGTTCAACGTCGCAGCCTACGGCCCCGACTCGGCGGCGGTGATCGAGGTCTCGCGCATCTACACGAATCCGCCGAGCGAGATCAGCGTCGCGCAGCGCTATCGTGGCGCGGTCGATGCCTCGCGCTCCTTCCTCGAGCGCGTCGCGACCTACCCGAAGAACATCGAGGTCGAGGCGACGCTGACCATCGCGGCGCAGCCCACCCCGCAGTCGTTCCTGCCGGGGCTCCCGCCCTCGCAGCCCGCGCCGGGGACCCCGCCCATCACCAAGTCGTTCGTGCTGCATTGGTCGATGGTCAAGCTCCCCGACCAGCCGATGATGCCGCGTCTCCGCGACTCGCGCGTCGGCTACTTCTTCACCTCGACGACCGACTTCAGCCGGCCGGAGCAGCGCGCGCAGCAGCGGAACTTCATCGCCCGCTGGCGCCTCGAGAAGAAGGATCCGAATGCGGCGCTCTCCGAGCCCAAGCAGCCGATCGTCTACTACGTGGATCCGGCGACGCCGAGCTGGCTCGTCCCCTATGTGAAGGCGGGGATCGAGGAGTGGCAGCCGGCCTTCGAGGCCGCAGGCTTCAAGAAGGGGATCATCGCGAAGGAGGCGCCGTCGAAGACTGAGGATCCTGATTGGTCGCCGGAGGACGCGCGCTACTCGGTGGTGCGTTGGCTCCCGTCGACGATCGAGAACGCCGTCGGCCCCAGCGTCACCGACCCGCGCTCGGGGGAGATCCTCGAGGCGGATGTGCAGATGTATCACAACATCATGAACCTCCAGACCTGGTGGTATTGGACCCAGGTCGGGCCGCTCGATCCGCGTGCGGCGAAGCTCCCGCTGCCGGATTCGCTGCAGGGGCGCCTCGTGCAGTTCGTCGTCGCGCACGAGGTCGGGCACACCCTCGGCCTCCCGCACAACCAGGTCGCGTCGGCGATGTATCCCGCCGACTCGGTCCGCTCCAAGACCTGGGTCGCCAAGATGGGGCACTCGCCGACCATCATGGACTACGCGCGCTTCAACTATGTGGCGCAGCCGGAGGATGGGATCGCCTTGGGCGACCTGATCCCGAAGGTCGGCGTCTATGACCGGTACGCGATCCGTTGGGGCTACACCCCGATCCCGGGGGCCAAGACGTCTGATGAGGAGCGTCCCGCGCTCGACGCGATCGCGCGCGAGCAAGATGCCACCCCGTGGTATCGCTACGGCGTGCCCGATGACTTCGGCGCGATCCCCTTCACCGCATACTCCGAGGCGGTCGGTGACCAGGATGCGGTGAAGAGCACCGCGCTCGGCCTCAAGAACCTCAAGCGCCTGGTCCCGATGCTCGTCCCCGCGACGACGCAGCCGCTCGAGGATGTGTCGTACACCCGCGAGGGGTACAACCGCATCGTCGGGCAGTTCACGACCGAGATCCGCCATGTGGCGACGATCCCGGGCTCGTCGACGGGTCAGGAGAAGTACGGGTCGCAGCCGGGCCCCCGCTTCACCCCGATCCCGCGTGAGCGACAGAAGGCCGCGGTGCGCTTCGTGCAGGAGAACATGTTCCAGACCCCGACCTGGTTGCTCGATCCGGCGATCCTTCGCCGCCTGGAGCCCGATGGCGCGGTCGCGCGCATCAATAGCGCGCAGCGTGGGATCCTCTCGACGCTCATGTCGGATGACCGCATGGCGCGCCTGGTGGAGTACGAGGCGTTTCCCGGGGCGCGCGACATCTACACCCTTGGCGAGTACCTCGGCGACCTCCGCAGCGGGATCTGGAGCGAGCTCAGCGCCGGTAGCGTGAAGGTCGACGCCTACCGTCGTGGGCTACAGCGCAGCTATGTGGAGGCGGTGAGCGCGAAGCTCGCCGCGCCACCGTCGACCCTCCCGCGCATCTCGAGCAGTGCGCAGACCGGGCAGAGCCTCACCGCTGGCTCGCGTGGGAGCACCGATCTCAAGTCGATGCTCCGCATGGAGCTCCGCACCCTCGATGGGCAGCTCGCCGCCGCCGAGGGGAAGGCCGCGGATGCCGCGACCCGCGCGCACCTCGCGGAGGCCCGGTGGCAGATCAAGCAGGCGCTCGATCCGAAGTAAGGGATCGGCACCCGAAGCATGAAGGGCGGGGTCGGCATCGCGCCGGCCCCGCCCTTCGCTTTGCATCCATTCGCCGGTGTCACCCCGCGCGCACGCCTGCGATGCGCGCGGGGTGCGACGCCTACTTCACCCGCACGAACTCTAACGGCTGAGCCGCTGGCCCGAACTTGAGCAACCGGTGCGGCGCGGCCCTCTCGATCCAGAAGGTCGAAGGGGCCTGCCCCCCGCTCAGCTGCACCTGATACGCCGGGATCGGATCCCCACCGCTGCGGAGCGTCACCGTCCCCTCCCCCGTCACCTCGAGGGTGCGCGACTGCACCGTCCCCGTGCTCGACGCGAAGACGGCGAAGGTGTGCTTCGCCTTGGCCCCCCACGCAAAGAGGGGCATCGCGACCGATGCAAGGTTCTCATCGAGCACGCCGGCCGTCAGCGCGACGTCAGCGTACTTCACGGGCGTCATCCCCTGCGCCCCCGGGGTCACGCCCTCACCGCTCGCCTTCCCATTCGCAACGGTGACCGAGAGCTTCACCTCCTGCCCCTGGATCCGTCCAGACTGCTGGACGCCGCGCAATGAGAGATCGCCACCGAAACGCACCTCCGACTGCTGCTGTACGAACGAGGCGATCTGCGTGCGCTCGCGGTAGACCCACCCATCGCCATCGCGCGCGAGCGCCGTGGTCTGGAAGCCGAACTCGTTCCCCTGCACGAGGATCGCGAACGAATCCGCAGCGGGCACGAGGCGCGTGAGGTCGAGCGCCAGGCCACCGGTCTTCACCTCGAGGTCGGCGGGGGCGAGGGTCTTCCCCTCCACATCGACGATCGTGACCGGCGCGATCGCCGTGAACTTCGGCAGGAGCACCGTCGCATCGCCCACCACCACGATGTACGCCGCGTCGGCACGAATCGCCGCGCGAGCCGCCGCCTGCGCCTGGGCCGGCGTCACCGCGGCCAACCGCTGGCGATAGGTCTGCACATAATCCGTGGGCAACCCGAGGAGCCGCGCATTCGCCACCTGCGAGGCCACCGCATCCGCGGTCTCAATCGTCAGCGGGAACTGCCCCACCAACGCCTGCTTCTGCTGCTCGAACTCCGCGGTCGGCACCGGCGTCGTCCCCATCTTCCGCATCTGCGCGAGCAGCTCGACGAGCGCCGAATCCGCGACCGCATTCCGCACCTCGGCGGTCGCGCTGAAGTTGCCCAGCTGCTTGCGACGCGCGACGCTGGAGTAGGCGCCATACGTCCACCCCTTCTCCTCACGCAGGATCGAGAAGAGGCGGGCATCGGCGGCGCCACCGAGCACCTGATTGGCGAGCGTGAGCGCATAGCTCCGCGTGTCGGTCGGCTGCCAGGTGGTGTTCCCCACCACGAGGTTCGCTTGGACCGATCCCGGACGATGGACGAGGAGGATCTCCGACTTCGTCCGCTGCGGCGCCGGGCGCGGTGCCGCCGCCGTGAGCGTCGCGCCACTCCACGCGCCGAACGCCGCCTCCGTCATCGTGCGGGCCTCCGCCGCATCGATCGCCCCGGCGATCACCAGCAGCGCCTGCCCGGGCCGTACCCGCTGCCCATGGAAGGCCACGAGCTCCTCGCGCGTGATCGCACCGACGCTCGCCTCATCGGCTGAGCGCCCATACGGGTGCTCGCCGTAGAGCCCCTTGGCGAAGAAGCGCGAGGCGATCGACGAGGGCTGCGACTTGGCCAGCGCGAGCGAGGAGAGGGTCTGCTTGCGCAGGAGCTCCACCTCGGTGGCCGGGAAGGTCGGCCGCATCACGACATCCGCGAGCAGATCGAAGGCGAGCTGCCGATCGGCGGCGAGCACCGAGGCGTTCACCGTGATGTACTCCGAACCCGGGAAGGCGTTGATCGTCCCACCGACCCCTTCGATCGCCGCGGCGATCTGATCGGCGGAGCGCGATCCCGCCCCCTTGGTGAGGAGCCCCGCCATCATCTCGGAGAGCCCCACGCGCGTCGCGGGCTCATGCACGCTCCCCGCGGGGATCGAGAGGGTGAGGGAGAGGACCGGCTGCTTGCGGTTAGTGACCACGAGGAGCCGCAGCCCATTTGGGAGGGTCGCCTCTACGAAGGGAGGGAACTGCGCCGGCTGGATCGGCATCGCGGCCGGCGGCGTCGTCGGATACTGGGCCGCGAGCTCCGGCGCCGCGGCGAGCATCGTGGTGAGCGCCGTCGCGACGGCGCCCGTGAGGAACGGGAGCGTACGCATCAGCGGGCCTCCGGGATGATCAGGAGCGAGAGGGAGTTGTCAGCGCGCAGGTAGGTCGTCGCGACACGACGGATGTCATCGAGCGTGACCGCCTCGAAGCGCGCCGCGTCGCGGTTCACCGCGTTCACGTCGCCAAGGTAGAGCGCCGCGTAATGCACCGCCTCCGACATCGCGAGCGCCGACTGCCGCCCGAAGATCGTCTGCGCGCGCCACGCGTTCTTCGCCTTCGTCAGCTCCTCCGCGGTCACGCCCCCTCCCACCTGCGCCATCTCGCGCACGAGCGCGGCGCGGATGGAATCGGCGCTCACCCCCTGGTTCGCGATCGCGAGCGCGCCGAAGATCCCGGCGCCCCGCATCGGACCGAAGGGGTTCACGAGGGCCTGCGCGCCAGCGGCGAGCTTCTGCTCGCGGACGAGGGCGCGATTCAACCGCGAGCTCTCCCCGCTGCCGAGGATCGTCCCGAGCAACTCGAGCGCCGGGAAGTCGGCATGCGCCGGCGGGACCGCGCGATAGCCGATGAGCACGGCCGGCAGGGTCGCGTTCTTGTCCGCGATCCGCTTCACCTGCTCGCGCCCCGTCCCCTGCTGCGGGGCACAGGTCACCAGCGGCGGGGTCTGCCCGCGCGGGATCTCCCCGAAGTACTGGGTGATGAGCGCCTTCGCCTGCGCCGGCTGGAAGTCGCCGGTGATGACGAGGGTCGCGTTGTTCGGTGCGTAGTAGAGATCGAAGAAGGCCTTCACATCCTCGACCTTCGCCGCATTCAGGTCATCCATCGATCCGATGATCGAGTGCGCGTAGGGGAAGCAGGTCGCGCGGTCGAAGATCGTCGGGAGCGAGTCGACCAACCCCGCCGAGTAGGGCTGGTTGTCGACGCGGAGTCGACGCTCCTCCTTCACCGCCTCCTGCTGGTTCTTGAGGTTCTCCGCAGTGACCGCGAGGGAGCGCATCCGATCCGCCTCGAGCCAGAGCGCGAGATTGAGGCGATTGGAGGGCACGACCTCGAAGTAGTTCGTGCGATCGGGCTGCGTGGAGCCATTCATCTGCCCCCCGGCCCGCTCGACGAGCTGGAAGTGCTCCGCCTTCTTCACGTTCGCCGAGCCCTGGAACATCATATGCTCGAAGAGATGGGCGAAGCCGGTGCGCCCCTCGCGCTCGTTGCGCGAGCCGACGTCATACCAGACGTTGACGGCGACGACCTGCGCCGAGTGATCCTCGACGAGATGGACCTTCAGGCCGTTAGGGAGGGTGTATGACTCGATCGCGACGGTCGCGGGGGCCTGGGCCTGTGCCAGGCGCGCCACGAGCGCGAAGACGCCGGCGAGTGCGGCGCGGGTGGACCAGCGAGACAGCGACATCGGGGATCCTCGGAAAGGGGACGACGATGAATGGTGCGACAATGGACTCACGAGCCGGTGGAGCCGAACCCACCGGCCCGCGTGGTGCTCTGCGTGACCTCGCCCAGCGTGAACGGGAGCGCCTCGAAGCGCGCGAGCACCATCTGCGCGATCCGCTCCCCATGACGGAGCACGAGCGGCGCGGTGCCACCATTCCCCCCTGGCACGCACCACTCGTCGGGGTAATCGGCGTCGATGGTACCAGGGCTGTTCACGATCACGAGATCGGTCTTGAGACTCGTCCCGGAGCGCGGCCGTACCTGCGCCTCATAGCCCTCGGGAAGCCTGGCCTTGAAGCCGAGCGGGAGCAGCGCCTTCTCGCGTGGCGCGAGTGTGATGCGGCGTTCGGCGCCATCCACCTCCACGGCGCGAATTTCCATCACCCCATCACGGAAGACCCGCACCGTCGGCACGGTGAGGCAGAGCACGAGGTCGTGCCCCGCGCTCTGCGCCGTCGCCCGCTGTGGGGGGACGACGCCCGGGTGCAACGGTTCGAAGAGGATCTCAGGCATCGCGGAAATCTCGCACCCGGACCGATCACTCGCCGCCGGTCCCGCCACTCACGGGGTGAGCACGATCGTCGTGTAGAACACCGCCTGCTTGGCGCGTGGCCCATCGAGCGGCATCGCGATCCCGAACGTCGACCGCGTCGCCGGGAAGCGCGCCACCGCGAGCGCCGGCGTGTTCACCGCGCTCTCGAACCCGACGAGGCGCCGCTCCTGCCCCGCCCCACCCGACCCGACCCGATCGACCTGCACGAAGGGGGCGATCGGCCCCATCAGCGCGGCCCGCGCACGGAAGGCGCTCGTCCCCGTGAGCGCTCCGAACGCCTGTCCCGGCGCCGCCCACCGCCCCTGCAGCAGCAAGGGATCCACATAGGGCGACTCCGCCCCGCCCAAGGCAAAGTGCTCGTACGTCGGCGCGCCGGCGGTCAGCTGGCCGGCCGTCGCCTGCAGGTCGAGCCCGACCCCCGCCCAATTGGAGATCGCGAGCCGGCCCTGCACCTGCGTCCGCAGCCACCCAGAGTCGAAGGTGCTCCCCGCCGCGGCATCCACCGCGACCGACGGCGTGATCCGCGCGCGCCCCTTCGGCGTGTAGGTCCGCACCGCCGCGACCTGCCCCGCGACGAGCTGACGCGTCGACTCCGCGATTGGCGCCCAAGACGCGAGACATTCGATGCACGGCGCCGGCAGCAGCGCCAAGGAGGTGAGCCGCCCTGACGAGAGCGCGGTCCGCACCGTCAACGATCCGCTCGTCCCATACACCGCCCGTTCACCGACCAGCGAGACCCCGCGATACTCCGCATCGAAGGCCCCCGTGCCCGACGGCTCCAGCTCCTGCCGCGACGGCATGTGGCGCGTCGAGAACCCCGCGACCGTCAGGCTCGGCCGTACCCCGCGCCAGGTGAGCGCGAGACTCCCGCCGCGCCAGACCGCCGGATCCCCATACCCACCCTGCAGCACCGCGCCGAACCGTCCCACCGCATCCGAGACCGTCACCGCACCCTCCTGGCTCTGCCCCTCCGCCGAGAGGTTCACGTTCGGGAGCCAGGTGGCGCCAAGTCGGCCGACTCCATAGGGCTTCGAGGTGACCTCGGAGGTCGGGAAGGGCCGTGCGTCGGCGGTGCGCTGACGCGGCGCGACCGGCGCGAGCGAATCGGCGAGCACCACCGTACGGCCAGTGGCCGCACTATCGAGCGCGAGGGTGCGGAGGTCGTACCCACGCGCATGCAGCGCGAGGAACCAGACCGTTCCGTCACGGCTCACCTCCGGCTGACTCGTGAGCCCCGCGAAGCGCGACACCGGACGCGTCGACCCATCGAGCGCGAGTCGCTCCAGCTGCGGCGTCCCCGACGCCTCCGAGACGACGATCAACGCCGCGCCATCGGGGGTCCAGGTCGGCTCGTAGCGACTGATCCCATCGTCCGGCGAGACCACGCGCACCGCGCCGGTGCTCACCTCGATGGTCACGATCTGCCAGCGCCCATTCTGCTGCCGTGCGGTCGCGATCGACTTCCCATCGGGGGAGACGCGCACCCCGGCGAAATTCGCCTCGAAGCTGCCGGGCGCGAGGACCGAGAGCGCCCCCGCCGCTCCATGATCGAGCGCCACCGTCACGACATCACAGGTCCCCGCTCGGCAGCGGATCCCCGCCGCGCGATCGCCTTCGGGAAAGGGATCTGCCGTGCGGATCGCGGCGTTGTGCGTCACACGCCGTACCCCCTTCGTCTCCCGATCCCAGATCCAGAGGTCGCGCGCACTCGTCCCATCCTCGAAGGTCTCGTTGCGCAGGAGGAGCAGCCGGCGACCGTCGGAGAAGAAACGCGGGTCATCCCACCCGGTGCCCTGCATCGGCGCGAGCGTCGCGATCGTATCGCGCGGCGCGGGAAAGATCCGTTTCGCGGCCACATCCTCCGGGTCGCGCTTCGCCGCCTCCTCACGGGCCTTCTTCGCCTTCTCCGTCTCCGGCTTGGTCTCCATCGACCAGATCGTCACCGCCGCGGGCTTTCCCGGCGCACTCCGCTGCACCGCGACCATCTTCCCATCAGGAGAGACCGAGGCCCCACTCGTGAACCAATCGAGCTGCTGGAAGTACCGCCCACGCACCTCACCCGCTGAGGCCATCACCCGCTCCGCCGCGACCGCCTTCGCCGTCACCTCGGCGACGAATCGCCCATAGAGACGATCAGGCTTCTCGCCATAGACCCCTTCGAAGGCCTCGATGAAGCTGCGGTCCTTGCGCGCCGTCAGTCGGCGCCAGAGCTGCTCATGTGTCGCCCACCCATCGCGATCGGCGAGCCATTCGAGGAAGGCCGAGCCGACGAGGTAGCGCATCGCGCCGCCGAGGAAGGGGGTCGCATCATCGAGCGCATCGTAGGTCGGGAGCTTCCCCTCGAGCGCGAGCTGCCGCAGGATCGCGGGGCGGAAGACCCCGTTCGGGCGGCCTGACCCGGTGAGACGCCCCTCGATCACCGTCGCGTACCCTTCGAAGATCCAGGCCGGCGCCTTGATCACCATCGGACTCACCGCGATCGGCGAGAGCTTGTCGCCGATCTGATTCTTCGGCGAGCGCCCCGGGCGGAGCAGATGCGCGAGATGCGCGTACTCGTGCACCGCGACGAGTTCCCCCCATCCGGTGTAATGCCCGAGCTGGCCCGGTTCCGGCGGGACCGGCCAGAGCCGAATCGACGGGCCCCGCTGCAGCGGGAGCGCCGACCCATTGGTCTGATTGACCGGATCCTCGACGATGATCTCGATCACCTGCGGCGGGGTGTACCCCACCATCGTTCCCACCGCGGTGCGGATCTCCTCCATCCGTCCTGCGACGTCGCGCGCCCACGCCCCCAGCTCCTTGGGGTGATGGATGCGGAAGTGCGGGGTGGTGATCGTCTCCCACGCCGAGTGCGGGGTGGTGAAGAACTGGGCGGAGGCCGTGGTCGCGATCAGAGGGAGGAGCGCGAGGGCGTGTCGCAGGAGGCGAGCGGTCATGGTGAGCGATGGGGGTGAGAACACGTCGAACAGGGGTATCGATGAGTCCGTACGAAACATTCGGGATTTGGTTCCAACGTCGCGTGACGCTGGGTCCAGAGCCTTCCAAGCGCTGAGGGGTGGCTACCCCTCGTCCGACTCCCCCCGGTCCCACCAGGCGAGGATGGCGGGGGGAAGGGCGAAGGTGGTGAAGAAGAGCACCACGAGGAAGTTCTCCACGACCCCCTTGGAGATGACCGCGGGGAAGCCGATCGCCGACCCCGTCGCCTTCGGCACGTCGCGCGCCCCGGCTACTTCGAGGGTCACGAAGGTCAGCACGAAGACCCAGAGCACATAGTTCAGCGCGACGCGGTGCGCCCGATCCCGCGCCGATCGTTCGCGCTCATCGATCTCATGGTCCTCACCGTACGCCTGGTTCAGGTATTGCGTGGCAAAAAGGATCATGCTCCCCCCCACACCGAGGAGGGCAAGTTCCCCCACGGCTCTCATGAGCCAGGTGGACTCGGCGGTCAGATAGAACTTCAGGAAGAACCACGCCCAGAGCGATCCGATGCTGAGCACCGAGAGCACGCGGGCCACACGCGGGGAGATCGCCAGGGCGTAGCGATTGGTCTTGGTCGTCGTCTTGCGCAGCATCATGGAGTCTCCGATTCAGCGGTCGCGCCGAGCTGGTCGGCGAGTGAGGGGAAGGGATCGAGCGCAAAGAGCATCTCGACGCGCGCGCCGAGCACCTGCGCGAGTCGCAGCGCGAGCTCGACGCTCGGGCTGTAATCGCCGCGCTCCAAGAAGCCGATCGTCTGCGGATTCACATCCACCGCCTCGGCGAGCGCCTTGCGCGACAGTCCGCGCTCGGCGCGGAAGAGGGCGATGCGGTTATGCATCGCGCGACGGCCCGTCAGCCTGCGCCGCGTCGGCATCCCCTCGCGCCGCGAGGCGCCAGGCGGCGATATGCTGCGGGAGTCCGAGGAGCGCGCACAAGAAGAGGGAGACGAGCCAGAAGACCCAGATCCCCCGCCCCGCTGCGGAGAGCCCGCTCACGGTGCCGAGGAGCACCATCGTCACCGGGATGAGCGCTCGATACGCCGTCCGGTACGCGGCATCACGGTCCTGCCGCTCGATCTCATCGAGCTGGGCATCACGGAGGTCGAAGATCCCCGACACGCTCCCGTTGCACATCCCGGTCACGAACATCCAGGGGATGAAGAGCACGACGGCCGCGACCGCGAAGGCCCAGAGTGGCATCGCGGGGTCGGTCTGGTGCCAGTGATAGAGAAGGATCGGGACCGTCACGAGGACGAGGGTGAGCCCGACCTGCAGGACGCTGATCCGGCGTAGTGCCTGCGAGGTGCGATACCGCTCCATCGACGGATCATCGAAGGCGGAGGCGAGTGGCCCCTGGCGCAGCTGTGCGCGGGAAGGAACGACGGGGCCCGGAACTCTTTCTGGAGCCATGAATTTTCTCAAGCAGGTTTATTGTTATGTATAGATAATAACTGAGGGCACATTTATTGTCAATACGCAATATATTTGGACCACGAATACGGCTGGGAGCCATCTCCCCCGCCCCGTGTATCATTCAGTCGTGAAACGACTTCGGGCCCTGCCCTACCTCTCGGTGCCACTCGCGCTCCTGCTGGTCGCTCTCGCCGCATCCGGCACAGGCGCAGGCGCCCAGATCGTCACCGACTCAACGGCCGCGCCTCGCACCGTCCCGACCCTCGCCGAGCTCCCCGAGGATCCACGCGCCCTCGCGCAGACCGCCCAATCCGACTTCGAACGCTTCCGCCGCCTCAACCTCCCCCGCTACCGAGGCAAGGTCCCGCGCGGTCGCGCCTGCCCCGAACCGGTGGGTCTCACCTGGTGCTACTGGTACGATACCACCGCCTCGATGCCGGCCGAGCCGGAGAAGATCGCCGAGTCGCGCCGCGCACTGCTCACCAAGCTCGACTCGCTGGGCGACGCCCACCCCGGTGACAACTGGATCAGTGGGCAGCGCGTCCGCTACTACATCGAGGACGGTCGCCCCGCCAAGGCCCTCGAAGTCGCCCGCGCCTGTAAGACCGTCGGGTGGTGGTGCGAGGCCCTCGCCGGGCTCTCCCTCCATGAGATGCGTCGCTACGCCGAGTCGGAGGCGACCTTCGATCGGATCCTCACGCGGTTGAGTCCGCGCGAGCGCTGCACCTGGCGTGACCTCACGCCGTATCTCGACGAGGACACGCGACGCGTCTACATCCGCACGCAGTGTGGGACCCCCGAGCGCGACGCCTTCGAAGCGCGCGTCTGGTGGTTCGCACGCACCCGCTACGGGATGGCGGGGAACGATTCCCGCACCGAGCATTTCTCCCGCCTGACGTACGCGATGATCATGCGCGACGCGATGAGCGCGTACGGTCGAGGCTTCGACGAAGCGGAGCGTGAGCTGATGATCCGCTTCGGGTGGCCGCGGCAGTGGGCCACAGAGGGACTGCAGCCGGCCCCGCCGAGCGGGATGATGATGGGGGGCATGAACGCTCCTGGTGATCCTTCGATGCGAGTCAGCGTGATCGGCGCCGAACCGGTGCCAGCGCATCGCTTCATCCCGCCTTCGAACGTGCTCACCAGCCCCGCGGCGTCGGACTCGATCGACTGGGCGGTCCAACTCCCCCCGGTGATCGCCCGCTATCACCCGCCGTACGCGAAGCACCTGTTGATGCTCGAGCACCAGCAGGGCCTCTTCCGCCGCGGCGACACCGCGCTCGTCGTCCTCGCCTACGACGTCTCCAAGGTCGAGCGCTTGAAGGGTCTGCGCATCGACGGCGCCTTGGTCCTCACGCCGGGTACCACGCCGGCGGGGCAGTCGACCATCGCGCGCGACATCCCCGCGAAGGGCACCCTCACCGTACGCGCGCCCTGGGGCCCCCTCCTGATGAGCGCGGAGATCGGGAGCGACTCCACCGCCACCCTCATCCGCGCGCGGTATGGGATCCGCCCCCCCTTCGCGATCGGGGCACGCGTCTCCCTCTCCGATCTCCTCTTCTTCTCGCCGTACGGCGCCGACCCGAGCACCGTCGAGGAGGTCCTCCCGCATGCGATCGCCACGCAGAAGGTGCGCGCCGATCGCAAGCTCGGGATCTACTGGGAGGCGTACAACACGAATCCTGCCGGTGAGCCGATGACCATCTCATTGGTCGTCGCCCCGGAGACCACCGACGAACGCGGCGGGGTCGCGCGCGCCTCTCGAGCACTCCGTCTCTCGCGCGGTACGACCCCGGTGAGTCTCTCCGTGCAGGATCGCTCCGCCCTCGGCAAGCGGACCTCCCCACGCTCGGTCGAGGTCGATCTCTCAGGGCTCAAGCCCGGCGACTACCTCGTGCAGTTGGAGATCGATGTCGCGGGGCAGTACACCGTGCGCGCCGATCGCCGGCTGACGGTGGTTGCGCCGTAGAGCGCGAGGGTGATCCCCCCTCGCCGCGCGCGCGGCGCCCACTACATTTCCGCTTCGTGACCCGACACCTCTCGCTTCTTCTGGCGGTCGCGCTCGCGACCCTCCCCGCCCCGGCGGCTGCACAGTCCGCGGCCACCCAGTCCAAGCCTGCCGCGAAGACGTCGACCAAGACGTCCAAGCCGCGCGTGACCTCGGACGCCGCCTCGCGGCAGGACCCCACGGGGATGGCGCGCGAGTCGATGTACGCGCGGCGCAACGCGCAGCTCGATAGTCTCTGGCCGGTGAAGGGGCCTGAGCCCCTCCCGGGCGCGATCCTCCCGCAGAAGCGCATCATCGCCTACTACGGGAATCCCCTCTCGAAGCGCATGGGCGTCCTTGGCGAATACGAGCCGCAGGCGATGCTCAAGATGCTCGACGCCGAGGTGAAGGCATGGGAGCAGGCCGATCCCGAGACCCCGGTGCAGCCCGCGCTGCATCTCATCGCCGTGGTCGCGCAGGCTGCTCCTGGGAGCGATGGCAAGTATCGCGCGCGGATGGGGGACTCGTTGGTGGAGCGCGTCGCGCGCTGGGCCGAGTCGCGGAACGCGCTCGTCTTCCTCGATGTGCAGGTTGGCCTCTCGACGTTGCAGCAGGAGCTCCCGCGGCTCGCGAAGTTCCTCGTGCGGCCGAACTTCCACCTGGGGATCGATCCCGAGTTCTCGATGAAGAACGGTGGCGTCCCCGGAAAGCGCATCGGGACCTACGATGCCGCCGACATTAACTATGCGACCGAATTCCTGCAGGGGCTCGTGCAACAGCACAAGATTCCGCCCAAACTGCTGGTCGTGCATCGCTTCACGCGGAACGGTGTCACCAACTACAGGAACATCACCCTCCGTCCCGAGGTGCAGATCGTGATGCACATGGACGGGTTCGGGGCGCCCTGGCTCAAGCTCGACAGCTATCGCGAGTATGTGAAGGCGGAGCCCGTGCAGTTCGCGGGGTGGAAGCAGTTCTACAAGCCCAAGAACGACAATCCGCGGACCCCGATCTCTACGATCGCCAAGCTGAACCCCAAGGTCCTGTACATCCAGTATCAGTGATGGCGGCGCGGCATCCGGAGGAGCTCACCGCGAGCGTCGGGGGATTGAACCCCGAGCTCGACGCCTGGATCGTCGCGATGCCGAAGGTCGAGCTCCACGTACATCTCGAGGGGGCCCAGCTCCCCGAGACCATCTGGGCCATGGCCCAGCGGAATGGCATCGCCCTCCCGGCCCCCTCCCTCGAGGAGTGGAAGCGCTTCTACGAGTTCCGCGACTTCGCGCACTTCATCGAGGTCTACATCGCCGCGAGCCGTACGATGAGGACCGCGCGCGACTTCTACGAGATGACCGTCGCCTTTCATGAGTACCAGGCGAGCCAGAACATCGTGTATACCGAGGCCTTCCTCAGCGCCTCGCTCTTCGTCGACTCCATCCCGTGGGACGCGCTCTTTGAGGCCTTCGCCGAGGGGTGCGCCGTCGGGCGCGAGCGGCACGGGGTCGAGGTCCGCTTCATCCCCGATATCGCGCGGAACTTCCCCCAAATCAAGCGCCGGGTGCTCGAGTTCACCCTTGCGGGCCAGAAGGCCGGCGTCTTCATCGGGCTCGGGCTTGGCGGGCTCGAGGCCGGGTATCCCCCCGAGCTTTTCATTGATGAGTTCGCCGAGGCGCGGGCGAATGGGTTACATGTGGTCGCGCACGCTGGCGAGGGCGCGGGACCGAAGAGCATCTGGGGCGCCGTCGAGGCGCTCAAGGCCGAGCGGATCGGGCATGGGATCCGGTGTCTCGAAGATCCGAGCCTCGTCGCGATGCTCAAGGAACGGCAGATCCCGATCGAGGTCTGCCCGACGAGCAACTACCGGACGGGGGTGGTGCCGAAGGGGGCGCCGCATCCGATCCTCACGATGATCGAGGCGGGGTTGAATGTGACGGTCAATTCAGATGACCCACCGATGTTCGGGACGAGTCTGATCGAGGAATACCGAGCCGTGGCGCGATGGGGCGTCAGCGCCGAGGTCCTCCACGCGATGGCGCTCGCCGCGACACAGTCCGTCGCACCACGATGACGAGGCCCCAGACGTCGGACCACCCCGCGGCACCGTCAGGCATCGCGCTTCCCGGCGCGCTCAGCCTGATCATCACCAATATGGTCGGCACCGGCGTCTTCACGAGCCTCGGCTTTCAATTGGTCTCGCTCGACCAGGCGTCCTCCATCGTGCTCCTCTGGGGTCTCGGAGGACTCATCGCCCTCGCGGGAGCCGCGGTGTACGCCGAGCTCGGCCTCACGTTCCCGGGATCGGGGGGCGAGTTCAACTTCCTCTCGCGAATCTATCACCCCGTAGTGGGATTCCTGGCGGGATGGCTCAGTACCGTCGTCGGGTTCGCCGCCCCGATCGCCCTCTCGACGATCGCCTTCGGTGCGTACGTCGCGCGCGTGGTACCAGGGGTCGACGCGACCGCGGTCGCCGTGGCGGCCCTCGCCGCCGTCACCCTGCTCCACCTCCGCGGGGTCCGGCAGGGGGTCCTTACCCAGCAACTCTTCACGGTCGGCATCCTCGTCGTGGCGCTCCTCCTCCTCGCGGCTCGGATCGCCACCCCCAGGACGATCAGCCTCTCGTGGTCCTTCAGCCCAGAGGTCTTCTCCGCGCCCTTCGCCGTCGCGCTCATCTACGTGGAATACGCCTATTCCGGCTGGAATTCCGTGGCCTATTTCGCCGGTGAGGTGCGGGATCCCACACGTAGCCTCCCTCGAGCCCTGTTGGGCGGCACCTCGCTCGTCTGCCTCCTGTATCTTGCCTTGAACCTGACCTTCCTCGCGAGCGCGCCGGCCGAGGAGCTCCGAGGCCAAGTCGAGGTCGCTCACATCGCGGCATCACATCTCCTCGGACCGATCGGTTCCCGCACAATGTCCGTCATCCTCGCCGGCGTCTTGCTCGGCTCGGTGAGCAGCATGCTCTTCGCCGGCGCACGGCTCCCTGCCACGATGGCGGAGACCTATCCAGCGCTCGCATTCCTCCGGAGACGCAATCGGGCGGGGTCGCCAACTCACGCCATCCTCCTGCAGGCGGGGATCGCCCTCGTGATGGTGGTGACCGGGACCTTCGAGTCGGTCCTCACCTTCGTCGGATTCCTCCTGACGGTCTGTACCACCCTGACCGTCGCCGGCCTCTTCCTCGTACGCCGACGCGGCCACTCGAGCGAGGCCTCGTACCGGTGCTGGGGGTATCCGTTCTCCCCGCTCCTCTTCCTGACCGTCAACCTGTGGATGCTCTCGTTCCTGCTCCGGTCACGGCCCACCATCGCCATCGCGGGAACGCTCGTGATCGCAGCGGGGATCCCCGTCTGGTGGTGGATCCGAGGTTCGGGGGTGCGGACGGACCCCGTCAGGGGCAGGTGACGTAGCCCAAGGGGGCGAGCGAGGCGCATTGCTGGCGGAACTTGGCCGCCTGCGCGCGGGCGCGCGACCGGACCTCACGTGAGACGAGGTCACTCCGAGCATAGCGCTCGAGTTGCAGGATGAGCGAGAAGCCCTCCGGACGCCCATCCAGATCCTCGGCGCGATTCACGAGATCCCGCGCGACGGCATCATCCCGCGGGGGGGCGCGCGTCTCGCTATCCACGGGCACGGGCACCGTGATCGCCGCCGTCCCCGACCGCCCCTCGCTCGTCGCCGAGATCGTCGCACTCCCGGCGGCCACCGCAGTGACCAATCCGGTCGTGGAGACGGTCGCGACCCCAGTGTTCGAGCTCGTCCACGTCACCATCCGCCCCGTCAGCACGTTCCCCGAGGCATCACGCGTC
>Ga0194123_10004186_pt1 | contig 16534 bp, 29 predicted proteins | sample TA2MahsurfametaG_5_FD_155479 | JGI IMG/M metagenome (GOLD analysis project Ga0194123, IMG submission 155479) | Freshwater microbial communities from Lake Tanganyika, Tanzania - TA2015023 Mahale A surface | ecosystem: Environmental > Aquatic > Freshwater > Lake | place: Tanzania: Lake Tanganyika... | reverse complement strand
AAGCCTTTTTTCGTATTCTATGTTATCAGGTAGTGTGCGTACAAATTTACTAATGAGTGTTTCCAACTCTTTATATCGTGTGTCCATTGTTGAGCCTATATGTGCCTTAAGTAATTTATTTATTGGGCATATACCCAATCAGCAAATTTCTCTACACAAAGTGTTTGACTTTTTTACAATAATACGTATAATAACTAATTCACATAGGAGATTTTATGTCACGCACATTTAATAACGAAGCAAAACTTAAACTTACGCAACTGATTAATGAAGGTCTTGCTGTAACTCACGAAATTGAAACATTACAAGAAGGATTAACAGATACTATCAAGGCTATAGCAGAAGAACTTGAAATCAAGCCCAGTATCCTTAAGAAAGCAATTAGAGTAGCACATAAGTCACGTTTAGGTGAGACTAACAAAGAAAACGAAGAACTGAATACTATTTTGGAGACTGTTGGTAAAACTCTATAATGAGTTACGTTGACGCAATTCACGATAAAGATAAGGATAGGATATTTGTTGTAGAGCGACAGCCTGACGGCAAGCGCACATACAATGAATTTCCTGCCAACTATACTTTCTATTATACCGATCCCAAAGGTAAGTACCGCAGTATCTATGGAAATGCATTATCGCGTTTCAGTACACGTAAACGCAGTGAATTTGAAAAGGAAAAACGAATACATAGCAATAAGAAACTTTATGAATCTGATATAAACCCGATATTCAGATGCCTTAGTGAAAACTACTTGGGTAGTGAGCCTCCAAAACTCCATACAGTATTCTTTGACATTGAGGTAGACTTTGACCCGGAGAAGGGTTTTAGCCCCACTAGTGACCCGTTCAATGCAGTTACGGCTATCTCAATGTACTTAGATTGGCAAGACACACTTGTGACCTTAGCAGTTCATCCTAAGCACATGAGTGACGAGACGGCTCAAGATTTCGCTAAAGATTTGTCAAACACAATACTATTTCGTAATGAAGTAGAAATGTTTGAGACATTCTTTGAACTAATCAAAGACGCAGATATTCTTACTGGCTGGAACTCAGAAGGATACGATATACCTTATATGGTCAATCGTGTCACTAGAGTTATGAGTAAAGACGATACACGCAAATTTTGTTTGCTGGGCCAGACGCCTAAACCACGCGAGTATGAACGCTATGGTAAAACCGAAACTACTTATGATCTTGTTGGTCGTGTTCATATGGACTATCTACAGTTGTATAAAAAGTACAACTATGAAAGCCGCCACAGTTATAGTCTTGATGCAATTGGAGAAATGGAAGTTGGCGAACGTAAAACACAGTATGAAAGTACACTTGACCAACTCTATAATAAAGATTTCAAAAAATTTCTTGAATATAATCGTCAAGACACAATGTTGCTTGTAAAGATACACAACAAATTAAAGTTTCTTGATCTTGCCAATGCACTAGCACATGAAAATACTGTATTACTGCCAACTGTAATGGGTTCGGTTGCTATGATTGAAATGGCTGTTATGAATGAAGCGCATGAGCGAGGTCTCATGGTTCCTGACAAAAAGAAAAATATAAGCGATGGTGATATTACTGCCGCTGGCGCATATGTCGCTATACCAAAGAAAGGTATACATGAATGGGTAGGAGCAGTTGATATCAACAGTCTATATCCCAGTGCTATCCGCACACTTAATATGGCTCCTGAAACAATCGTTGGACAAGTGCGACAGTCATTAACCGAACAACATTTAAAGGAAAAGGCTCGGAAACTTGCTAGTGAAAAGGCACGATATAACGAAGATGATGAAGTAGAAATGAGTTCGTTATTGTGGGAAGGTATGTTTGGTACACTTGAATATGAAGCCATAATGAATCAAGAACGTGGTACTATGCTTACTATTGATTTTGAGAGTGGCGAAAGTATTGAAATGAGTGCTGCCGAAGTCTGGAAATTAATCTTTGATAGCAATAAGCCATATATTTTAAGTGCTAATGGTACGATCTTTCGTAGTGACAGTGAAGGTGTGATTCCTGGTTTATTATCACGATGGTATAGTGATCGTAAAGTGATGCAAAAGAAACTTAAAGAAAGTGCTACAAAGGCTGACGTAGAATATTGGGATAAGCGTCAGTTAGTGCGTAAGATTTTACTGAATAGTGCTTATGGCGCACTATTGAACGAGCATTGCCGTTTCTATGATAAGCGTATAGGACAAAGTGTCACACTTAGTGGTCGTCAGATTGTCAAGCATATGAGTGCGCAAATCAATGAAGTTATTACTGGCAAATATGATTATTATGGCGATGCTATTGTATATGGTGATACTGATAGTTGTTATTTTAGTGCTTGGCCCTTACTACAAGAACAAGTAGTTCGTGGCGAAATGACTTGGAGTAAAGAACTCTGTGTGCAACTCTATGATAATATTAGTGAGCAAGCAAATGAAACCTTCCCTAGTTTTTGTGAACGTGCGTTTCATGTTCCACGCAAGATGTGTGTAATTAATGCTGGTCGTGAATTAATCGGTGATCGCACACTGTTCATAACCAAGAAGCGTTATGCTGTAAATATTTTTGATAAAGAAGGTAAGCGATTAGATAATGATGGAAAATTAGGTAAGATTAAGGCAATGGGTCTTGACTTGAAACGTGCTGATACTCCACGCTATGTACAAGACTTTTTATTTGAAGTGCTAGAAATGGTATTACATGGTAAAACGAGAGAAGATGTTATTGAGCGTATCAAACAATTTAAAATACAATTGGGCGACCAAGATAGTTGGACTAAGGGCAGTCCTAAATCAGTTAATAATTTAACTATGTATGGAGACCTTGAAGCAAATAGTAAAACTGGCAAAGCAAATATGCCTGGACATGTTCGTGCTGCATTGAATTGGAACTATTTACGTCGAGTAAATTCTGACAATTATAGTATGAAGATGGTTGATGGCATGAAAGTTATTGTATGCAAATTAAAACCAAATCCATTAAAATTTACTAGTGTTGCATATCCTGTAGATGAACTTAGACTTCCTAGATGGTTTACTGAACTTCCATTTGATGATAGTGCTATGGAAGCAACATTAGTTGATAAGAAAGTAGAAAATCTATTGGGAGTGCTAAAATGGGATCTTAAATCAAACACAGATACTAATAGTACTTTTGATGATTTATTTACATTTGGTTAATAAAAACTTGACTAGCGTAAAAAAATCCAATATTATACACTATAGGCTTTCCTAAATATTACAAGAGGCAAACATGAAAGACAATTTACAAGATTTAATCAAATATACACATGGACTGGGTGTTATAGACCTTATTAAAGTCATAGGCACAGATACAGATACAAAAATTTCAGCATTATCAGAAGATCGTACTGTAGTAGTAGAAGGAGTAATGCATCAACCAGTAGCAGAATTTATTGGTACTTTTGGTATGCCTAATTTAGGCAAACTACAAACTATTCTTGGCTTTGATGATTATGATGAACATGCTAAGATTACTGTAGATTCTGTTAAAAGAGAGGGTGCAGTCGCTCCTGCGTCAATACATTTTGAAACTAAGGCTGGTGATTTCGTCAACGATTATCGTTTGATGAGTAAGGCAATAGTTGAAGAAAAAGTACAGAATGTTAAGTTTAAAACTCCCAAGTGGGATATCGAATTTGAACCTACTATTGCTGGTATTCAACGATTAAAAAAGCAGAGTTTAGCCAATAATGAAGAACAGCATTTTGTTATGAAAACTGAGGGTAAGGATTTGAAAGTTTATTTTGGCGATCATAGTACACATAGTGGCAATTTTGTATTTCAACATGATGTCGGTGGTACACTACATCGTGGTTGGAAGTGGCCAGTAAAGGTTTTCTTATCTATTATGGATCTTGCCGGCATTAAATCTGTGAAAATAAGTGATGCAGGGGCAAGTGAAATTACAGTAGACAGTGGCATCGCTGTATATCGTTATATTCTGCCCGGCTTAAGTAAGTGATTAAAATTACATCACACGTGCATCCAATAGTCTGGCAAATAGATAGAGGTTATCTACTACCAGCACAAAGCGGACAAGTTCGTTGGAACGGTAATACTAAAGAATTTGAAGTGTGTGATAATAATAGTGGTAATTGGTATCGCATCAATCCTGAAATCGAATTACGTAATGATGATGAATTGGTAGATGTTATTGAATGGGCTAAAAAGAAAATGATATATGAGCGCAAATTAGAAAAGCTTATAAGTGAATATCCGGCTGTTAAAGATGCTAAAGAAAAATTTGATATAATTTGTAAATTAGTACAAGAAAGAATAGATCCCTAATGTTTATATCTGATACTAACAACTATGGACACTATATTAGTAGTCCGTCTAGTAATATTGGATACATTCCTATACCGAAAAATGCTAGTTCTTTTATGCGTGAGATATTAGCAAAAAATTTAAATTGGGTAAAAGAATATGACTATAAATCTCATCCTAGAAGTCAGTATTATATAATATTACGTGATCCATTTGAAAGATGGCTGGCAGGGGTAGCACAATATATTACAAACCATGATTATTTAAACTATACAAATGATAAAATATTACAATTCATTTGTAATCACATACAATTTGATCAGCATACAGAATTACAAATTAATTTTCTTAGAGGCTTGCATACAAACGATATGGTTTTCTTCCCATTTAATAAAAACTTATCAATGTTATTAAAACTTCATATTATGAAAAATGAAGGTATAAGCAACTATATTGACGTTAATAATATTAATATATCTAATAATGATCCTGCTAAATTTAAATTAAAGACAGCATTACGAGAATACTTAAATAAAAATCCAAAATATTTACAACCAATAAAAGATTATTATAGTGAAGATTATAAACTAATTTGTGATATAGGTATGGGGGCTGCATCTACACAATCACAATTACGAGCAATTAAAATATGACAAAGATTTAAAATTGGGAAGAACTTTACTAATGGATAAAATAAATCTTTCCGATAAACAAAATAAAGACTGGGCATTATTTTTGCCAGCAGTTAGTTCGTTCTTTATCAGTGGCCTTGGCAAACAGCGTGAGGGTGAGAATTACTTTCCTGTTGAACGTATCCCTGCTGGCTTCAATGGTGATGTTGAATGTCTAAACTTTTTAAATAGCAAACAGGGCTTATACACATATCAATGGGGATTGTATAGTGCAGGACACGCTAATCTAGATACTACTGTAGATGATCATAGTGAAAGTATCATTCGCAAACGCGAGAAGGGTACGTTCATGCTAGGTGACTCAGGTGGATTCCAGATTCTAAAGTGTCAGTGGCCAGCAGACTGGAAAGATCCTAATTGCCCACGTGCTATGGAAAAGCGTCAGCAAGTTCTCAAGTGGATGGATACATATATGGACTATGGTATGTGTCTTGATATTCCTTCTCAATCTATAACTACATATGATATTGAAGATCCTAAAACTTGTAAGAAGGATCCTAAAACTAAGAAACCTATCAAAGGTACAGGTAAATCTGCTCATGGAATCAAAACTATTGAGGATGCTATTGCTGCCACACATATCAACAACGAATACTTTATCAAAAATAGAAATGGTAACTGTAAGTTCTTGAATGTCATGCAGGGCAGAAATCACAAGCAAAGTGATGACTGGTATAGTGAGATGAAAAAGTATTGTGACCCAAACATCTATCCAGATAATCATTTCAATGGCTGGGCATTTGGTGGTCAGAATAAAATTGATATTGAACTAATGCTAAAACGCCTTGTACATATCATACATGACGGATTATTAATTCCAGGTAAACATGATTTATTACACTGTCTTGGTACAAGCATTATGGAATACGCTGTATTGTTTACTGATATTCAAAAAGCAATACGCAAATATCACAATCCAAACTTTATGATTACATTTGATTGTGCTAGTCCATTCTATGGTGCAGCAAAGGGTCTAGCATATTTTAATACTAATATTGAACACAATAAAAAGTGGTCATATAGCATGGAAAAAACTGCTGAAAATAAAAACTATGCCAACGATACACGCAAGTTTAGTGATGCAGTTTTGGCTGAAGGTATACATGATGTGTTCATGGATAGTCCAATTACAGACCGTATGACACTAAAGGACCTTTGTTATCGTGGTCAAGGATTTATCAATAATCAGGGAAAAGAAACCAAAACAAGTTGGGATACTTTGAGTTACACATTACTCCAAGCACATAATGTTTATCAACATATTACTGCGGTACAAGAAGCCAATCGTCAATATGAAAAAGGCATTATTCCTAAAATGGTAATTAATTCAAGTACTAGTGACTTTACAACATTTGGTACTATTGTTGATATGATATTTAGCCAGAAAGATTGTCAAAATAGTTTAGATTTAATAGAATATTATAGTAGATATTGGATGCAAATGCAAAGTGGTAGTCAAGGCATAAGTGGTAAACGTACAATAAATGCTATGACAATGTTTGATCAATTATTTGAAGTTGAGGTAAAAAAAGACGAGGAAATTGAAGAAACAATTCAAGATAGTGACGAAGCTATAAATGAAGTTTTGGAGAATTAATATGGCCTATACACAACAAATTAGAATTTTAGAAGAAAAGTTAAAGCAACTTTCAAGTAGTCCTTATAAAAAGGATTCTAATAATAAGACATTACAAATTCAACAAGATATTAAAAAACTTAAGCGTCTTGAATGGGAAGAAAATTACGAGCGTATAGAATTAGAGGAAGACCGATGAACGAAAGTACCGATAATTATCTGCTAGCACAGCGAGAAAAACGGCAGCGTATTCGTGATGGTGCTAAGAGTTTTATATGGGTTACATTTCAACGTGAAGGAATTCATAAGTTCCCAGCGGCTGCTACGGAACCTAATCTTGCAGATGTTGCCTTTTTAGCAAATGAACACAGACATATTTTTCATTTCAATATTAGTATTGAAGTATTTCACAACAATAGGGATATTGAGTTTATTCAGTTTAAGCGTTGGTTAGAAAGTCTATATCAAGGCAAACTTGAATTAAACTACAAGAGTTGTGAGATGATTAGTGATGACCTCTATGAAGTTATTGCTAGTCGTTACCCAGGCCGTGACATTGAGATTACTGTCAGCGAAGATGGTGAGAACGGTGCCACGATACGTTATAACACTACAAAACCAAATCTTAATGTAGTAATTTAAGGAGATGAATATATGTCAAGAATTAATAAATCAAATGTAGTTAATAAAATTTTCGATGACCTAGAAGGTTATCGTAATTTTTGTCGTTCATACGGCTATAAGTTTGATGAAGCCGATCTTTATAAGGATCGTGTGTTTTCTTATAGACAATATAGCAAGTTCTTGCAAGGCAAAGAGCCAAAGGACATGTGGGAAGTCGATGGTAAACAGGCAGAACTGTAAAATAGTATTGTTTGAGGCAGTATGAGAAAATTATATTACATGGGACTTGAGCCTTATAAGGCACGTTATACTTTACAATTACAGGATTGGAATGAAATAGTTTTCAAAACACGCGGTATTGATTATAGTATTGTACCAGGTACTACGCTAGCCAGTGACCAAGCAATTGTTACTGGTCAAGTACTAGACGCACATGGACGCACATATTATAGTCTTACACAAATGGCCAATCTTGTAAAACTAATGAAGCAAGGTGAAATTACTAGCGAAGATATTATTTACTTTGAGGATATGTATACTAGTGGCATAGATAGTTTAGAGTATATACGTAAACAAGTACCAAAAGAATATAGACCTAAAATATTTGTTCGCTGCCTAGCACAAACTATTGATCCAGACGATTTCCTACATGTTTGGGATATGCAGGGTTTCATGCGAAAGTATGAAGAAATGGTAAATGAAATCGCTGATGGTGTGTTAGCGAGTAATGAAGAAATGGTCATGCATATGAAGGTCGCAGGCTGGAAGGCTCCTATCTATAATATTAGTGGCTTAGCATTTGGTAAAAATGAAGTTCAAGGTCGTGTGCCGTTTATTAAAGAATTTGAAAATCGTAGTATGCGTGTAGTCTTTGCAGCACGTTGGGATCAAGAAAAGCAGCCTGATTTTTATATGGATTTAATCGATGCATATCACGAAAGATATGACAATAAAATTGAATTTGCATTACTAAGTGGCGCAAAGTTACGTACTAATAATAATTCATATATGGAACGCACATGTCGTATGCAGGATCAAGGCAAACTTAAAATTTATAGTGACCTTGACAAAAACACATATTATGAGTTGTTAAATGATAGCCGTGTATTGTTTAACTGTGCGTTACAAGATTGGGTTAGCAATACTGTTAGTGAAGCAGATAGTTTAGGATGTAATGTATTGTATCCGGCATATCGTAGTTTCCCAGAAACATTTGCTAATGATCATACACGATTGTATGTTCCTTGGTCTATTGAAGATGCACTTAACAAATTATATGGACTACTATCGGCGCCACATCCTAAGATGGGTAAAATTAGTGACTGGACTGATAAGACGATAGATAGAATATGCGATATCCTTGAAGGCAAGGGTGAAGAGTGGTTACGTATGGATACTGATTATCGTAAACATACTAAAGAAGCAAAATATTAAAAGGACTTATTTATGAAAAAATTACTTATAACTTTGATGATGTTATTTTCTACAAACGCTATGGCCTGGGAAGCAACAGTACAATTAACTAATAATACTAGTTACAATATTGATATGAGTGGTACTGGTGCTGGGGGCCCTGCTACAGTTAAGCCTGGCGAAACATTTATTTGGAATAGTTCAGATACTAATAATGCTAAGGCATTGCGTTTTTGGCAACAGCCAAATGTATGGTTTATGCAGGGTAATGTTAGTTATGGTCCACTAGCAGGTGTTTATGTTGATCGTGGCTGGATGGATCCTATAGCACAAACTATAAAAATGACAGCAACGGCATTGGGCAAAAGTTTTGTTCAAACAACCAATGGTGGGGAAACACTACTGGCTTGGAATGAATTTGAAGATGGTGGTAAGATTTTTTTGACATTTGATACAATAGGAGAAAACAAATGAGCGCACATGATGACATTTTGGCTAGACTAGCCGACTATCAGGTTGAACATGAGAAGTTTGAAAGGGGAAATAGTGCAGCAGGTACACGCGCACGTAAGGCACTGGGCGAACTAAATAAGGCTGTCAAGGCACGCCGTAATGAGATTAGCGCAACTAAGGCTGCACGGAAAGAAGCAAAGGGTAAATAATGTCTGCTTTAGTGCGTATGACAAGTGAACTAATTTGGCATTTCACTTGTGATAGTTGCAAAAATTGGTGGAGTATAAGTAGTATGGACGGTTGGACACCCAAACGTTTGTATTGCCCACACTGTGGTCATAAACATACATATGAGAATTGAAGAAGATATTAAATTAGATTTCAAGGATGTATTATTCAGACCTAAACGTAGTACATTATCAAGTCGTAAAGAAGTAGAATTAGAACGTAAGTATACCTTTAAGCATAGTGGTAAGGTTTACACTGGCATTCCTATTATGGCTGCTAACATGGACGGCGTTGGTACTTTTAGCATGGCAGAAGAAATCAGTCGCTATAAACTTTTTACATGTTTGATAAAAAGTTATAGTCTTGAAACTTTTGCCGATAGTATATATAAGATAGGCACAGACTATTTTGCTGTAAGTACAGGTACAGGCGAGAAAGATTTAGATAGATTAAATCAAATCCTTAATGTCTACCCTGAAATTCAATATATTTGTATTGATATTGCCAATGGCTACAGTGAACATTTTGGTACGTTCGTAAGTAAGGTTCGTGACAAATATCCAACTAAAACTATTATTGCTGGTAATGTTGTTACAGCAGATATGACACAGGAGTTATTATTGCGTGGAGCCGATATCATTAAAGTGGGTATTGGTCCCGGTAGTGTTTGTACTACCCGCATTCAGACTGGCGTTGGTTACCCTCAGTTATCCGCGATTATCGAATGTGCTGATGCTGCTCACGGTCTTGGGGGACACATTATTGCTGATGGCGGTTGTACTTGTCCTGGTGATGTGGCTAAAGCCTTTGGGGCTGGCGCTGATTTTGTAATGTTGGGCGGTATGCTTGCTGGACATGATGAAGGTGGCGGCAATATTGAAAATGGATATGTAACATTCTATGGTATGAGTAGCGATACTGCTATGAATAAACACAATGGCGGTATCGCTGAGTATCGTAGCAGCGAGGGTCGTACTGTTAATGTGCCTTATAGAGGAAAGGTTTGTAAAACCGTACTAGATATATTAGGAGGCTTACGTAGTACTTGTACATATGTGGGAGCAGATAGCCTAAAGAACTTGAGCAAATGTACAACTTTTGTTAGAGTAACACAACAATTTAATGGAGTGTTTGCATATGGCAAATCCTAAAATTTTACTTACTTTTGGTTCTGATAGTTCAATACCAAATGACTTTAATAAAACCTGGGTCAATTACTTGAGTGAACAAATACCTTTCGAACAGGTACATCATTTTGCGGAACCAAATGTCGGTAACGATCAAATCTCTAGAAAAATTATTTTAAAAGTATCAGAATTTTGTAAAACATATGAGCGTGATGAGTTATTAGTAGGAATAATGTGGGAAAATATGGCGAGAATACCTGCATATTCAGATGACAGGGTAATGTCTACTATCGTAAATTTAGAGCATTATCTCAGAACCGAATGGTTTTTTGAAAAAGCAGGCATCAAATATTTTATGACTAGAAGTGATATAACTGCTAGCACAAGCGAAAAAGACAATATCCTAAATGACCCATATGTACATTTGTATCATTATGGATTAGATTATCTTTATTGGATACCTACTAATAGTATATCTTATTGGTGTTTACAAAAAAGAATATCTGATATCAATAATCCAAAAAACATCTGTACCAAATGTCATTTAGAATTTACAAAGTTTATACTTGAGTATTTAAATTTTCAAGGCATACTAACGAATGAATAAATACATATGCTACACAACGGTAGCGAGTTTGATACAATTTATCCGTGTAAGGAAGGAGAAACAAAATGTCATACAACAAGACGAAAACCGATGCTGAACTCGGTCAAAGAGTTCACGAATATCTAGTAAAGGTCGGTGTAGAAACCCCAACAGTAGATAATAATCTTGATCGTAAAGATAAGATTGAAATCATAGAAAATAATTTCGCAAACATCATGCAAACACTTGGACTGGATCTACGTGATGATAGTCTAGTAGAAACGCCAAAACGTGTTGCTAAAATGTATGTAAATGAAATTTTTTGGGGCCTAGATTACGAAGCATTTCCCAAATGCACTACTGTTGAAAATAAAATGCACTACAACGAAATGGTCGTTGAACGAAATATTAATGTCCAAAGCAACTGTGAACATCACTTTGTTGTAATTGATGGCTTAGCCACAGTAGCATATGTACCAAAAAAGAAGGTTCTTGGATTATCAAAGATCAATCGTATTGTAGAGTATTTTGCTAAACGCCCGCAGATACAAGAAAGGCTTACTGAACAAATCTTCCATACATTACAGTTTATATTAGAAACTGAAGATGTTGCTGTTATGATTGATGCACAGCATTACTGTGTAAAAAGTCGTGGGGTAGAAGATACAGGTAGTTCAACTGTGACTACAAGATTAGGTGGTGGTTTCAAGAGCGATGCTGCTGCTAGACAAGAGTTTTATAATATAGCAAGGCAGGCCTGCAAATGACAGACTTCAATGATCAGTTATTTACTAGGGTATGCACACTAGAGGCCCAGATGGAACTGCAACATCAAAAACTATATGAAGCAGAAAAAAAACTAGTCACTATAGAAAATCTTTTAAGGCAGGCATTAGACATCATAATTGATACTAATAAGGTGGCAAATGGGCTTCAAGAAACCAATAGACCAAAATAATATAACAATGGAAATTCTTAAAACACACGGGGAAATCTGTAGTCCATATAACGACGGCTATGTTTCTTGGGGCATGAAGCAAGAATTATATGAGATTAAGTTTCTATTAGACGAAATACTGAAAAGAGAACCTACCTTCGCTGGCGAAGCTGAATGGCTAGAGGAACAAAGTAAAAAGCAAATGTGGAGTGAGTTAAAAAGATGATATTCAACAAAGTAAAAGAACTTAAGGATAAAGGACTAAAAATTGGCATAACCTTTAGTCAGTTTGACTTGCTACATGCAGGTCATATTGCCATGCTTGCAGAAGCCAAAAACCATTGCGATTATCTAATAGCAGGTTTACAGAATAACTCACAATGGGATAGACCAAGTAAGAATGCACCCATACAAAGTCTTGTTGAACGTCAGATACAACTTAGTGCTGTGCGTTTTGTTGATGAAATTGTGGTATATAATACTGAGAAAGACCTAGAAGATTTACTGCTTACACTTCCATTAGATGTTCGTATATTGGGTGTAGAATATATGCAAAGTGAATTTACTGGTCGTGCTATTTGCGAAAAACGTAAGATACAGTTAGTATTCAATAGTCGTGATCATAGTTTTAGCAGCACAAATTTGCGTGAGCGTGTTTGGGAAGTTGAAACTCAAAAGAGATATAGTGAAAAATGAAATATTTTAGTTTTTATGGCTTAGCCAAACGTCAAGAGTATTGGGCTGTAACAATACTAACATTTACTCTAGGCTGGATGCTATATATTTTATCAATAATACTTGCAGGCGTAGTAGCTTATGGAAGTTTAATGACTGCCGGGCTTTTAGTAATATTAGTAACATTAGCATGGATAGTTGGAAGTTTTTGGCTAGTATTAGCAACAACTGTAAGACGTTGCCGTGATAGTGATATACATATATTATGGACATTATTATGGTTTATACCATTCATCAACTTTTGGTGGTGGATAGTCGCCGGATGTTTGCCAACTATAGATGCAAACTTTATAGCAAATGAAAAAACTTGATCTACATGGTATACGCCATAGTGAGGTACGCACTCTTGTAGAAGATTTTATCTACAGATATCAATATGAATTTCCCTGTGAGATTATTTGCGGTAATAGTAATAAGATGATAGAATTAGTAGAAAATGTTATAGATAGATTAGGTGTTGAAACACATATGTATAGATATGGTATAATTGTAATAAGGAGTTGGCTGTGATAGACAAAAAGATTGAACAATACAAAGATATCATAAGCACATTTAGTGATACCAACGACCGTTATAGGTTCTTGATTAGTTTGGCTAAAAAGTGTCAGCCTTTTCCTGAGGAATTTAGACTTGAAAACTTTAAGGTCAAAGGTTGCATGAGTCAGGTATGGTTAGTTCCTCAATTAGGGGAAGGTAAAGTTTGGTTCTATAGCGATAGCGATGCCATGATAGTCAAAGGCACTGTTGCTTTGGTAAGTGACATTTATTCAGGTAATACAGCTGAAGAAATATTAGCCAATGATAAAAATCTTATGGTAGAACTTGATTTGGGCAACATACTCAGCATGAATAGGCGCAGCGGTGCGTACAATATGTTGCTAATGGTAAAAGAACATGCTAAAATGTTTATAGGAGAAAATGTATGAAACTAATATTAGAAAAAAATGATGGCAGTAAAGTTATTGTAGAAAATAAAAATATAGAGGATAGTGAGGTAGACTTAGATAATCTTCCTGTTGAATATATGTTTGAAAAACTACGTGCCGTACTTGAGGCACAACGTAATGCCTAAGTATTACAGCACTAAAACATATGGCAATGATCGTGGCTTGAGTTGCTGCTTTCGGCAGTGGCGTAGCACACACAGTCATTGTAGTTTACTGCATGGCTATAGCATTGGCATACGTTTAGTATTTGAAAGCGACACATTAGATTGCCGCAACTGGGTCATGGACTTTGGTGGACTTAAAAAATTCAAGCAGTGGGCAGAATATATGTTTGATCATACTACACTTGTAGCAGAAGATGATCCACATATAGATTTCTTTTTATCTATGGTAAGCATCAAAGGTGGTTATAAAGATAAGGGTATAGTTGACTTACGTGTTGTACCCGCAGTGGGCTGTGAGAAGTTTGCTGAAATGGCATATACAAAGATGGAATCAATTATTAATGAAATGAAGCAAAATCCAGATATTATAGTAAATGGCAATGTACGTGTCAAAAGTGTTGAAGTATTTGAGCATGGTGCTAACAGTGCAATTTATGAGGGTTAATATGTCAAACAAAGAAGTATTTTACACAACCAAACAAATTGATAGTTTTTTATTGAATATTAACAAACAAATGGTCAAAGAAAGTTTTCGGCCAGATTATATAGTTGGTATAGCAAGGGGAGGACTTGTACCTGCAATTAAACTTAGTCACTACCTAGATATACCCATGTATTGTTTAAGCGAAGAAGAAAGTAACTTAGGAATGTCTGAAGATGCTTTTGGTTACACATCATTAGATGCTAAAGGAGTAAGCGTACCTACACTTAGAAAAAAAATATTAATTGTTGATGATATTAATGATACTGGATCTACTCTTAACAATTTAAAAAATGATTGGCAGTCTAATTGCCTCCCACACGATAGTGCATGGAACGATATATGGCATAGAAGTGTAAAGTTTGCTGTATTAATTGATAATGAAGCCAGTATATTTAATATTGATTTTTCTGGTTATACAATCAATAAATTTGAAAATCCAGAGTGGTGTGTATTCCCTTGGGAAAATTGGTGGAATACAAAATGAAAGTAGGCTTTACATGCGCTACATTTGATTTATTTCATGCTGGTCATATTCTTATGCTCAAAGAAGCAAAGAAGGTATGTGATCACTTAATAGTTGGATTACAAACAGACCCTACTATTGATCGCCCACATAAAAATAAACCTGTACAAAGTATATTTGAACGGCATACGCAACTACAGGCTTGTAAGTATGTGGATGAGATTGTAGTTTATGCTACAGAAAAAGAATTGATTGATATACTTTTAGCCTATCCAATTGATGTTCGTGTACTTGGAGAAGAGTATGAAAATCGTGACTTTACAGGACGTGAAGTTTGTATCGATATGGGTATGAAGTTTCACTACAATAAGCGTAAACACAGTTTTAGCACTACAGAATTGCGTGAGCGTGTAATTGAGTCCCAGGCTGAAAAGAATATAAGTCAATGGATGGCAAATGAAAAATTGGGAAAATTCTAATTTACATTGGTACAAAACAAGTATACATATAAAAACTCATTATGATTTTGAAGAATTATTACGTTGGATAAATACTAATCTAGATGGCCATAGAAAACATACTGTTTGGCGATTGATAGACGGCGGTTATTTTGAAATTAAATTTCGCTATAAAAGACATTTTGAATGGTTTATATTAAGATGGGGATAATTTATAATCCAAAAAAATTGAAATGGAATAGTCTTACAGAGTTTAGAGATCACTTACAACGTGAGACTACCGAAAAGATATTAAGTTTTAATGGCTGGAGTTTAATTACAGAAACCACTGAGTATGGTATAGTTGATGGGTTACTAAAGGTACAGTCTAAACAAAAGAAAGTTATAGAACCTAAACTAGACACATTAGGTAATCGCCCAAAAGTTTCTAAGAAGAAAAAACCACCCGCAGCAAAGCTCAAGTCTAAAAAGGAAATACTTGAAGAAATGCGAGAACGTGGTAAAAAAGTATTACAAAAAAGGAGTAAAAAATGAATATTTTAGTTATGGGCGGAGGAACCAAAAATAGATTTGGCAATGATTTTGTAAATCGTGCTAGAGGGGAAGGACATAGAGTTTTAGTTGTAAGTCATAAAGACCATGGACATAATCATGATGACCACATCGTTGCAAATTTTTATTCAGCAGAAGATGTTGTTAGTAAGACTGAATCTATATTAAATAAAATTGACAAGTTGGATATTTTTTTATTTAATACGGTCGCCGGAAAGGGTCCCTGGGACCCAGATGATTTTATGTCTGATTCTAATTTTTTCAATGAAACTGACTGGCTTTTTAATTTAAGGGTTAATGCTATTATACCATATAACGTTTCAATAATTTGTTTAAAAAAAATGAGCGAGGGAGCAAAATTAGTCTATATGACAACAGGACGATCTTTTAATATGGATGTTACAGTTGGACCATTTATACCTAGTTATTATGGTGGGAAAGCATTTTTAAATCATATTATGGTTGCGTTTGCACATTATAATGATAAGAAGGTTATATCAACTGCCATCTCAGGGCATTTTGGTTACAATGATCCAAATGAGTATAAAAGAACATTTGAAAAAACATATTTGCATATTATGAATATAGACAGTACACACAATGCAAAAATTGTTACAGTCGCAATATAATAGGACAAAATAATAATAGTAACTATTGAAAGTCCTAAATACTTATGTTAGAATAACATATGAGTAAAATCAAGGTCAGCGAACTATTCTATAGCATTCAAGGCGAAGGGCGCTATATGGGTGTGCCCAGCGTGTTCCTACGCACATTTGGTTGTAACTTTACTTGTGATGGTTTTGG
>Ga0194123_10004183_pt1 | contig 16544 bp, 17 predicted proteins | sample TA2MahsurfametaG_5_FD_155479 | JGI IMG/M metagenome (GOLD analysis project Ga0194123, IMG submission 155479) | Freshwater microbial communities from Lake Tanganyika, Tanzania - TA2015023 Mahale A surface | ecosystem: Environmental > Aquatic > Freshwater > Lake | place: Tanzania: Lake Tanganyika... | reverse complement strand
TCGCCAAAGATTCACTTCGCAGACTAATCGAAATACGCTACTCAAAAGATGTATTGCAATGGTGCTGGGCTCGTATCTTTTACCCATTTGGTCATGGACAAAATCCCAACTCGTTGCTCCCTTCATTGAAACGCGCAATTGAAGAGGGTCATAGTCTTTTCCCCATGAGCTCAGGTCGACAGATCCGAGATTTTGTCCACGTAGATCAAGTTGCAAAAGTGCTGCTAGAGCTCATTACTAATTCAAATGCCGCAGGCATTTACAACTGCGGCTCAGGAAAACCGATTTCACTTCGTGAATTTGCTGAAGAGTACATTAGTAATTCATCCTCAGCAATCAAGCTTGAGCTGGGCTCTCGACAAGATCGGGACGATGAGCCTTTTGCCTTCTGGGCAGACATGGACAAGACCAACGCTTTATTTAACAGATGACTCTTCGACTAGTCCTACCACACTGGATGCACAAACACAAATCAACTTTGACTTGTGAGTAATTGCTACGCGCTTGTTTTTTCTAGTACCTCAGCTAACATCTGTTTCCCCAGGGCAAACAACAATAAGCTATAAGGCTCATGGTGCAATGCAGCGATGTTAAGGTATATAAGAGACGTAAGTAGCTTTACCTTCCTCACATCAAAGCCTGAACGGAATAGCCATTTATAGAAATATTCTTCACACCTTACGAGTATATGTTTGCGGTAAAAATCAAATACTATCGATTCTTCTTGCCAATTAATACTGTAACACTCATTGGCAATCAATTCATGTGATACAATAAGACCATGCAGTAATTTAGCTAAATCATAGTAAATATCTCCAGTGCTTAGCTCTCCACCAAAGTCTTGCCTCCAATCGAGGAAGATAAATTTCTGCTCCTTTTCGAGCCATAATATATTCTCTAAATGTAAATCTCCGTGAAAACGGCCCGGGAGTCCTTTGGCAAGCCATTTCCAGTCGACCATGTTCAGCAAAGCTTGTAATTCATTGGTCTCTAGACCGTTGATTACAACTCTGCTATCTACCCGATTAAAGGTCTTGTAGAACTGATCAACACGCTTTAATGTCTTATCCCTGTAAAAGCTTAAGCAAATCTGCTGAAAGGCTGATTCTTGTGTCTTTGTTAATGTTTTGACTTTCCACAAATCTGTACAACATGTGAGCAGCCGTTCAAATAGTGGAAGTGTTATTGCATTGGATAGTATCTTTCCTTCCACTTTCATGTAGGAATACATGTTACGCCCAACACCTATTACAGCAGGTACGAAACCCTCTAACTCTTTTGCTCTTTTAATACGGTTGCGAATGAATTCTTTATCTACTGAAAATTTGACAACCTTTGTTCCAACAAACCATATCTTCTCACTGGCCTTTTCAAGAATAATTGGGTCGTCAGATTTATGAAAACGTTTCCGAGTCATAACCAGTGCCTCTTTATTGCCCGTATCGCACCAGTTGAATTTGTGAGCAGCAACGTTAAATGGCAATAGAGAACGCATTCCATATGTTTCCCCATCTCTAATTGCAGCTTCGCCACCCTGTTCCATGGCCTCCCAGAAGTGCTGGTAGTCCTTCACCCCGGCTAGTCCGATATACGCTTTTTGTAATTTGGCTTCTCCTTCGCCTTTTTGCCGAATACAAGTTACTCTGTCAGCTGATATATCTAGTGTGCGATATGGATATAGATTGGTAACATTTGCATAGCCCATCCAATTTAGGCGAGGGCTAGGGATTTTTTCCTCAACCAATGTGTCGCAGGAAACAAAAACAAATGGCTCTTGCAAATAACTTTTGCAAGCCAGAAGACTTAGCCCCAATCCTGATCCTGGTCCGTCATATTTAGAAACCTGAACAAAAATAAACTGTCGTTTTGGGTAACAGTGCTTTAGGAATTCTTCTACTAAATCTCCCTTATAGCCCAGCGCTATGACTATTATGGTTGGGAGAGGAAACTTTTCAATGATATGTGACAGTGCTGGCCGGTTCGCTATGCTAATTAGTGATTTATTAATATTCTTTGTAAGGCTTCCTAGCCTTGAACCTGTTCCGGCGCAGGGGATACATGCCTTATAAATCATCTCTTTCAACGTTGATAATCATCTAGTATTCGAACCACGTCGTCTAGTTCCGGGGTAGAGGCTTCAAGATAAATAGTATCTTCTATCCCCTCCATACGATGCAGAAGCTTAGGCTGGATAGTAAGAGATTCTCCAGAAAGATATATTTTATCTTCCATTTTTTCTGCAGTGATACCAAGGCTGATCTTTAAGGCTCCAGATAAAACGTAAATCGTTTCTGTCTTGTATCTATGATATTGAAGACTGCAGCGGTGGCCAGCGAGCATTACCAGCTTCTTCAACATGTAATGACTGTTAATCTCAATTATTTCTTCTTTGCCCCACGGCTTCTCGATCATTCTCATACTTTCTCTTCAGTAATCCAACTAGATCTTAAAACGATTGTATTCCGGATGAAATTTAAAAAATGCATCGTAAAAACTCTTGACATATTGCTGCATTGACCATCGACTATTGAATCCGTACTTTCTCCTCATCCACGCTCGACCTTCATCTATATACATCTCTAGATTTTTTTCATAACCTTCGGTTTTGATCACGGCGGCATTGTTAAGTAAGTAAGATTCATTCTCGGATGACCATACTTTGCTTGATGCCTGCAGCCCAGTCATTTGCATAAGCTTTGGCAATCAGCTCATGCTCAGAACCGTAACCTCTAAAGTTGGTGCCATCGAATAAAAAGCTCATAAAATCTGGCTGTCGCATGTTAGATATTGCCTCAATAAGCTCCCTTCGAAGTAAGTATGAATTATTGTGAATGAACCAGAAATACTTAGTAGGTTCATTGTTTAGTAAAAATCTTTCTCCCCAGCGCTCTGAGCAAGGGGAAAGAATCCCCAAGCGCGGGTGCTCATGCAGGATTTCTATTAGTGGCTCTAATGTATTTTTTTGCTTAAGTTCCGTATCATTTGTTAACAAGAAGAAACTCCCATAGCTATTAAACTTACCTTCTTCTAGTAAACGTACTAAGCCATAGTTCATCCCGCGGCAATATCGCAGCCCATTAAGTATGGCATCCTCGGAGTCAGCGTGCCAGGTCGCATAACGACTCATTTTATCGGAATCTGAGCCTGCTTCAACTACATATATATCTGTCAAGCTACCATCGTACCTGGAAATATGCTCGTATAGAGCATCTGTAGTATTGGGCAGGTTGCGATTAAGTATAATCGTGCAAACTTTATCCATTGATATTAAAGTATTCTAAAGCAGTGAAGATAACGATAAATGCTGATGCTAATCTCCTCTTTTATTTTATGGCTCAGATCAATCCCTTTTGACTTCAGCTTTGTGGCTGCATCTTCCTTCAACTCCACAACTTCGTCGGCAGAAAAATTATAATGTCCCGCAATAATTGCCCTGTCTCTGTCACTAGCACAAGAATTATCCAGCATCCACTTAGACCATTTCCTTGAATCATAAGAGACTTGAAGGAATCTTTCCGCGTGACTCGTAAGGCCATTTGATTCAAGAATAGTAAGCAGTGCTTTAGTCTCTGCTACACCAAACTCAGGAGCCACATTTGCCGCGTGAATTCCCAGTCTTGGATGCCATTGTAGGCTTTCATCTGATAGATAGTCTGCATTATGCTCCTTCATGAAAATACCATGATTGTTGCAAATCTCTATCATCTTGGGTAATTGAATTTCGACAGGAATCTCATCTGCTATACGTATGGGTGAATCAAATGATCCTACATTTTGCATTTCCATCACGCGAGTACCGCATTGAACGACCACGAAAGTAGGATGAGGCAATTTGTTACGTGAACAAAAATTGTTGATTGCGCCCATACAGTAGTCCATTTCTGCTTGAGAATTTGTGCTACCACTCTGTTCTTCTGTGCCGACCTCAAAGATCACTTCCCTCGTTGATTTCTGAGCATGAGACCAACAAAAATCATATAACTCGAATAATCGGTCTAATACTGTATCTATATCCGGTTTTGTATGTATGTCTATGCTGGGGTCGATGTGGAGAACCTGAAATCCAGCTTCTATGTCTGCTCGAAAGGACGCCTTAGCCGAATCCATAGCAGAACGTAAACCTAACTGAGAATTTTGTTCTTGCGTATTTTGCCAAGGCCCACCATGATCTCGTGATAAGAGAATCTTTCCTTTCTTATCCCTTTTGTTTACATATTGCGCAAATGTCTCTGTAGTCCAATTGTTGACGTAGCCACCCCCAAAAACTTCTGAATCAACCTGTCTACGACTAGCTATTAACATAATGGGTATTTCGTGCTTATTCGCTATGTCTATGACAACATCTACGATGTTCGTGCTCATAGGACCTACACCCAATAGGGTGCACCTTCTGCTTTCAAGGAAAGTTTTGAGTTGGTTTGTCAGCATCTTGTGAGAGCTTTAAGACTCATAATGTATTCATATTCTTTGCTGTCTTTGAAAAATGTTTCTATCAGATGCAGACATGCCTCCGCCACAGCGCGATCACCACCACTTCGAGTAGTGGTGTACATTGCAGCAAACTTTGCCGACTGGTCTGCGTTTGCTGGCGCAATTGAATAACCGACGCTAGATAGTAGCCTCGAGTCAAAGATGCCATCACCCATAAATACAACCTCTGACAGATCAAATCTTTCTTGAACCCAGGACAGCCTTTCCGTAGAGCTAACAAGATCAAGCGGAAAGGACATGTCTTCAACAATACGCCTTTTACTTATCCTAAAACCCTTCTTGTCTGCTGTAATGAAGTGAATCGTGATCAGCGGTGATAGTAATACCAAGGCGTCATGGTCATCCGGTCCAAACACTTTGAACTGCTTACCAATCTCTGAATATAAGAAATGACCTGTGGTTAAAACACCATCAACGTCCATTATAAAATGTTTTGGTCTGATATCCATTGATTAGCTCCTAAGAATCGTAATAGTATAATTAGGAAAGTTTACCTGCTTCGTAAGCATCTCGACAGGTATACTTGTTTGAACGCAAAGCCACAAACTCTTGAAGTCTAGAATCCTGAACGTCTTCACCAAGTAATGAGTAACTTGCCTTATACGATATTGGAATCCCAGCTCTTGGCTGGGAAAGGTAGAATAACCCAATGGCCTTTCTCGTAACCGTGACTGGACAATCGAGAGGCTCAGGAACACCATGCCAACTATTTTGAGTTGTATCAAACAATAATACTCTGTTGAAAATGCAACCTATCCGTTTTTCTTCTATTAGTGAATCTTTGGAGCCGGAGTACATGACAAAATCACCCCCCCACTTTGGATCCCAATCTTCTGTTAAATAGATTAGTAGACTGTATCTCCGTTCCAGGCCCAATTTCGGATGGATACGGTAATCAAGATGCGGATTGAGATGGCCACCTTTAGTATGCAAGAATAAACCAGCACCATTGAGACCATTGTCTGGGTGAAGACAACCTACATCCACTAAGCTTTCAACAACACTGATGAATTCAGATGAATTTAAATATGTTATTAACTTATAAATAGCTGGCGTGAACTTGTCCCAATGATTGAGCAGTTTCTTATGTTCAAGAGGATTATCATACGGCCTTAGCTCAGAGAAAGAGTAAGGTGGAAAATCACTTGCTATACATTTAGCAACATCTTCATGGAGAAAGTTGTCAATAGTTATGTGGTCGAATGGATGAGACGACCGATTGATTTTCCATTTATCATGTGCTAGCATTGTAGAAGACACGAGATTCAGTTTGATACCCTCTTGCAATACTAGCATATCAGAAGACATACTGGAGTTCGCTGAAGACGCCTTACGCACTTCTAGGGGTTGTCGTAGAAATCACTATTCAGAACTCCTCCAAGAGGAACTTAAGCGTATTACCGGGAGACGTTACTGCCTACTGCTATCTCACTGCACAGATACGCTCAAACTGTCTATTCGCCTGCTTGAGTTATGTCCTACCCGGAAGGTTTTAGTTCCATCACTCACTTGGATCTCATCCGCTAGCTCGATATGTCTCGAGGGTTACCAGCCCCTCTTTGCCGATGTATCTCGTACATCATATTGCCTTGAATCTAGTACCATAGCTTCAGCGATCCATGACGGTAAGGTCTCAGCTGTTGTTGGAGTTCAGTTACTCGGAAACCTTTTTGACTATGAGATCCAAGAATTATGTGAAAGTAGCTCAATACCACTCATCGAAGACGCTGCAGAAAGTTTTGGAGCTGAGTACATCACTAACTCTGGCATCAAGAATGCTGGAGGGATAGGAACAATCAGTTGCCTAAGTTTTCATGCCACAAAACTTATTAACAGCTTCCAGGGCGGGGCTTTTTTAACAGACGATCCCGAAATTTACCGTAGGGCTAAATTACTATCTCATCATGGCATTGATGAGCAATCGTCAGGTAGATATTATTGGTCAGTGCAGCTCGGTGATAACTTCGCTTACAGTGACCTTCAAGCCGCCTTGGCGTACGGACATGTGCTCAACTTAGAAAAGCTGCTTCTGAATCGAAAGCTCATTTTTGATTCCTACAAGCAACTATTGTTAGATTCCCGGTACTTTGATCTTATGCCTGATATTAAGCGCGGGGGACAGAAGCAACCCTCCTATTGGCTGCCAACTGTTTCTCTCAAGCCAGAATTTTGCGGCCTTAATATCAAGGAAGTGCTGGTACAAAATAGCGTAAATTTTGGGTTTGAGTTGAGACCTATGTTTTATCCTCTTCATACGATGCCTACCTTTCATGACTACGAAACACTAGATTTATGCAATACTGCTTTTTTATCTGACAATTCCTTTAGTCTTCCTACTGGTAATAATATGATAGTTCAGCAGACGGAAGAGGTCGTATCGCGGCTGCATCAACTGATAGAATGGGCACTTCAGAACCTACCTAATGTTTGAAGAAGATCTTTCGAAACGTTTGTTGAGCTGGAAGAGCAATCGTGAGCTTCTTGAGTCATCTCGTAAGTTTACGCGTACATCCCTCTCGGCCGGTTATACGTATAATTTTCAATGGCTTGGGAAAAAGTTTATCCAAATGCCCGAGGATATACTCAATCTACATCGTATAATATTCAACACAATGCCAAGTGTAATAGTTGAAACCGGTGTAGCACATGGCGGATCATCTCTCTTTTATTGTTCAATGTTGCATCTTGCTCATCTATACAATCGATCTTCTGCTGAATTTAAGTATCTTGGATTAGATATCTCACTGCGCAATGACACCATTGATCACTTGTCAACGTCGGCTTTTGGAAGCAACATATTACTTTACGAATGCGATACTTCTTCGCCTAATGTACTTGACTTAGTTAGACCTAATATAACTGCCAATGATCGTGTTATGGTAGTCCTTGATTCATGTCATACCACTGAGCATGTTGCTGCAGAAATAAGCTTATTAGGCTCTCTTGTATCACACGGGTGCTACCTTGTTGTTTGTGATACTACAGTTGGTATACTTGGCCCAGCCCATAAAAACTGCAGATACGGTGTTAATAAAGATAATTCCCCTTACCAAGCCCTTCGAGCCATTCCTGATACCTTTGTACCTGACACTACACTTCACATGTCCCAACTCGCCAGCTGTAATTTAGGCGGCTATTATATACGTGTATAGAACAGCAAATGTTGTCAACGAGCGTCTTGCATCCTCTTCTCTCTCGCAGCACAGTTATTAATGACCTCTTTTCTATTCAAGAAGCATATGATGCGCTTAATGTGCAGAACCTAGACGATCTTTTTCTTCTCTGTGACTCCGCCAATAAGTCTGAAACCTTAACTTCGTTATACAAGCGTCTTAGGACTGTCAACTTTCTCAGCTTTTATCGCAGCCTCCTTGGTCGGCTTGAACACGTTATTGGTACTGACTATTATTTTCAGGCCTTACCAACCATCAGAATACAGTGGCCGAGTGAACGTGCCGGTACTTTACACATTGACTCATGGGTAGGCCATGGTTCATCCACTATTAACTTCTGGTTACCCATAACTCCACTTGATGATACATGTACAGTCTGGTTAAGTGACAGTTTCCATGCTTCAGACATTATTACTAGTATGGAACTTGGACTTATTTCCTTGCAAGAGTTAGAAGTAATTGCCAAGCCATATATGCGACCAGCAAGAGTAGAACTTGGATCGATCCTAACCTTTAATAATAGTATTATTCATGGATCTTATCCATCACAAAATCATAGACCAAGAATCTCCCTTGATTTTCGAATCTGCGTCCCCCCCTATCGTATTGGTATAAAAAAACTGGGAACTGATTACCTTCCTGCTATACAATCAAAACCAATACAGACTCAACCAAATATTAAAAAGCCAGCATTGACAGTAATCTACAGCACAGGTCTGGCAGCTCACCTCTCCCACGCAACACAGAGAGCTATCATCTACGACTTCTGTGCGGCCAATAACTTTGAGCCAGTTTACGAATGTTCAGAGTATTATAATACTCCCCACTATCCAAAAATTCATGACCTGCTCAAGTCGAATCAAGGCTTGCCTATTATATTAGCGACCAGCGCTGCTTACTCGGATATTAACTATATTCGCAGTCTTGCTCTTTCTTTTCAAACTCAGATTTTCGACGCATTTGCTAATAAGGAGATCTAATTGCACATGCCAACCACACGACTTGTACCTATATCTATTGATTATGTCACTCGAGAATATTTGTCTTGGCTACAAGATTCAGAAAACAGAACCTTCCTTCCTCATCTACCGCTCTATTCAAGTCTAAGTGAATTGACCAGTGATATTAGTTCGTTATTAATTGATTCAAGTATTTATCGCTTTGCTATCATATTTAGAGATGTTCATGTTGGAAATATCCAGTATAGAATTGTCTCTGCTGATGCACTTCTACTCTCCATTCTTATTGGTAATCAACAGTTTAGAGGTAGAGGTATTGGTCTTTCTGCCGTCAAACTTCTGATCAGTCTCCTTATTGATGAAGCACCTCAAGTGCGTGTTTTATATGCTCATATACATCCTCATAACACCTCTTCAATTCGTCTCTTTAGGCGGTGTGGATTTCAGTTCCTGGACCCCCGCTTTTCGTTTAATCTTCCACCCTTGATCATAGATTCCCTTGGTGTCCAACACCTCTATCATCTTTATCTTACACATTCATGAAGCGTTTGTACATTTATAATCCTCAAAAGACACTACACATTTCAGATAATCTCTTTGCTATTTTTAAAGGAGGTTTACTACCTAAGACTAAGAAATATGATCACCTTCTTACACTACTAAGGAATAAGCAAGCTTTCCTGCTTGTCGACTTTGATGGTTCAAGTTTCTTAGATTCCTCGATACCACTAATCTCTACAGTAGTCAGTCTACTAGAAGCTGTCTGCTGGTCCATTCTCAATTCGATACCGCTCACATCTATATGCATTCCTTGTTTCTTCAAACCTTCGGATAATGATTTCCTCTTTGTCTTTTCTCATGAACATCTTCAGAAGCCGCTAGTTTCTTCTTCCGTCCTTCTTAGGGCTAAATGTCCTATATTCGTTCATCTTAGTCACTATTTCTTCAGAACATATGAGATATCTATGAATGTTCGAGCGCTTTTTAAACCGATATGCATCAGCGAATCCTACCTTCCAGGGTGCCAATACTATAATCTATATTTTTCGGGTATCAATTTTAGACAATTGACTCCTGTCCTTCCCGATCGTTTCCGCTCATGGCGTTTTGATCACCACTTTCTTTCAAGGGATAAACGTTGCCTTGCTGTTGGTTCCTACCAAACCTATTCCCGACAGTCTCATACTAAGTATTTTATTGATCACTATTCTACTGACACCATTCATCCATTAAGAAAGGAGATATATCTGAACAGAGATTTTCTGTCAGCAATTATCTCATGTAACATTTCTAGTATTGATTCTCAACGATGTTTATATAATTCCTCTAGAAACTCTGTAGGCCTTCACCCTGATCGGCGCGGATTTACAACCTTTTACTTTAAATCAGACCACTACAAGGATGACATACGTTTACTGTATTCTCATCACAGATTTTGTATAGCAACTGATGAAGTCGGGTGTCTTGTAGCTATCAGTACCTATGAAGCAATGAGTTGTGGTTGTGTTTGTATCTGCATACCTAGTCAAACTCTTGCCAATTTAGGGCTTCATCCTCATATACACTATCTCCCGTTTGATGGCACTCTCGATTCTCTCATATCCTTATTACACAATCTTCCTTCTGACAATGATCTAGAACAAATTTCCCTTGTAGCTCGTGCACATGTTATTAAACGCCTTAATATACAATCCTTCTTGGCATCCCTATCTTTTTTATGACTGCTCTTTCACTCTCTAGCATCACTATTGTAATCCCCTCATACAATCGCTCAGCCCTCTTGAAGCGTTCTATTCGTTTCTGGAATGTTTCTTATCAGGAAGATGACAGACCACACCTTCTTGTCCTAGATGGATCAACCACAAGCCTTACAGAACTTCCTGACAGCGAATATCTTACCTATGTTCATACCCCTTTATGTGTCCATGATCGACTTCGTCTAGCTACCACTCTGATTAAGACTCCTTATTGCTTAATGGTCTCTGATGATGAGTATATTCTCCCTTGTTCCTTATACTCCATGCTATGCCATTTAGTCAACACGACTTATGCCTCAATCTCGGGAGGTGTTCTAGCCTACATCTGGCATCGTTCTACACCACCACGCACTCTTAATCTTTTCCCCATTTATACTACTAGTCTCTATACCTACCCACCCTCATTTACCAAGGCCGACCGTCTATTTAGTCATCTCGGCCATAACTACTCCCCTAAATATATCAACTCACTCATGTCCACGACACTATGGGTCTTGTCCATGTCACTATCCCTTGACTGTTCTCCACCTGTATTCGGTTTAAGTGAGCTAATCTTTGAAGCTTGTGCTTCTTACTTGTCCAGTCATACTGTTATACATGATGTCTATTGGCTCCGATCTTTTGATGTTCTTCCCACTGTTGCATTCTCTAAGGAATCACCTCATAATCCCAACAATTCAATGTCATCCCTCTCCGAAGAGGATATACTATCTATATCTGAGCGTTGTTCCGACTATCTTCGGGTCTCAGTTAACGATTTCTCGTCAGAAACTTACCATTCATTTAAGCACTCTCTGGCCCGATCATTATTAGCTAGAAAGTACTATGAAATGTCTGGGTATCCTCACGCTAATTTCCTGAAAAGTTTTAGAAATTATCAGTTTTATGGAGGTAAGCATCGCTTTGAGTTACAAGGCATATTGAACAGCCTTGGTTTACGCATATCTAACGATGACCTTGCTAATGTCCATGCATCTTTGTTACATAGCTAATTACACCCTTTGGACATCGGTATGATATCTGTTTTTGGATTTAACATGTTCACATTTAGAATTGCCTAATCCTGCTAACTCTCACGTTCCGAATTTTAATTTTTCACCCTGCACCACGCTTCAAGGCTTTCTATCTCTATTCTTATTCCACCAATAGTGAATGTTTCTATTTACACGCACCCAACACATTATATTATTATACCAACTACATATTAGCAGGACATCTGTGTGCTTTAGACTGCGTAAACATAATTGTCTTATCTCGGCCGTCATTCATTCACATATCTCTATCCTATATACCCCTAAATACTGCATTGCTGGACTTGCCTTGTTGTACTGCGTGCAGGGCCTGGTGCGTTTGGGTGTCAGCCTCAATGCCTCACAGGCCAGCCGTAGGGCTTGGTGCGCTACGCACTTCCCTTATCCGACAGCACCTTCTTGCATGTGATGTCTTGGCTGCCAAACCATGCCACGGCTCTAATCAGAAACCCGACAGTGGTGGCTTGCTTCTCTTCGGGCAAAACCTTGGAATAGGCAGGCCGTGTCGCATCGTCGATGGTGACGTGAGCATTTTTGTAGCCCGTACCGCTTGCATGCCCCAGGCGCCGCTCTCCCGTGATCCGGTAGCCGACGCGGGCAAACCTAGCCAACTGTTTGATTTTGACATGGATTATTTTGCTGGGTTGGTCCCATTGGTAATGGTGTAAAGGCACAGGAGGCTGCAAGCATTTCAGACATTCCAGGCCCATGGCTTCAAGGTTTCGCCCCACGGTGGAGAGCGGTGCTGCCAGATTCCTGGCGAAGCGTCTGAGGGTGCAGCATTGATGACGTAGGTCCTCGCCTTGCTGCAGTTGTTGCGTCTATCCACCAAGGCAGCGCGGCCGCCAGAGCGATAGCGAGTCAGCCACTTGTAGGCGGTGCGAAGGCTAATCCCAGCCTTAGCCGCCAGATCAGACAGGGACTCAGCGTTTTTAATGTTTGACGCACATGCCCTCCCGACTGACTGATGTCAGTCGGGCATAGGGGTGGGTATGCATCGGCTGTGAGGTCAGTGGGTCGGAGGTAACACCCGGACCATGACGACCTCAGATCACCTTGTCAGCTGAACCACCTGGTGGGACTACACAATTAGGCTCATTATCACTTTGACGCCCTTTTAATCTAATACTACCTATTCAACTATATTGTTACAATCTTTCCGCATAGTCGTTTTTGCTAATATCTCTTTTCCTTGCTACCATATCTTTGATCAATATCTGAGGCATCATGTCCCCATTCGTTGCATCCTTGCTCGGTTGTGGCCGCATGGGTCGTCAGCATGCCAACGTGCTCCGGCAACTTAAACTCACTCTAGTTGGCGCGGCCGACCCAAATGAGAATGCCCGACATTCATTCTTGTCATCTTGCCCTGAGGCCACATTACCTTTCTATTGCAGCAATATAACTGATTTGCTTAGCCATAGAGTCCCTGACCTGCTGGTAATTGCAACAACTGCAGACGGTCGCGCGGCACATACATTACAAGCCGTTCGTGCTGGAGTTCGCTTGATACTCTTGGAGAAGCCAGTTTCTAACTCCTTGGCCTCATGCCGTGAACTCCACGACGCATGCCTTACCTTCGGTGCTCGCATCGCGGTTAACCACCAGATGCGTTTTCTGCCCCAATATCAGATCCCTAAGGACTTACTCGTTTCACCAGCGCTTGGTGGCTTCTGTTCGATGCATGTTGCTGCAGGTAACTTCGGTATGGCGATGAACGGTATCCATTACTTGGAGGCCTTCCGCTATCTCGCAAATGAGGCACCCAATCAAGTATCTGCTTGGTTTGATCCGGTGAGACTCCCCAATCCTCGTGGGTCTCAGTTTCAGGACGTATCCGGTTGCATTTCTGTTACTACTGAATCCGGGCGGAGGCTCTTTATCGATGCCTCTGCTGATCAGGGCCATGGTGTACAGGTCACCTACATGGGCCGCAATGGTCGCATCACGGTGGATGAGCTCACCGGCGCGATGACCACTGTGGTGCGCAGCTCCGAGCATCGAGATGCCCCCACCAGCCGCTACGGGATGCCGGTAGAGATCGAGCAGCACCAAATCCCTCCGATCGAGTTGGTGGAGTCCACCAAGGCCGTAGTGCAGGCTCTGCTGGCCGGAGAGGGCTATCCCACCCTTGCCGATGCCACCCTGGCGGTGAAAACCCTGGTGGCGGCCTACCACTCCCATCGCCAAGGCGGCGTGCCTGTGCGATTGGCTGATATCGCCGATGACGATCCTGAAGTGTTCCCCTGGGCTTGATCACGGCCATGAAGCAAATCCAGGCGATACGCTTTGCCGCGAGCCATCTGCACTGGCTCACCCGGGATGAAAGCAGTCATGGCTGGTTCCAAATTGAATCTTTTTTAGACTGGTTTCCTTCCAGCTCTCAACAGCCCTTGCAGTTCGTGCAGGCGGCCGCCGTGCCCGCTGGGCGGATGTATGCCGCCAGCGGGCCCCTGCTCAAGCACCCCCCCTACACCTTTCAGCTGATCTCCGGCCACAGCGAGCACACCATTTTGCGTTGGCCTTTAACTTCGGGCCAAGCCGCTGTGCCGGAGGACAGCAGCCAACCCCACCACCACGCGTTTGACAGCCTCAGTTGGAAGCTGAGCTTGGCAGAGGCCCAACGTCTGCAACCTGAAGACTTGGCCACATGGTCCGCACCGCACCCCTGTCTCAACCTGCTGCTGGAGTGGCGGCACGTCACCGGCCTGCTGCGTCTGCAGGCGCCCCTTCGCCACTGGAACCACCGCGAGGAGCCTGCGGGCTGGCAGATCGAGACAGGCCCTCTCCTGTGGCCCCTCGATCGGCTCGCTTTTGCTGAGGCCCCCACCTCCGCAGGGCTCACCCCTGCCTGGTTGCATGCCAACCAAGCAGGGCGTGTCACCATGAGCGGTGATCGGCTGCCCTGCCACGAGCTCGAGGCGCGGCTCTCCCTCCTGGCGCTGACCTGATGGTTTCCACCTCACTTCTACGCGTGGCCGTGATCGGAGCTGGCCATATGGCCGCTGAGCACCTGCGTGCTTTTGCTGCTTGTCCAGAAGTGCAGCTGGTGGGTGTGCATAGCCGCAGCGCCGCCCGTGCCGAGGCTCTCGGCCAGGTCTATCCCGGCGTGGCGGTGTTCCCGAGCATTCAGGCGCTCTATGCCCATATCGCCGCTGACCTGGTTGTAATCGCCGTGCCGGAATTGGCCTGCCGAGCCGTGTGCGAAGAGGCCTTTCAGCACCCCTGGACGCTGCTGATCGAAAAGCCGGTCGGTCACACCCTTGCCGAAGCACGCCTGATCGAGCAGCAGGCCATTGCCCATGGCGCTAGGGCCTATGTAGCCCTGAATCGCCGCTTTTATGGCTCCACCCTGCAGTTGCAGCAAGCCTTACAAGGCATCGAGGCGCCCCGCGTGGTCACCATTCTCGATCAGGAAGATGCTGCAGGTGCACTTGCCGCTGGCCAGCCGCCGGAGGTGGTGCGCCACTGGATGTTTGCCAATTCGATCCACCTGATCGACTACTTCTCGCAGGTCTGCAGGGGTGATCACGTTTCTACTCAGGTTCTGAATCCTTGGAATCCCTCGGCCCCGGGCCCTGTGATCGCCCAGCTCCAATTCAGCTCGGGCGATCTTGGCTTGTATCAGGCCGCGTGGAACGCACCCGGCCCCTGGAGCGTGGCGGTGAGCACCCCGCCGTTGCGGGCCGAGCTGCGGCCGATCGAGCAGCTGAGCCTGCAGCGGGCTGGGTCGCGCCAAGTTGAATGGCAACCAGCCGATCCCCTCGATCAGCGGTTTAAACCAGGATTGCTGCGCCAGGCGCAGGCCGCCATCCAGGCTGCCCGCGGCGAAGCCACCACGCTGCCAAGCCTGGCGGAAGCCAACCTCAGCATGGCGCTGGTGGCCTCGATCTACGGCATGGCATGACCCTGCTGGCTTTGATTCCCGCCCGCGGCGGTTCCAAGGGCATTCCCGGCAAAAACATCCGCCCCCTGGCAGGCAAACCACTCATCGCCCACACCATTGCGGCGGCGCTGCAGGTGTCAGCTCTTGAGCGAGTTGTTGTGAGCACTGATGATCCGGCCATCGCCACCGTGGCCCTTGAATGGGGTGCCGAGGTGCCGTTCTTGCGTCCACCGGAGCTGGCGGCCGACGACACACCGGGTATCGCACCCGTCTTGCATGCCCTGGAGCAGCTCCCTGACGTGGCCCAGTTGTTGCTGCTGCAGCCCACTTCGCCGCTGCGCAGCAGCGCCGATATCGAGGGCCTCCTGGCCTTTCAGCGCACGCGCCAATGCCCGTCTGTGGTGTCGGTGTGTGTGAGCAGCAAGCACCCTCAGTGGAGTTATCGCTTGGCGGCGTCTGCAGAACTGAGCCCATTCCTGCCGCCAGCGCCAGCCGATTGCCGCCAGCAGCTCGAGCCGGTCTATGCCCTCAACGGGGCGATGTATCTGTGCGACCGCGCCTGGCTGCAGAATCACGGCAGCTTTGTGGGCCCAGGCACCCTGGGCTATCCCATGCCACCCGAGCGCTCCGTGGATATCGACACCCCCCTCGATTGGCTCTGGGCCGAAACCCTGCTGCAACACGACGGTGAGTTCAGATGAGCCGGGTGTTGGTGACAGGTGCCGACGGCTTTATCGGCTCCCACTTAGTAGAAGAACTCCTAGCGGCGGGCCATCAGGTGCGCGCCTTCTGCCTCTACAACTCTCTCGGTAGCTGGGGCTGGCTCGACAGCCTTCCATCCGCGCTCCAGGCCGAGCTCGATGTGGTGCTTGGTGATATCCGCGACCCCCTTTGCGTGCGGGAAGCGGTGCGGGGCTGCGAGCAGGTGTTCCACCTTGCCGCACTGATTGCCATTCCCTATAGCTACGCGGCGCCGGCCAGTTATATCGACACCAACATCCACGGCACCCTCAATGTGGTGCAGGCCGCCCGGGATCTGGGGGTGCAGCGGGTGGTGCACACCTCCACCTCCGAAACCTATGGCACCGCACAGTTTGTGCCGATCACGGAAGACCATCCCTTGGTGGGCCAATCGCCCTACGCCGCCAGCAAGATCGGCGCCGATCAGCTGGCCCTCAGCTACTGGCGCAGCTTTGAAACGCCGGTGGCCGTGCTGCGGCCGTTCAACACCTATGGCCCCCGCCAAA
>Ga0194123_10004181_pt1 | contig 16550 bp, 13 predicted proteins | sample TA2MahsurfametaG_5_FD_155479 | JGI IMG/M metagenome (GOLD analysis project Ga0194123, IMG submission 155479) | Freshwater microbial communities from Lake Tanganyika, Tanzania - TA2015023 Mahale A surface | ecosystem: Environmental > Aquatic > Freshwater > Lake | place: Tanzania: Lake Tanganyika... | reverse complement strand
CTGAGGACCCTTCACGGGTCCGAAGTCATTTTACGAAGTAAAATGACAATCCGAAGTCATTTTACGAAGTAAAATGACAATCCGAAGTCATTTTACGAAGTAAAATGACAATCCGAAGTCATTTTACGAAGTAAAATGACAATCCGAAGTCATTTTACGAAGTAAAATGACAATTCGAAGTCATTTTACGAAGTAAAATGACAATTCGAAAATATTGATAGTAAATTTTTTATTATTTTATCCATTATTGTGTATCCAACATGGACCCTACTCAAGCTGAAATTAATGCTGCTTTTAATGAATTTTCTGGTTATGATAATATTCAGCTGGATTGCGATGATTTTGCACAGGATTATGCTGAATTGCAACAGGCTTATGCTGAATTGCAAAAGGATAATAATTTTTTGCAACAGGATTATGCTATATTGCAAGAGAATTATGCTAGATTGCAACGGAAGAATGATTTTTTGCAACAGGAGAATTCTGATTTGAAACAGGAGAATGCTAATTTGAAGAATCAAATTGCTGACTTACAAAAACAGTTGTCTTCCAGACCTTCAATAAATGCATCTGCTCCTGAATTCAAACCACCGACAACTGTTAAACTACCTGCTGGACAAGCTACGGTTAACCAAGCTGCTGAACTATCTACTGTTAAGCCACCTGCTGAACTATCTACTGTTAAGCCACCTGCTGAAAAATCTACTGTTAAGCAACCTGCTGAAAAATCTACTGTTAAACTACCTGCTGGACAAGCTACGGTTAACCAAGCTGCTGAACAATCTACTGTTAAGCAGCCTGTTCCACGTTCTGCTAGGCTACCTGCTGGGCAAGCTACTGTTGCACAACCACCTCCAGAGGAAAAGAAGGTACAATTTGTTGATGAAGCTGCTGAAATGGCGAAAGCAAAAGCTATTAAATCAGCTACAGCAAAGTATAATGCACTTTCTAGGTTACCACAAGAGGGAAGAAAGGTTTTTGACATCTCATATAAGAAAAATGAGAAATCTTTGTCTGTTCTTGAGTTTTTTTGTTCAATCGGTTTACCAAAAACACGTAATCAACTCGAGAAGTATTCCAAATCTTTGAAAGAGGAAGAACGTTCTGAACAATCTTGTGGTGTAACAATGTTTATGTTGTATCATTTTACAACATCAAAGACGCGCACTTCTGACCAAGATTTTGTTGATTACCTGTGTTCAAAAAAGGGATGTATCCAGGATGAGGATTTTTTTAGAGATGTATATTCTAAGAAATGAAGGGCATTGTCATTTTACTTCGTAAAATGACTTCGGGGCTTAAAAGCCCCTCAGTTCGCCATATGTTATTTTGACCTTAGGTCAAAATAACACTCGGACCCATAGAGGGTCCTCGGTTCGCATGGCATAGCCATGCTCACAAGCTATATTTTATAAGAAAAACATGAAATTATCTGGAATATTAATCCAGAGATATTTTATAGCAAAAAGCTGGATTTCTGGAATATTAATCCAGAAATAGATTTTATAAGAAAAACATGAAATTATCTGGAATATTAATCCAGAAATAGATTTTATAAGAAAAACATGAAATTATCTGGAATATTAATCCAGAGATAGATTTTATAAGAAAAACATGATTTATCTGGAATATTAATCCAGAAATAGATTTTATAAGAAAAACATGAAATTATCTGGAATATTAATCCAGAGATAGATTTTATAAGAAAAACATGATTTATCTGGAATATTAATCCAGGGATAGATTTTATAGCAAAAAGCTGGATTTATCTGGAATATTAATCCAGAGATAGATTTTATAAGAAAAACATGATTTATCTGGAATATTAATCCAGAGATATTTTATAGCAAAAAGCTGGATTTCTGGAATATTAATCCAGAAATAGATTTTATAAGAAAAACATGATTTATCTGGAATATTAATCCAGAGATATTTTATAGCAAAAAGCTGGATTAATATTCCAGAAATCCAGAGATATTTTATAGCAAAAAGCTGGATTTCTGGAATATTAATCCAGAGATATTTTATAGCAAAAAGCTGGATTTCTGGAATATTAATCCAGAGATAGATTTTATAAGAAAAAAAGCTGGATTTCTGGAATATTAATCCAGAGATAGATTTTATAAGAAAAACATGATTTATCTGGAATATTAATCCAGAGATAGATTTTATAAGAAAAACATGATTTATCTGGAATATTAATCCAGAGATAGATTTTATAAGAAAAACATGATTTATCTGGAATATTAATCCAGGGATAGATTTTATAGCAAAAAGCTGGATTTATCTGGAATATTAATCCAGGGATAGATTTTATAGCAAAAAGCTGGATTTATCTGGAATATTAATCCAGAGATATTTTATAGCAAAAAGCTGGATTTCTGGAATATTAATCCAGAGATATTTTATAAGAAAAACATGATTTATCTGGAATATTAATCCAGAGATATTTTATAGCAAAAAGCTGGATTTCTGGAATATTAATCCAGAGATATTTTATAAGAAAAACATGATTTATCTGGAATATTAATCCAGAGATATTTTATAGCAAAAAGCTGGATTTATCTGGAATATATTTTATATTTTATATTTTATAATTTAACTTGTGAGGCCCCGGCCGAACCGAGGACCCTTTACGGGTCCGAGATTTTTAATCAGTTTGATATCAAACTGATAAAAAATTGATAGTAGATTCTTTTAATTATTAGTTCATTTTGGTAAAGAATTATGCCAAGCAAATTTTCTTCTCAATCCTCTCAGTCCTCTCCCAGGTCAAAAACACCTGCAAATGCTAGGTCAAAGACTCCTGCTAGGTCCAAAACACCTGCGAAGACGATTATTGCTGAAAAAGATGCAAGAATTGCTGAATTGGAAAAACTTGTTGCTGCTCAAAACGCCAGTAAAACTTCTAAAAAAAGTAATGCTGGTAATGCTGGTAATGCTGGTAATGCTGGTAATGCTGGTAATGCTGGCAATGCTAGTAATGCTGGAAGAGCAAAGACACCAGTTCCGAAGACTAATGTCGGACAACCTGTTGATATTCAGTGCGATGTTCAAGTGAAGCCACCTGCTCAAAAACAAGTTATTCAACCTGTTGTGAAAAAAGCTAAAAATTTGTTGGATTTGGTTGAGAATCAGATTGATAAGTCAACTCGTGTTGTCCAAGCTACTCTCGATTCAAAAATATCAGATATGTTGCAAGGATGGCCAAATTTATTAGCCGCATTAACTAAACCTATCAATGGTACACAAACCTTGTCTCAAAGAGGTTATATGGTGCTTTTTGCACATTACCTTACTGAACTTGGTACATTATCTGATGATAGTGCTACTGTTTTGCTTATTGCTTTGTCTGGATGGAATACCATCAATGTACCTGCTCAATTTACCCAGGATGAATTTAGCACTATCAAATTACCTACGATTGGACAAAATGCGCTTTATGAAAAGGCAATTCAACGTGTTCTTAGACAATATTGTGATTGGTGCACAACAAAGAAGCAAACTGTTTCAAGGTTTGAATTCAAGTTTAATAATAGTAAAACTAGTATTCCATTTGATAATGCTACACTTCATTCCCAAATATTATCATTTTGCCTCTAATTGTAATTTTGTCTCATGAATGAGACAAAATTACTTCGGGGCTTTTAAGCCCCTCAGTTCGCATTGTAATTTTGTCTCATTCATGAGACAAAATTACTTCGGGGCTTTTAAGCCCCTCAGTTCGCATTGTAATTTTGTCTCATTCATGAGACAAAATTACTTCGGGGCTTTTAAGCCCCTCAGTTCGCATTGTAATTTTGTCTCATTCATGAGACAAAATTACTTCGGGGCTTTTAAGCCCCTCAGTTCGCATGGCTATGCCATGCTCACAAGTTAAATTTTATTATAAGATTAATTATTTTGAAGAGTAAAACAGTTCAAAATGATAAGAGTATATTTTTATTTATAGAAATTTTTTTAAGTATTGTAATTTTGTCGAGTTTACGATGCAAAATTACTTCTGGTAGAATAATCATTTTGCCGAGTAAACTCGGCAAAATGACTCGGGCCCATAAAGGGCCCTCGGCTCACTACGTTCGCAAGTTAAAATTTATTAGTTCGCAAGCTAAAATCATTATAATTAAATGTAGATTGCGAGGCCAAAAAAGGCCGAGCTTCGAGCTTCATTGAAGCTCGAAGTAATTTTGACGAGTTTACGAGACAAAATTACAAAATTACTTCGGGGCTTAAAAGCCCCTCAGTTCGCATGGCTATGCCATGCTCACAAGTTAAATTTTATTATAAGATTAATTATTTTTAAGAGTAAAACAGTTCAAAATGACGAGGGCCCTCGGCTCACTACGTTCGCAAGTTAAAATTTATTAGTTCGCAAGCTAAAATCATTATAATTAAATGTAGATTGCGAGGCCAAAGGCCGAGCTTCGAGCTTCATTGAAGCTCGAAGTAATTTTGACGAGTTTACGAGACAAAATTACAAAATTACAATTTTAGAAGAAAATTACTTTAACTTGTGAGGGATTTTCCCGAACCGAGGACCCTTCATGGGTCCGAGATTGAGCGACGACAGGAGCGAAATTCGATTGAGCGAAATTCGATTTATTTTCAATTTTTCCTATGATAACACCTTCATTATTTTTGTCTAATTCAATAAGATTATTTTTAGAATCAACATAATATGTTTTATTATTGTAAAAAAATTCTTCACAATCTAATTCATTATCACTATCACTATCACTTTCAATATTACTTTCAATATCACTTTCAATATCACTTTCAATATTACTTTCAATATTACTTTCAATTGTATTATTTTGAATAAACATGGCAAGGTCATCTTTGGATTCAATTCTGTGGACTATGTCTTTTTTTGAATCAATTGTGTGGACTATGTCTTTTTTTGAATCAATTCTGTGGACTATGTCTGTTTTTGAATCAATTGTGTGGACTATGTCTGTTTTTGAATCAATTGTATGGACTATGTCTGTTTTTGAGTCAGTTTTTGAGTCTGTATTTGAGTGTGTTTTTGAGTCTGTATTTGAGTGTGTTTTTGAGTGTGTATTTGAGTGTGTATTTGAGTGTGTATTTGAGTGTGTATTTGAGATATGTAATGTTGTAAAAATTTTATGTGTATTATTAAAAGATTTTGTTGGTAAAGAGAAATAAATTTCTTTTGAGATAGCTTCAGCTCTATTTTTAAGAGAGATTGTATTAAAAATGTGAATAGATTCAAGGTTAATATTTTTGTAAAAATTTTTATTAGAATTATTTTTTTTGATATGTGGAATTAGTTCATCATTTAATTGAAGAAGTAAAGTTAAATTATCAATTTTAATTGAAGAAATTTTATCAAAATGTTTAATACATTTTTGATTTTTAATTTGAACTAAATTGTTACATAATGCATAATAATTATTTTTAGAATCAATATAAACCTTTTCCTTTTTTAATATTTTTGATGCAATCTTCTTCTTATCTTTTAGCAAAAATAAAAATCCACAACAATATGATGTGGTTTTTATCTCCTGACTTTCATCATCTTCATTCAATGATTTTGCAATCTTTTTCTTACTCTTTTTATCTTCAGTCAAATTTATTCTTGAACGAATACTATCAAATAATTCGTCAGAAATTACTGGCACTTTTCCTGCTTTCTTACTCATTTTATAATGTAAAATTAATACAAACTAAAAAATCAATTTTTTCAAATTTCAATCGTATAATCTATCAATTGAAATTCACTATTTTCATTCATAGTCCCAATATAATTTGTTTTGATAAAATTTTTAAAATTAATTATACTGGATATAGGATTCATCAATATTTGGTCACATAATTCCTTCAAATCATCCCGGTGCACATATACCAAATTACCTGTCTTATCACTATACAACATAATAACGCTATAATAATCTTCTGGAACTTCATCACTATTTTCAATTAATCGTAAATCTACGACATATCTTTCTTCTTCAATAATAGATGTATTAATTAATTTTTTCTCTGGTACTCTATAAGAACTTTTATCAATTCCAACATGTGTTTCCAAAAAATTCAATCTTTCTAAAATTGAATCCAACTCAGTTAGAGTTTGAGCAACAAGACTTTTTAATTGATAAATCTCCCTCTCAACATCAATCTTTGCAGATAAACTGCTTTTTATTTTTCTAATTTCCTCGTCAACTGACATCTTTATAATTAAATTAAAAACATCAATATTTTAATTCAATTTTTTAACAAAGAGTAGCTTCGTTAAAAATTGATTTTTTATTTGATAATTATATACATAAATATAAATAATTACTTAAAAAATAGATGGATGAATACAGAAATGCATTAAATAATTTATCCTACAATATAAGATGTAATAATTCATACAATGAATATAATGCAAATGAATATAATAATTATCAAATAAATCAAGACTCATATAATCAATTGAGAAGTGATGTACAAAAATATTACAATCGTTAAACGCTAACAATTCTAAACTGTTTTTCTGTCCCCTGGGCATACGCCACAGGAATCCATTCACTATTTTCATACACCAAACTACTACCACTGTCGTAGAATCTGTTTTGGTATTTATAAAGCCTCTTTAATTTCTTCCCATTAGGCAAAGGTTTATTCGCCCTTCTTAATAAATCTATTTCTACTGGAGTACAATACGGAAAAAAAGCCTGATTATTTGTACTTGCTGGCGCTAATGTACCATAACCACTTAAATTATCAAAAGTATTATTATTTTGTCCACCTTGTGAACTTGGATAAGGACCCCATCCATCTGTAGTGTTCCAATTATTCCAGGTAGTTTGCCACCAATAATCATACTCCAAAGGAGGTACTTTTGTCATATCTGGGTATGAACATCCTTGACAACATTTTTTATAATTACATGCACAACTACATTTAGTTTCTGACATACTCTAATTTATATTTTATTTATAAAAAAAATAAAATGTAAAATTAATTATATGAACAAACAAGATTACTCTCCTCACTTTGTCTATCTTCCAAAAGCAAAACTTGAAAAAAAAGCAATCCAAACAAACCTAAACAAAAAAGGTAAAGTTACAATCTCTCCAATGTCTGGCTCAGAACCAGATTATGACCCTAACAAATGGAATCTCAATCAAGACATAAAAAATAATCACAACTGCTACTCTTACGCAATTAACCATATTAACCCTAAAAGAAAAGGAAAACCTCAACCTGGATACTTCTCCGGCTACGACCACATTGGTGATAACGAATATAAATGCGTAAATTTTTATAAAAGACTTAAAGACGATAGCCCATCACTATATTTAACCTCTTTTGAAGAACCTTGTCAAAAAGGTTTCCATAAAGGATTTATCGCAATTGACGATAAAGAAGATGACCAAGATTACCACTTCTACCGCCAAGATAAAACAGGTAGATGGTCACACAAACCAGGCAGAACTAACGTACAAAATACGGATGCTAGCGGTAAAAAAATATCAAACCCTTTAACTGCTAATAGAAATTATCAATATTTTTCATACAAAAAACCGTGCTTCTTTTTTTGTGTAAATCCAAAATTAGCAAGAACTCATGCTACAAAAATAAATGAAAAAAAATCTATATTCAATCTCGATTTTTAACTTTAATCAATTCTTTTATTCTATTCCTTGTTTCATCTGGAATGGAAAACTCTCTTATTTTTGTTTCTTTTTCTACATCAATTCTATCCTTTGATAACTTCAATAAACCAACAATTTCTGATATTGACATATTCAAATTATATCTTATTCTCAAATAATTTTTTATTGTTTTTACTAATTTCATTAACTTTTCTGGAGTATCATAATACTCATACTTATGATTCACATAATACTTAATAGGAGGCTCCTCAATTTCTACCTTTAAAGGCAAATAATAGTTATATCCTATTAAATCAGCATAAGCAGCAGCTCGAAATCTTCTTCGTCTTCTCTCAATATCAGCTTCCATCGTTATAAGTTTTATTCCCATCATTGTTATATGAAACCTGGGATTAAATATCATATCTTCATAATCTTTTGCGCCAAAATGATTTGGCCACTCTTTTAAAAACCATTGCTCCAAATATCCCTGCTTTTCCCCAACCTTCCATTCACCATATCCCCGAAAACTATTATCACCAACACCCAATATATGCTCTCCTCCCTTTAGATATTTCTCAGCTATCATTTTCAAACCACCTGTAGGCTCTGGATTATGATAAATTATAATATCTATATCACTTGGCCTCCTCAAGCCATAAAAATAAAATATTAATCCACTAAATAACAAAAAACGCTTCAAATCGATTGTATCTACATGTTTCACCAAATAATTCCTTATACCTAAAAATAGCAACTTCCCAGCGTCATTCTCAAATTCTATAAAACGACTTAATAAAGCCTCATTAAAATATAAAAAATTACTAGGATTGAGTACCAAACTAGCATATGAATAAGATGAATCATAACCAAATTGATAATATACACTTTCAAAACCTCTATGTTCGTCTTTTAATAAAAATTCAATAGATTTCGCCATCAAATCAATATCATCCCTAGTCTTTACTGGATTTCTATCAAAAAAATAACATTTAATTTTTCTTTTGTCTTTTTCATTTTCCCAACCTAATTTTAAAATAATTGATTCCAGCAGGGATAAGTTTTTAAATGATTTTCTTTCAATGTTTGTCCAAAATAATAGAAATAATGCTTCTTTTCTGTTCACTTCTAACGTCTTTTCCATCAAAATATTACCACATTCCTGGATAATCTTATTAACTTGAGAATCCAGAGAATTTGTATAATTGAAAATTATTGTATATTGTAAATTCTCCCAGCACTGCAAATAATTCTGGAATATCGCATCCCTCTCATAATCCATATCAACCGTTTTTATTACATCATCCTTTATAAACTTTTTAGCATTCGTAACATTCTTTTTTAATAATTTAAAATATGGAACTGTTTTATAATAATCCAGTAATCTCTGGATTGGAGTTATAATATCATTCTTTGATACTGGTTGAAGAGGTTGCATTTTATATTTTACATACCAACTCTCAGACCTATCTGGAAAATATTCCAGGAAATATGGTTTAAAATCCTTTTTAAAATTACAATCTATTGAATTTTTACACAAATTATAAAATAAATACTTTTTCTTTGCTTCATCCATTAATTATATTAAGAAAATCTATGACTTAAATAAAGCTTCTAAATCCTCAATTGACTTTTGCTTCCTTACCAATTCTGCAAAATAATCAATCAACAATTCTCTCACCAACTTAATATCACAAAAATCTGCAAAATTTAAAGCTGCAGCTATATTTTCAACATTAGATTCTCTCAAAAAATTACGTCTTTCTTCTTCCATTGTTCCATGCTCAATATTATGCAAAAGTATTGTAACATTTTTAATGGTATCTTCAGATGCACTTTTATCCAAAATAGGAATCTCTGCAGTATTTCCACATGATTGCAACAAATTCTGTATCAACTGCGAATTCTTAACAAATATAGAATCCAATGTTCCAATTGAATTATCAACCAAAATATACTTATATTCCATTTTAATGATATGGTTATCAGTAAAATAATATTTCAATTTTTTATAATAAAAGCATATCTTTCTGCTATTTCATCAAGGTATTTATATCTATCAGTACTACTAAAATGTCCACTTTCCATATTTGTTTTTAAAACAATTATAGTATCACAATTTTTTGCTTGATGATATCTTAAATTTGCAACAAATTTTGCTGGTTCCCAGTAAGCAACTCTGGGGTCATTCAATCCAGCATTTATATAAAAATTAGGATAACACGAATTTGATAAAATATTATCCATAGGTGAATACTTCTTTATATAATCATAATGGCGCTTCACATTTGTATTTCCAACTTGTAACCATTCACCTGTAGTTAGAGGAATAGAAGCATCTGCCATTGTCACTAATACATCAACAAAAGGAACTCCGGCTAGAACATTTCTATATAATTCTGGCCTCATTAAAGCAACTGCGGAAACTAATAATCCACCAGCACTTCTTCCTTCTATATTTAATTTATCTGGCGCACAATATTTATTTTCAATAAGAAATTCACTTACTTTTATAAAGTCCTTAAATGTATTCATCTTCTTTAACATTTTTCCATCTTCATAAAATATTTTTCCCAGATACGAACTTCCTCGTGGATTTGCTATAACATATATAAATCCTCTATCAATTAATGGAAACAACTTTTCATCAAATTTTATTTCAACATTCAAACCATAACAACCATAACCATATAAAAGACAGTTACTGGAACCATCTTTTTTAAAATCTTTTTTCATTAAAATATCTACTGGAACTTCTCCAACAAAAACTCTCTCTACTTTGTAATCGCCTGGATTAAAATTCTTCGTATTCATTTTTTTTATCTCAATTTGCAATCCAGAATTCAAATCTAATTCATAATAAGTCTTTGGAGTAACAAAATCTTGATAAAAATAAATTATTTTACTAGACGAAAAATGACTATACACCAAATTCATAAAATATCCTCCATCAAATTTACAATAAATATTATCATATATTATGTTCATCTGGGAATCCAGCTTTAAATATCTAATATATTGTTGTCCATTAGTTCTGCAACTTAAAATAACACCATCTTTTACAACATCAATTTGTTCCAGGAATACAGATTCATCATAAGGTATTAAATTTTGCCAGATTTGTTCTTTAATTTTACAAAACATGATATTGTAATTTTTTTGATTATCAGTGTTAGTTTTGATTAATAAATAATCCTGGAATATTTTTACATCGTAATCCAAATTTTTCTTTATCTTTCTGGGACAAAATTTTTTATTATCAAACCAAAAAATAATCGCAGCAGATTCATTATAACTTTGTATTCTACAAATTATACAGTCAAAATTATTTCCTGGCTCAATTTCTACTTGTCTTTCAACATTCTTTTCTTCATATAATAAAATATCTTTTCCAGAGGATAATTCGTATTTTCTTAATTGATAGGGACGGTTTGCTTCATCTTCTGCGACATAATAAACAGAATTATTGCTTAATAAAAAGTTAGAATATAATACTGGAGGAATATTATGTGTAATATCTTGTAAATCTGGGAATGTTTTAAGAATAACATTGTATTTTTCACTTCCATTTGTATCTATACCATAACCAACTATAGATAAATCTGGACTAAAAACTGGTTGATTAACATCAAGAGTTTTATGTTCTTTTTTTAGGTCATTTGGGTCCAGATAAATATGTTTTTTATTATCTTTTTTGAATGAATAAATTGGGTATGATTTTCCTTTATTATATTCAGAATAAAATCTGTAAGGACTTTCAAATCCAAAAATACCTTCTGGAAGTTCAATTGTATCATAATCTTCAATCATATTTTTTCGAAGTTCACTGGCAATTTTATTTTTAATGGGAAGAATGCCTTTCGATAAAATAAAATCAGTGTATTTATTTTCATCTTCAAGATATTTTAATACTTTCTTACTTTTCCTGGAATCATCACGCAGCCAGTAATAATAATCCTTTTTAATAATTGTATTTTTCATAGCGTTTCGGCCTTTATTTTTTCCCGGCTCAATACCAAAAATAACATCATGTGAATGTCTTTCAGCTATTGGAGGTTCCATATTATTAATTTAATATGATATTTTGTTTAAATTTAATTTCGAAATATTTGTATTATTATAATTTCGTATTGAACTTAAAAAAATAATAATTAGATATTAATAATGCCGAAATTTAGAAATGAAAATGAACCAACAATTAATATGATTGAGCAGGGAAATGGTATAGACAAAGGAAGATATTTACCAGCACATTCAATAGATATGATATTTTGTCATCCACCTAATTATAATAATTCAAATGATAAATTATTAAATAATTGGGGATGTGATAATGATTATTATCAATGGTTTCGAACATTTGCAAACATTGCTGCGAATAAGTTGAAGAAAACTGGAGTTTTTTATTTAATTGGGGATATTGATAATGTAAATAAATTAATAAGTATTATTGAAGAATTTGGATTTATACACATTGATACATATTATTTTACAAAAAATCGTAAAAATAATGGAGTAAGAAAAATAACTGGAAAAAATGTTAAAGTAATTGAATCTATTTTTGTTTTTATTAAAGATTTCCAGAAAGATATTAAAAAATTATTAAAATTAAAACAGCAAGAAGCTAAAAAATCTGCAAGAGAAATTAATATGGAATTAACTGGTAATCCAAATGGTGGTGGTTATTGGTCTTTATATTGTGGAGAAAATTCCAGAAACATGATTCCAACAGAAGAACATTGGGAAAAGTTAAAAATTTTGTTGGATATTGATATAGAATATGAGAATATAAATACGCAGTATAGGATGTTTGAGGGAGAAAACTTATGGGAGGATATAAATTATGAGGATGATAAGTTTTTGAGTGGGGTTAATATTCCAGTAATTTTATTTGAAAGGTTAATAAAGATGAATAGGAAAAATCCAGAGGAATTTATTATCTGGGACCCATTTTGTGGATATGGAAATTCAACTCTGGCATGTAGAAAATTAAAATGTAAATATTATGCCCAGGAATTAGATATGAAAGTATATTTTAAAGCAATGATAAATACTGGAAATTCAGTTAATATAAGTAAACCATTATTAAGTCAGCAAATTGAAACAATAGAAATATAAAAATTGAATTTAATTAACGTTCATTTATTAGCAAATAAATGAAGAAAAATTTTTTTGTTTCTGTAAAAAATATTTTGGATGATTGTCAAAAAGTAATTGACAAGGAAAGTCCAGAAATAAATTTAAGAAATGTTCTTGACGATTTACCTGATATTGAGCCTCCAGAAATAGTTCGAAAGATAAAAGCTGGATATGCGGGAAATGTTGGGGAAAATATTATAGAAGAATGTATGAAATCACCTTCAAAATTAAATGAACCAAAATCCCCAGTCTTAGAAGAAGAAGAAGTTGAAGAAATCATAGATGAATCGAAACTAGACAGTGCTTGGAGACATGTTTTTAAGACACTTTCTATTGAGCCAGGAAATATTGAAAGTATGTTGGTGACGAATAAGCAAATTAAAAAAGCAAAATCTACTTACAAAGGGGAAGCACAACAGTTTGAACCCAGATTAATGTGTTATCAAAATACATCAAGGCCAAAAATATTTGTAGATAATAATTTATATTTGATAGCATTGAAAAATGGGATTTATTTATTAACGAAGGTGAGTATATATAAAAAGATTAATATTATTGGAGGAGAACCTATTTATGTACAAAGAAATGATAATATTTCAGTGTTGGAAATAGGTAATAGTGAAAGTAGTCGGATTGATAATTTATATTATGCTGGTGTATTTAATGATATTTTGGGTGAAAGAATAACTGCAGGGCCTTTGTTAAATGGAAGACATAGATGTAAGTTTGATATGATTTTTGGAGGTGAATTAAAGAATGTTAATGGTGTTCAGGTAGAAGTTGATGCGTGTTATGAATCTGAAAATAAGATTTTAATTGTTGAGGCTAAAAATGAGCAGAAGAATGTAAATTATTTTAACATTAAACAGTTGTATTATCCTTTTAGAATGATATATGATGGTATTCGTGAACCAAAAAAGGAGATTGAGTGCATTTTTATGAATACATTGGATGGAATTACGCATATATGGAAGTATAAATTTGAAAATCCAAAAGATTTTCATAGCATTCAAGAAAATGGCTATTATATATATTCATTAGTATAAACTAAGTATAGGGTACGAAAGGCAGATTACCATAAGGGTAAGCGTAGTTAAAAAAGTGAATTTTAAAATATCTGAATATTTTATAATTAATATGTTATTTCCTAGTATAAAAAGAGATGGAATACAATCACCAATAAAATGGGCTGGTGGTAAAACACTAATGTTTGAATATATAGAACCATTATTAAAAAATAATAAAAATGTTTTTGTTGAATGTTTTGCGGGTTCTCTAGCAATTACATTAGAATTTCAGCCTAGAAAAGTAATAATAAATGATATTTGTTTTCCTTTGATTAACATGTGGGTTGTTATTAAAGATTTTCCAGATGAATTATGTAATACATTAGAAATTTATGCAGATAATACAAAATTTAATAATGAAACAAAATTTTATGATATAAGAAATAAATTCAATAAATTGAAAACAAAAAAGAGTCTTACAAATAATGATAAAATATTATTGGCAGTATATTTTATTTATTTAAACAAAAGAAGTTTTAATGGATTATATAGAGAAAATAAAAAGGGAGAGTATAATGTTCCTTTTAGACATTATGAAAATTGTGAAATGTATGATGTTCAGAATATAAAAAATATATCTAAATATTTTAATGAAAATGATGTTACATTCTTTAATGATGATTTTTCAAGATTAGTTATTCCAGAAAATTCATTGGTATATTTGGACCCACCTTATTATCCAGTTAGTAAGAATAGTTTTACACAATATACAAAATATGGATTTACAAAAGAGAAACAACAGAAATTATTAGAATTTTGTAATGACTTAAATAAGAGAAAAATATCATTTATTCAGTCAAATTCACCATGTGAAGAAATAATAGAGATGTATTCAAATTACAATATGGAAATGTATTATATTTCAAGGTCAATGAGAAGTGCCAAAAAAGGAATTAAAAATGGTGAAATAAAAGATAATGAAATATTAATATGGAATTAATTTTTTTTTTATTTATTATAATTAATGAGTAATAAATTTATAAATTTTTCAGATTCAGATAATGATTATTTTGGAAATAATGAAGATAATAATTTTAAAAACAGTTTTTTTGGTAATTCTACAATCAAAGAACTACAAAAATTAAAAAAAGCTCAAAAAGTTCAAAGCAAAACAAATGGAAAAAAAATAGAAAAAACAAAAGACGATATTAAACTTGAACAAAAATCTATAAAAAAACCTGAACTAAAAGTTGAACCAATACCAATTCAAAAACAAGAATCAAAAACAAAACCTGAACAAAAAGCAACTACCAAAAAATGTGTATTCAGATATGATTCAGAATTTAAGAAAAATGTACAAATTGATGAAAATTTGTTAGTAAAGGGAGATACAGTTTTAAGTGATAAAATTACTCCACCAAGTTCCCCAAAACATGCAAAAATATCTCAAGAATTGGGTGATTTTATTGTTGATAAAAATTCAGCATTTTTTGGAACATCATATTTTGCTGAACTTCCAATATCTGAAAAACAACCAACAAATAAATACAATTTAGTGAACAAAAAATATGTTGATTCCAAAATTAATGGAGATGGTAGCACTGGTCCAACTGGTCCAAAGGGAAATGACGGGTCTCCAGGAGTTACCGGACCAACTGGGCCAGCAGGTTCTGGGGGAGGTGGAAGTGGAGGAACTGGCCCTACTGGTCCCGCTGGACCAGCTGGTACAAATGGAATACAAGGAGCAACTGGTCCAGCCGGGACAAATGGAATACAAGGAGCAACTGGTGCAACCGGTGCAGCTGGAACTCCAGGAGGGCCAACTGGACCAACTGGTGTAACTGGTTATACTGGATTCACTGGTTACACTGGTTTTACTGGTCATACCGGAAATACTGGTCCTACCGGAAATACTGGTCCAACCGGAAACACTGGTCCAACAGGTTTTACCGGACCAACCGGAGTTACAGGTTATACCGGTCCAACAGGAGTTACCGGGCCAACAGGAGTTACCGGTCCTACCGGAAATACTGGTCCTACTGGACCAATTGGTTTTACTGGTTCCACTGGTCCTACCGGACCAGGTTTAACTGGTGTTACTGGTTTTACTGGTCCTGCCGGAAATACTGGTCCTACAGGTAATACAGGTCCTATTGGACCTACTGGATTTACTGGTTTTACCGGTCCTACCGGATTTACTGGTTTCACTGGTCCTACCGGACCAACTGGATTTACTGGTTTCACTGGTCCTACCGGACCAGGTTTAACTGGTGTTACTGGTTTTACTGGTCCTACCGGAAATACTGGTCCTACTGGATTTACAGGGACAACTGGATTTACTGGCCCGACTGGACCAGGTTTAACTGGTGCTACTGGAGTAACCGGATTTACTGGTCCTACCGGTCCAGGTTTAACTGGGGCTACTGGAGTAACTGGATTTACTGGTCCTACCGGTCCAGGTTTAACTGGGGCTACAGGAGTAACTGGATTTACTGGCCCGACTGGTCCAGGTTTAACTGGGGCTACAGGAGTAACTGGATTTACTGGTCCTACCGGAAATACTGGTCCTACTGGACCAACCGGATTTACTGGTCCTACCGGTCCAGGTTTAACTGGGGCTACTGGAGTAACTGGATTTACAGGTCCTATCGGAAATACAGGTCCTACCGGTCCAGGTTTAACTGGGGCTACTGGAGTAACAGGATTTACTGGTCCTACCGGTCCAGGTTTAACTGGGGCTACTGGAGTAACTGGATTTACTGGTCCTACCGGTCCAGGTTTAACTGGGGCTACAGGAGTA
>Ga0194123_10004171_pt1 | contig 16585 bp, 8 predicted proteins | sample TA2MahsurfametaG_5_FD_155479 | JGI IMG/M metagenome (GOLD analysis project Ga0194123, IMG submission 155479) | Freshwater microbial communities from Lake Tanganyika, Tanzania - TA2015023 Mahale A surface | ecosystem: Environmental > Aquatic > Freshwater > Lake | place: Tanzania: Lake Tanganyika... | reverse complement strand
GGTTGCCGACGCCTCGATTGAGGCATCTCTTGATGCAATGGTCAGGTTAGGGGAGGGGTGTGCGAGGAAGTGTTGCCATAGACATTGCTGCCCGAACAGCTGAGTTTGGTTACATGCTGTGCGGTCAATTATCGGTTTATCGATCTCACAGCTCAACTCGAAGCAGTAGGGCGGCGTGTTTACAGGCTTCGCACACCCGCAGAAACAAGAGTGCCCCAAGTTCTGTTGAGCTTGTCCCTTGGTATCTCCAGATGCTGTTGCGTGCGATCCTCAGGTACCCAGATGACCATTCCGCTGCGCGCACGGGAGAGTAGCACCCGGTAGCGATTTATCGCGAGGGAATGATCGGCCTCACGTTGCCATTTGCGTCCGACAAACTTTTGAGACTTCCAAGTGTCATCAAAATACAAGTCAGCGCCCCAACACATACCAACCCAGTCAAGTTCAAGGCCCTGACAGTCAAATTCTGATGCTGCCACTTCTAGCGAATACGAAGATCGGACGTCGTCTTGGTCATGCACGAACCAATGCGCAAAGTTGACTCCCCGAAGAAATTGCGTCGATCGCTCAATCCCGAACGCTCGCAGTCGACGATCTTTCGAAGGCGCTACCAACCCAACTCGGCAGTCAGATCGTGCTCGATCCCTTAGATAGCTGCGCATCGTCGACAGATCTCGTGTAGCGAGAATCGGAAAGTCTGCTTGGTCGGCAATCTCTTTCGCCTTGTCGATCTTTCCAGCCAAGAGCGCCTCGATCCACGAAGTCACTGTCAGAGAATGGGGCGACCGAATACCAACAGCCAGATGTAGTCGGCTATCGACGTGGTACCTCTCAACCTGAATAGATGAGCACCTATCGAGCGACGCCGGCCCAATCATTCTCCACTTTGGATCCGCTGATGCTGCCTCCAACCACGCAGCAATTCCGGCCTCGCCACGATCTATCTCCTGACCCGAACCAATCAGTGCGATAATCACGGCCCAATCCTGATGGCGTTGCATGATTTCCACGGCTGCGGAAGCTTCGGAACACGAAATGTCACCTTCATGAAACTTCGACATCTGCTGCGCGCTCCACGCACGTTGAGCTTCATCGAAAACGATCACGTGTTCAGATGGTGGGTCTGCACGTCGATACTCGCTGTTGATGAAAGCGTGCACTGGTTGAACAAATCCACGCACCGGCGCTGAGCTCTTGCCCCCTTTTCGACGATGATCGAGCTCGAGCGCGTAGGAAACCACCTTGACCAGAGGTCCGTTACCTGAAAGATAGGTTCCCGTGAGATCTGGGGCAGATGAGTCGGGCTGTGTCGCGCCAAGCCCAAGGAACGTTTTGCCAGCCCCTGGCACACCGTCAACAAAGCAGATCACGTGTCTTCTGTGAGTGCGAGCTTCGGTGATGATGGATCGGACTCTCTTGAGTGCGTCTTCGACGTGGTCGCCTCTGTGATGTCGAATCTCAAGCACATCGTGATTAGTCGCAACATGTCGTATGACCTCGAGTATCCCTGGCGTGCGCTCAAAACGTCCATCCACCCATTTCAAAGCTTCGAGCGGCTGAGGGGACTCGGGGACATCAGACGTCACTCTTGCCAAGAACGATTCGAGGGTGTCTGTGGACTCAACCCACACCTGCTCATCATCTGCCGAGACTTTCTCTGTCGACTCAGATCCTCTAACTGGATCAGTGAGCACGACTAACGGGATTATCGGTCTTCCGATCGACGTGGAATGAAGATGTCGCAAGTTGAGTGCGTAGTCAGAGACTTGAAACTCGGCAGCTCGCTGCGAGCGATTCTCACCGGTCTTGAACTCGATGACGATGATGCACGACTTTGTAAGGACGACGCAGTCAACCCTTTTATCAACTCGCGGAATCTCAAATTCGAGTCCGATCCACCAGTCCTCTTTCTCGGGAGTGGTCAGATTGTCGTAGCTGCGATCGAGCGCCTCCTTTGTTAAGAGCCATGCAGATCGGGATTGTGCAGTTGCGTCAAGTCCTGAGCGGTTGGCTCGAGCGATGAGACGATCAATCACGTTCTTAGTAGTTGCCGAACGGAAGTCGCTGAACCGCGAAAACCACCAGCAATTCTCAGTTGATTGGCTATCAGACACAGAAAGCCAGTCCCTTAGTCACTAACACCCAACGAGTACCACAAACAGACCGTACTCGATGGAACAAAACAGCTATGGATCTAGGCGTTCTTTGAAGTGACAAGTGTGCTAGGCAATTCACTTAGTGAGGAGCGTTTCCTAGCGATTTTCGTTGCATAGGGCCTCTACCACAAAAATAGCTGCGACAACTTGCGTGAGTCTTATGCAGTAAGTGAGTAACTTGTAGCAGCAGTGGTGTCAGAACTTGAAACGTGGGCCGAGGATGCGGTTCCAAATCTGCTCAGAGACCTGCTTCGGGCGCATGGTTGCACTCACGCGATAGTGAAACTATTGGCTCCGAACGATAACTCAAAGAATCAAATATTTTTAGGAAGTGATCTTGTCGACGTATCGGTAATTCCGTCTGGCGCGACGAAATTGGTAGCAGGGCGTTCGGGTAAGGGCTCCGGAGGGTTCCATATCATTCACGCCCCTATCAGGATGTTCTGGCTCGGAACGAGCTTTGCTGAACCGGCACCTCATGCTCAGCTAATCCTCTATCCCCAGTATCCGGAAGTGCGACTATCCGGGCTGCTGAAAGGGGTGCGCACTGCACCGCGCCGGTTGCTCTCCGTGACAGAGCGCGGTCGTGAGCAAGGTCGAATTTTGATTCTGGGTATCAACGATGGAGAGAATGCTGTTTTTGCGGTCGTCTTAAGTGCTTCGGCTCGTTCAGCAGACTTTTTTCGGGGCCTCGCTAATCGGCAAAGCACTGGGACTCTCGCAACGTGGTCTATGGAGGGACCGGGCTGTGACTCTAAATCAAAACTTTTCACTGAACTATGCCGAATTACTACGAAGGGCTGGATCCTAGGCAAACGATTGACGCGGCAAGGGGAGGTGTTGTACCGGGCCCAGAACGGCGGCGGATACACACTCGAAGCAGAATTAGGAATCTGTGCAAACGGGCATTCAAACCCTGACTACATGGGCTGGGAAGTTAAGCAACATGCTGTTATGAAACTCGGCAGCCCGCGGGCCTCGAGAATCACATTGTTTACACCAGAACCAGACCAGGGCTATTACGTCACTGAAGGGATACCGAAGTTCATTAGAAGATTCGGAAAGTGGAGTTCGAAGAAGCGGAGATGGGACTTCACTGGAAGTCACCGTTGTGAAGAGCGTTCCAGCAGGTCAGGGTTGACCCTCTCAATCGATGGGTTTGTGGCCGGATCCTCGCTATTCGATGCCGGTGGCAAGATCGCGTTGCTCGACAAATCAGACGTAGTTGTAGCTGGTTGGAGCTTTACGAAACTGCTCGATCACTGGAAACGCAAACATGCAAAAGCGGCATATGTCCCGTCAATCTCACGGAGGGTCACAGTTGGAGATCAGTCACATTCGGAGTATCAGTACGGATCGCGAATAGAAATTGGAGAGGGTACGAACTTTACGAAGCTATTGGAGGGGATTGCTAGAGGAACAATCATTTACGATCCGGGAATTCGTCTCGAAGAGAGCGGCGAAGCCAAGCGCAGAAGCCAGTTTCGCACCAGTTCAAGAAATCTCAGTTGTCTCTACGACAACTTCTCCGAAGTCGCTGTGTGTGGAGAAAAATCAAGCTGAGCGTCTGCGCGACAAACTCGGAGAAATGGCCATGACGGAGTTGGGAGACTCGTCTTTAGCGCTCTGAAACAGAGAGAGTTGCAAGACCAGGGATTTAGCAAGATCAGCAACCATCGGAACGACGACGCTGTTTCCAAACTGTCGATATGCCTGCGTGTCGCTTACCGGAATCAAAAAGCTGTCGGGGAAACCCATGAGCCGTGCACATTCACGAGGAGTCAATCGTCGCGGAGTGCGACCACGGCCTCTGTTAACCAAGATCTCAGATCCGTCCTTGAAATATCTCGCCGAAAGCGTGCGAGCCACACTCGAACCGTCAACGATTCCGTATCCGAAGCCGTTGCCAGCCTTCTTGTGCTTTGCCGCGTATTCCTTCAAGTAACGCCATAGGTGGGGAGTCAGGGTGTACTTTGACGAGACCGTAGCTCGCAGTCCCAAGGTAAACGGAGCCTCTGGAGTCTCCGAGCCATCTTCGGGGTGAAGAATCTCTCTTAGCGTCGGCCGTGCGGCCGGAACATGAATCTTGCCGAAGTCAAACCGTGCGTTCTCACCGAATCTTGCGCCTTCAATTCCCACAATCATTATTCTCTGGCGCCCTTGTGGCACCCATGCTCGTGCGTCGAGGACTTCAAATGAAATGTTGTAACCCAGATCGTCTTCAAGAACTCTGCGGATGACTTCAAAGGTTCGTCCCTTGTCATGTCTCAGAAGATTCTTGACATTTTCTAAGACGACAGCTTTGGGTCTTGACTGAGCAATAACACGAGCAACGTCAAAAAAAAGTGTTCCCTGAGTTTTATCAGCAAATCCGTGCAGCCTCCCAAGTGAATTCTTCTTCGAAACCCCTGCGATGCTGAATGGCTGACATGGGAAACCTGCAAGCAATATGTCGTGGTTCGGAATCGCCGAAGCATCAAGTCGCGTTATATCTCCAGCGAATACGTGTTGGTGATCTTCGCGGAAGTTTGCGGAATAGGTCTGCCGCGCGAAACGATCCCATTCGGATGTGAAACGACATCGCCCTCCAGCCAGTTCGAAAGCGAGTCGAAATCCCCCAATGCCGGCAAAGAGATCGGCAAAAGTAAAGTCACTCGGGATGACGTTGGCGCTTACGAGAGCGTCGAGAGCCGAACACAGGTACGGAGCACACTCGGTCTCACCTCGCTCCCATCGCCGCACGGTTCGCGTTGTGACTCCTAGAAGCTCGGCAATCTGTGCTTGGGACATACGACCTCTCAGCTCAATAATCTTTGACCGTGCAGACGTCGAGGACTTCCTTGGCGCCTTGATTAGGGGACGAGTAGAGGACATCGTGTCTGCAACTATATTGCAGTTGCTCATCAACCGTTGACCTTAGTAAGCGGGTGTCGTGAGGTCACACCAAATCTTGTGACAGGCCTCTGCTAGAAACACCTCGATGGACGATCGTGGTACGCAAGTGACAAAGCACAGTCTTGTCCAACACGAAGGGTTGGGGCTGGGAGTGGTCCTGAGCATAAGTGATGAGAAGGCCTGCGTCCTGTTTGACGACTCGCCAGAGATGGTGTGGGTGAATTCGACGACGCTCTCGCGCATCCAACTCAAGGGGACTGTGAGCGAACGAGGTACCGAACGTATCGGACTCGTAATCCGTCCTGTCGACAGCGATGCACCTAAGTGGGAGGTTGTGTTCTCGCCCATCGAAGGGACTGAGATAAAGGACGAAGGCGCACTTCGACCAGCTTCGGCGGCAGATCCGGTTGAACGTTTACTAGCGCGAGCAAAACATGGATCAGCGAAGGATACGGCACTTGCTACCGCTGCCCACTACCTCATGTCTCAGCATGAAAGCAACGAACTTGTATCGCTTGGAGTTGCGCGAGTCGACATCAAACCACACCAAGTCAGCGTTGTGCATCGAGTCCTGTCAAACCCCCCTCACCGTTTTCTTTTGAGTGATGAAGTTGGTCTTGGCAAGACAATCGAAGCAGGAATGATCATAAAGGAGTTGCTGGCGAGAGGAACAGTTCGCCGAATCCTGGTGATCGTTCCTTCGAGCTTGCGCCGACAATGGCAATTCGAGCTCAAGTCCAAGTTCAATGAAGTCTTTCCAATACTGGACTCGAACACAGTTCGCGTACTTGAGAATTCTGGCAAAAGAGGCAATCCATTTACGTATGACGGAATGGAGCGAGTAATCGTCTCGGAAAACTGGATCGTTGAGGATGCAATCAAGAATCATGTGTTAAGCGTGGACTGGGATCTTCTAATTGTCGATGAGGCTCATCACGCACGCAAACACAAAGACGGAAAGCAAACTCGGCTTTATCAGTTGATTAAACAACTGACTGAACACAGTCATGATTCCAATCTAGGAGTGCTCTTCCTTACAGCGACTCCGATGCAACTCAGTACTGAAGAGCTCTATTCGTTGATTGAGATGCTGGACCCGACTCTCTTCCCTTCGGAGGAAGATTTCACGAGATTCCGAAAGCGTCTACCAGAGCTGAATGCGCTTGTGAAACTGCTCACCGATGCGGCGAGTATCCGGTCACTTCCTCACGAAACTCTTGAAGCAATAAGGGCCTGGATCGAGGCGAATCCAGAAGAGTTTGAAAAACTGGTGTCTCGCAATGACAGGCAGGGCATGATTGATCTCCTCGAGAAGCGACATCTCATCGCTGAGGTGCTTATCCGCAACCGCAAAGCGAAAGTAGGTGAAAACCTCCCAAGGCGAGCGCACAGATTGGAGGTCGAGTTGAGCGCTCCAGAAAGGGCGGTCCTTGAACTGATCGAAGACTACGTCGACGAAGGCCTCCGACGAGCGGCAGGGCTATCCAATAACTCACTCGGATTTCAGATGACCAACTACCAGAAGATGCTCGCGAGCTCCCTTCGCGCAATTCGCGACTCACTCGAAAGACGAAGAGCAAAAGTCTCTGGTCAACCTTCACAGGAGTCAGGAGTAGTCGATTATGAAGAACTAGCAGCGCTTGTGGAGGACCTCGAACTCGACGAAGCTCCTCGTGGGTCATTGGCGAATCACAGCATGCCAAGTGATGGGATCAGTGAGGTCGCGGCCCTTTCCAGAATTATTGAGAGTCTCGACGCAATCAAGGTCGATTCGAAATGCAAGGTACTGGTCGAGAAGATGAGGGAGTTCAAGAGTGAAGAAGTTCCCAAAGTCTTGATTTTCACTGGTTATCGGGGAACCCAGAACTATCTCTCCGAAGTTCTCAAAAGCGATGGATGGTCCGTCAGCCTCTTCCACGGCAGCCAGTCCGTTGACCAAAAGGATGCCGCGGTTGAGCAGTTTCGCACTGGCGAAGGTCCGCAAGTTCTCATCTCTACTGAGGCGGGCGCAGAAGGGCGTAACTTCCAATTCTGTAACATCCTCGTCAATTACGACCTTCCTTGGAATCCGATGGTGGTCGAGCAGCGAATCGGGCGCGTTGACCGAATTGGCCAGACCAGAATCGTGCTCATCTTTAATCTCTGCGTGAAGGACAGCATCGAAGAACGCATTCTCGATGTCCTTGAGCGGCGCATAAACATGTTCGAAGAGACCGTAGGAGGTCTAGACCCAATTCTTGGAGAGGTCGCAGAGGACGTCCGCAAAATCATGAAGTCAGCTCGAGAAGATCGTCCGAAGGCAATAGAGCATCTCGGCACGCGCCTCCAAGGTCAGGTAGCCGAGGCACGTGAAGCGAATGAACGGCTTCAGGATCTAATCATTGATACGAAGAGTTTCTCTGTCGGGATTGCCGAACGGATACTCGGTGGTAAGAGCGAGATCAATGCGGAAGTCCAAGAGGTGTTCATGCAGGCGTTACTAATCTCGCAGGGGACTTACATAAAACGCGACAACCTGAACAAGGAGTACTCGGTGGTATTCCACGACCCTTTTCGTGCAGATCATCCCAGTCTCTTTGTTGACAGCAACGACACACGGCGTCGAGTGGTTTTTCGAGCAGATGAGCGAGTTGACTCGGAGTACGTTCAGTACCTTGCGTTTGGACATCCAGTAATTGATGCTGCGATGAGGAAAGTTTGTGCGTCGCGCTGGCAAGGCGCGGCTGGAAGCCGGCGATTGCTGGCCAATGAAGAAGTGCCACCGACTGCTGGATGGCTCTTTCTCTATCGAATTGCAGTTCCGGACATCCGTCAGTCATTTCACTTGCTTCCGGTCTTTGTTCCAGACGACGGAGAAGTTGACTTGAGCCTCGGTAACGCTCTCATGCGTCGAGCTGCTTCAGTCGGGGCTTTGGGGCGCACTCCGTCAGAATCTGATGCACCAGTGCACGCGGAGAGTCTAAAGAGACTCTTGGTTGCGCGAGAGATAGCAAAGGATTGTGTGGACAGCTACGTACGTCAGCGCACAGACGAGTTACAAAAGACGGCGTCTGAACGCATAGATAACGAGTCCCGCAGGTATCGGTCGCTGTACGAGTACAAGTTCTTACAGTGCGATAAGAAGATAGAACACATCTCCAAGAGTCTTGAAAACATGAGGCAATCTTCCGACTCAGAACAGCAAAGAATTATTCCTGTACTTGAGAAGAACCTGGCTAATGCCATGGCCTTCCGCATGTCGCTGGATGCTGAGCTACAGAAACACGAAGATCGACTAAACGAGCTACGAAATCCCTTTTGCAGTTGGAAACTGCTTCAGGTCTCAAGAGTAGAAGTTGTGGTACCGTCACTTGAGATTCCATCTGGCATAGTTTGAAAGATGCAGAGCTACGTTGTGAATGATCCAAAACTTAAGAACCGAAACACTCTCGTAGATACCCTCCGGCAGGAACTTCTCGGTCCCGCAGATGGTGAATCAGAAGTAATTGATCAGCGGGCATCATCTCGATACTTGATCGGCCGGCTCGCACCGATGAACACACGGATTGACCAACAAGAAGATGAGGGTTTTGCTGCGCTAGATGGCGATGGCGGCGATGACGGGGACGCCGGAGTGGATAACCCAATTGCCAATTCGATGAATCCTTCGTCGATTGGCATCTCGTTTGTGGTTGCGTCCATGACTGAGGCTGTGAATGTCGTCTTCAGATGGGGCGAATACAAGAAGATTGATGGAGTCTCCGAGGCTGATGAAGACGCAGCTCAGGCACTTGTCGATGCCGAGAACAAAGATGACGTGACCATGGAAGGTGGGGTGAAGGCCGATGACCTAGGAGCGAGTCAAAAACCGCGCTACAAGAGGGGTAAGCCCGTCACGCGTTATGGGCGAAGTCAATGGATCTCCGATGTGATGCAAATTCCTACGGCTAAGCCTGGGAAAGGCAAGTTTCCGGTGATAAGTGCTTCTGGCACCGTTACCAAAGTCCAACTCCGGTATCTGGCTAAAGCACTGCCGAGTGGAGACATGGCCATGTCGGTCTTCATGGTAAATGGTCATGACCCCTTGAAGCCGGGAGAAAGGATTCCGGATGAAGTCTGCATCTTCCAACCCGAGATAGTTCTTTCTGGACCTGACTCCTCTCCGATCTTCCGAGCACGTGAGATGGATCAAGATGGATCACATGTAGATGACGAGCTCCAGTCCCTGGAACTCTTGTACTGGGATAGACCTGAGTTTGCGGTTGGACACGGATGTTCGGCGACGTGGAGTCAAACCGATGGTGCGCGTACCGCGACCGTCGTTCAGACTGTGCTGTTGCCCCAGTGGGAGCTACCACGAGTCGATCCCTTATCGAGCTTGCCAATTGAACTATCGATGAGCAAGCTCGGCGGCTCTAATTCTGGCGGCGTAGATTCGGAGAGCCTAAAGAGAATGTTGAGTCCGCTTGCAGACTCCTATCAGCAATGGATTGACGGCACACTCAAACCTCTGCTCGGCTCGCCAGAAATTCCTACTTCTCTCCAAGTCAAGGCAGGAGAGCACATTGCGCGATGCGAGAAGGTACTTGAGAGAATCCGCGAGGGGATATCAACAGTTTCGTCAAACGATGAGACCTCGCGCCGTGCTTTTTGCTTTGCAAATCGTGCCATGGCTTTGCAGCGCCGCCGGACATTGATCGCATTGGCTCGTCGCAGGGGAGAGCCAGAACCATCGATCGAGCCACCGACGTGGAGACCGTTTCAGCTCGCGTTCATCTTGGTGTCGATAGCTTCACTCGCAGATCGTACTCACATCGACCGAAAGACGGTCGATCTCTTATGGTTTCCAACCGGTGGTGGAAAGACCGAGGCGTATCTTGGGCTGACAGCCTTCGCCTTGGCGCATCGCAGGCTGCGACCTGCAATCGACGGTTACCGAAACGACATTGGTGTCACCGTACTCATGCGGTATACGCTGCGACTCTTAACCATTCAGCAGTTCCAGCGAGCTGCAGCACTGATTTGCTGCTGTGAAGCTCTCCGTGAAGACGAAGGAGTCTGGGGGAGTGAGCGTTTCAGTATTGGTCTCTGGGTGGGTCGATCGGCGACACCAAACGCATACGACAATGACTTTGCTGGGAGCCTCGGAGCCAAACAGATTTTGGAGAAGCTTAGGCAACGTGATCCGGGTGGGCCGTCTCCGAGGGGCGCCGGTACACCGCTACAACTGCTTGCATGCCCATGGTGCGGTGCGGAGATAACCGTCGATCGAGAGAAGCAGCATGTACATGGAGACGACGATCGAGAAGTCGTGGTGATCAACTGTTCCGACCAAATTTGTCGATTCAGTCCTACGAACGGGGATGGAATTCCCGCTCATGTAGTGGATCAAGAGCTATACCGGTTCGTACCAAGCCTGATCATTGCAACAGTCGATAAGTTCGCGCAGATGCCGTTCAACGGAAGAATCCAGTCATTCTTCGGAAAGGTTGAAAGGCACTGTCCGAGACACGGGTTCCTATCTGCGGGGGAGGGTTCCTCGCATCCCCAGAATTCTCACATTGCCACCGCAACCGCACCTGCAGCGACAGTGACCGCCACAGCTCCTCTCGAACCCCCCGATCTCATTGTTCAAGATGAACTTCACCTGATCTCTGGTCCGCTTGGAACCATGGTCGGCGCCTATGAGTCGGCAGTTGATTTTCTCTCCTCAGTTCAGGTCGGAGAGACTTCGTACGGTCCAAAAGTTATTGCGTCGACAGCCACGGTTCGAAGGGCCGATCGACAGGTTGGTGCTCTCTTCAACCGTAGGCTCTCCATCTTTCCGCCACTAGGCCTTCGAGCTTCTGATTCGTGGTTTGGGCAGGAGTTGCCGACGAGTCAGGCACCTGGTCGCATGTACGTCGGCGTCTATGGATCAGGGAAGTCTGTCAAGACTGCATTAGTTCGTGTCTACGCCACGCTGCTCTCGCGAGCCGAAGCACTGTTGAAGATAGACGAATCGTCCGCCGATCCGTATATGACACTCGTTGGTTACTACAACAGCCTCCGAGAGCTGGGTGGCGCGATTCGACTCCTTGAAGATGACGTACCGGCGAGAGTCAAAGTGCTCAATTCTCGAGACGATTCGATTTGGTCGCGTCGGTTTATCAATCTCTACGATCAGCTAACAAGCAACAAGAGCTCAGAAGAGGTACCTGAGATCTTGAAGCGGCTCGAGCTGTCATTCTCGGCGCAAGGCCCGAAGTCCGGTAAGCGACCTTACGATGTCTTGCTCGCAAGCAACATGATCTCAGTGGGGGTTGACATCGACCGGCTGGGTTTGATGGTTGTGACGGGCCAACCCAAAACAACAGCAGAATATATTCAGGCGACGAGTCGCGTAGGTCGTCAATCTCCAGGACTGGTTGTGTGTGTTTATAATTGGTCGCGACCTCGTGACACGAGTCATTATGAGCGCTTTCGCTCGTATCACAGCAGCCTCTATAAGTTCGTCGAAGCCACGAGCGTGACACCATTCTCGTCGCGAGCTCGCGACAAGGCCCTCCAGGGTGTCTTGAGCTCAATGATTCGTCTCGGTGACTTTGCAATGACACCCGAGGCAAATGCTGACAAACTCGATCGAGGTGGCGCTCATGTACGGCGAGTGTTGAAGCAGTTGGAATCACGATCGGGCCTTGTAGCGGCCCATTCTGGCCAAGTCGCTCAGGCGGTGTCCGCAGCGACGTTCGGTGAGCTAGCAAGTGACTTAGACGAGTGGGAAGCCACCTATCAACATGGAAACTCCGTCTCGTGGACGAAAGCAGGGCTTGGAGTTAGGAAGAAAGGAGCCCCACCGGATCCGAAGAAGAGCTTTCTTATCACTAAGCAGGAAGATGAGAATCTTGAGTCCGCTGTAATGCCGGGTCCATTCATCGCCCCGAGTTCTCTTCGAGAGGTTGAGACTGAGATTCATGTGTATTTGGCCGACGCAACTTCGGTAGCAGTAGATGCCGGACAAGCAAATGTCTAATCCCTCGAGGTTTACGAAGATCGGGAAAATGAGGCCCAGTTCGGCGGTGTCGATGCATGGTCCAGGGGCCGTAGTGGACATGCCCACTGTTTCGGCAATCATGCTGGGATTGGATCATTGGTTTCCTACAGCGGACGACATTGTTGAAGAGCCACGGCTTGAGCAGCATCTTGGTGTGGAGAACTTTTATAGCCCACCGAAGCCCGCAGCAAATAAGTTTGGGGGACTGCCCGCCGCAATCTTCCCTGAATTTCTCGTGTGTTCTCATGCTAGATGTCGGCAGTTAGCGAAGTTCTCCGAATTTTCCTCCATTCGCAATCAAGGCGTCGAATATGTTTGCGACAATACAAATAGTCATTCTGGGTTCAAAGGTCGACCTCCTGCATTTACATCTCGATTCATGGTTGCATGTCCTCGGGGTCACATTGATGACTTTCCTTGGGTCACGTATGTTCACAAGAGCAAGGGGAACGGCTGCTCTGGCCCGCTCTCGCTTTTTGATACTGGGAATAGCGGCACGGTTTCTGACCTTGTTGTGAAGTGTTCAGGCTGCGGTGCAAGACGAGCCATGTCTGACGCCTTCAAGAAGTCTGAGATCGGTAGCTGCTCTGGACGCATGCCGTGGATTGCCCAGAATGCCCACTCCACGTGTGATCAAGAAGCACGAACTCTTCTCCGAGGTGCATCAAATGCGTACTTCTCCGTTGTCGCCAGCGCAATAACTATTCCTCCTTGGTCAGACCCAATTCAGGGGCATCTGGCGAAGTATCGCGCAATTCTTATGAATGTTGACTCGAGAGAGAAGCTTGTCAACCTCTACGAGATGAAACTGCTTCCGGATCTTGCGAATCGCTACACAGTCGAGGAAGTCTGGATGGCTCTATCCAGTAAGCCTGCGGTTGAAGGACTGCGTCCTGCGGAGTGGCGAGCTCTTACGAAGCCAGACGGTTATGCGAGTTCACAGGACGGCGCGGAGTTTGAGTCAAATCCCGAAGTCGTGCCCGGTCGCTACAGCGACCAAGTCGAGCAGGTAGTTGCGGTAACTCGGCTACGCGAGGTTCGAGCACTGCGGGGCTTCACGCGCATAGACGTCATCGCAGAAGTTGGTGATGATGACGTGTCGGCGGTTGATGTTCGTATGGCTCGCCTGTCTTCAGACAAAGGTTTCCCGTGGCTGCCAGCTGTAGACCTTCGCGGCGAAGGCATATTCGTGAAACTCAAAGAAGAAGGTCCGAAAGGTGTGCGCCAATGGGAAAAACGACCATCGGTACTTGAGGAGTCCGCCAGATTGGAATCACTATGGAAGGAGTGGCGAGCCAACAAGGAACTGCCTGAGAAACCTTTCGTTGGAATGCGGCTGTTGCTGGTACACAGCCTTGCGCATGCGATGATCCGACACCTCGCACTTGATAGCGGATACTCTTCAGCCGCAATTCGAGAACGAATCTACGTCGCGAACGGAGATCAGCCAATGGCGGGCTTTCTCTTGTATACCGCGTCAAATGATTCCGATGGCTCGCTGGGTGGACTAGTAGACCAAGCAAGAACAAAAAGATTCGACGAGGTCCTTACGGGTGCGCTTCGTGAAGCTCAATTGTGTGCGCAGGATCCCTTGTGTGGTTCTAAGGAAACCGATACATCAGCGAATCTCAACGGCTCGGCGTGCCACGCATGCCTGCTCATTGCAGAAAACTCGTGCGAATTCGGAAACAGGCTCCTAGATCGAAATCTCTTGGTCTCAACGGTGGGAACCTCGGGTTTGGAGTATTTTGACACGATCTGAAGTCGCTAAGAGTATTCACGATCTAATCCAGCAGATCTCGATTGACGATGTGAATGTTCTTGTTCGAGCTCTACGTGAGGGCACGATTTCGCAATCAAGTGGACTAGTCGAAATCGAGTATTTAATCAGTGGTCCGAGAGATTCGGCCAATCTCTTTCTTCGTGTCCTAGAAGTTTGGAAGTCAAATCATGGGGGCGATCTTCGAGTTCTCGCAGTTGCGATTGAGGCGTGCGCTATCGCTGCGGATCGTTCCAGCACACCTCCACGCGCCGAACTCGTTTGGACCGGACCGAAAAGCGGTCATCCGACTGCGAGGCGGACACTACAGGTTATGAATGAGATGCTTCGCAGGCCGATGGAGGAAGTTCTGATCGTCGGATACTCGATCTTCTTGAAGGGCGAGCTCGCCCAGAAGTTCGTCGACCGACTCGCAACACTTTCGTCACGCGGAGTTTCTGTCATGTTCATCGTGGATCGGCGTTATCGGGGATGGGGACCGACCGGGGCTGAAGGTCACAGCATTCGTGAAATCAGGGAAGCCTGGCCGACAAACGTGCGCCGTCCGAGCATATATTCATGGACGAGCGAGGACAATGAGACCTCAAAGCTTCATGCGAAACTTCTTCTCACTGATAATCGTGATCTCTTGGTGACATCTGCGAACCTGAGTGGTGGAGGACTCGAAACAAATCTCGAGCTAGGTATACGAGTGCAAGGGGAAGTTGCGAGAGACTGTGGAGAACACTTTAAACAACTGATTAGATCTAATTTCTTCCAGCGAGAAGAGTGGCCAAGTTAGCTCCGACTTGCTCTCTTCTTGATTCGAGAGAAATTTGAGAGTGAAGTTCCAGTTCGTCGCCGAAACCAAAGTAGGGCGACTTTTCGATCCTGCAGGTTGTAAGTCCTCGCGATCAACGTCACTAGTGGCTTGGATGCTAATTTGCACGTGTTGGGGAAATCTCAATCATCTACTCTCTTAAGAATGGCAATTCTGGTACCCGCCGAACTTGATCTTGGGGGACTGAAGCCGGAGTCTGAGCGCAACGTAATCCGGCAACTGCTGAATGATCTAGACGATGACTGGTACATCGTCCCTAAAGTGCCGGTCCTCATCGAGGGGCAGAACGCCGAGATTGACATTGTGCTCGTCTCTGCACATCTAGGGGTCGTGCTGCTGGAGATCAAGGGTGGCTTGATTTCTGTCCGAGATGGGGTTTGGTATCAATACGACAGGCCGCTGAAGAAGAGCCCGTTCGAGCAGGTTGGTGCTGCCAAGCATCGTCTCATTGCTCGTCTCCATGAGATGCGTGTCAATCTTGATGGATTCTTCATGAGTGAAGTCGTCGTGTTGCCCGATGTTGGTGACATCCCTGCCGAGGGTCTCGGTCCGGGTGCGCCGCGTAATCGCATCTGGGGCATGCACGACCTGCTTGGGGTGCCACATCTCATCGGCAACATTCACAAGGAGAAACCTCCGGTCGGCAAGGAGCGAGTACTCAAGTATCTGCGCGCGCTGTGCCCGACGGTGGAACTTACGGAGGTTGGCGGTCGTTTTCATGCCGGTGCTGTGAATCGAATTGATGCAGCGACGCGGCTCCACCTCGACAACTTGGTCGGATTAGCAGATAATCAGCAGTTCTTGGTCACGGGTGGAGCTGGGACGGGCAAGACGTATCTAGCTGAGAAGTGGGCTCGACGATGCGAGGCTCGAGGCGAGAAGACGCTGTTTCTCAGTTACAACGTTCCACTCGCTGAAGACATTGCGGTACGTGTCGAAGACACTGACATAGTCGTTGGTTCGTACCACCGTTATCTCGAGACGCTGCTCAAACCACATGGTTACAAGGTGCCCACTAGTCCGCCATCTGAGTGGTGGCTCAATGTTCCGGCTGCCGAGTTGGTGAAGCATGCTGATGCAATTTCGGATCGCTTCGACACCATCGTTCTTGATGAAGGCCAGGACTTTCATGACCATTGGCTCGAATCTCTCAAAGCGCTGTTTCGTGCTGACGGGCCGAAGCGACTGTTGATGGTGGCCGATCCGCTGCAAGCGCTCTATGCAAATGGTTGGACTCCGCCGGCTGGGATGCCGTTCTTGCCGTTGACTACCAACCTTCGTTCGTCGCGGGCAATCGGTGCACATGTTGCAGGTTTGGGCGGTGCGAATCCGAACTCGGCGGCTCCGGTAGGGCCGGCGGTTCGAGATTGTGTCGCTACTGAAACCGACCTTGCTCAGGTTGTGTCACGCGAGATCACCCAATTGCAGGAGGCATCGGATATCCCTGCTTCGCAGATTGCGGTGCTGGCTCGGCATCGCAAACTGCGTGATGCGTTGCTCAAGGCGGAGATGCCTGTACCGCTCGTGCGATGGGAAGCCCGTGATGAGGGCAAGATCATCTGCGAGACCATCCACCGAGTGAAGGGTCTGGAGCGGCTCGCCATCATCATGATTGACCTCAATGAAGCCCCCGACAAGATGACCGACTACATCGGAGCAAGCCGGGCAATCCTGCACCTAGTAAAGGTGACGGCGCAGGCTCGCTAGAGCCCATCAGCGTGACAGTCTGAGAACTCGTTCACGGTCACAAGTCGCCTCAGTCGACGGCGAGATGTTCCGACATCATGACGGATCACGTAAGTCTCACTCAATTGCGAACTCAATTGATGACTTAATAGGACAATAGATTTCTGTTTGAATTCTTCATCAGAGAAAAACAAATTGCATCAGGTTTTTTTCTCGGGGTCGACGCCCGATACTGA
>Ga0194123_10004169_pt1 | contig 16591 bp, 16 predicted proteins | sample TA2MahsurfametaG_5_FD_155479 | JGI IMG/M metagenome (GOLD analysis project Ga0194123, IMG submission 155479) | Freshwater microbial communities from Lake Tanganyika, Tanzania - TA2015023 Mahale A surface | ecosystem: Environmental > Aquatic > Freshwater > Lake | place: Tanzania: Lake Tanganyika... | reverse complement strand
TTGTGTGGGAACTGCCGCCAATTCGAATAATTCATTGGTTGTCTCAATATTTTGGGGAATATGGGTATTCATTTCATCACCATCAAAATCCGCATTATAAGCAGGTGTAACATAAACGTTTAATCGAAAAGTCTTCCCAGGCATAACTTTCACCTTGTGCGCCATCATACTCATTCTGTGCAAAGAGGGCTGCCTATTGAAAAGTCCAATGTCACCGTCTATTAGGTGGCGATCAACAATATCACCCTCTTCAAGAATAATAGACTCGCGATCAATATGCTGTAGAAAAATATTTTCTTGATGGGCTATTCCATTTTCATCATAATTCATTTTAATAATTTGACGCGCCCCTGGATGAACATGGGGACCATTGCGCACATATTTGTATAATCTCGTTTTGTTGTATTTCGTAACTGTCTCAGGAATTGTCAAATTCATGGCAATTTTTTCTGGAACACCATATTCATCAATGCTAATATTGGGATCCACATCCACAACAGTCCTACCCGAAAAATCCACACGTTTGCCCATAATATTGGAACGAATGCGTCCATCTTTGCTGCGGATTCTCTGACGAATCATTTTCAAGGGCTGACCACTTCGCCTAGTTGAAACAGGAATATTCTTGGATTCATTATCCACAAGTGTCGCAATATGATATTGAACTGAAGAACGCGCACCTTCAATAAGCCGATTCGATGCCTCACGTTCAGCATCATTGTTTTTTCTCAGGGACTTCTCAATTTCACGCTTGAGAGAAATAGTGGATTTCACAATATCTGCAAATTTAGAAGTCAAGTCATCCTCAGCCCTCTGATTGTTATCCTGGCGCACACTAGGACGCACAGCTGGTGGAGATACTGGGACAACTGTGCAAATCATCCATTCCGGTCGGGCATCCACTGGATCAAAACCAAGTAAAACAGAATTTTCATTCGTGATTCTCTTAAAAATATTCAAAATATGCTCCACAGGTAGCACAAATTTTAATTTCTTTTCAGATGCATCTTTAAATGCGTCTGTATTATATTCCGCTTCTATATGAACTGTGCTAATTACATCATTTGTCTTCATTTTTTCTGCAATAACTTTTCTATAAATGTGTGGCTGAATCGCATTACAACCCCCATTAAAAGCACATTTTTTACTCGATGTTTTAGAACATAAGTCACTCACCCATTTAAAAGCGGCGGCTCCATTTCTCTTTTTCAATTCTTTCATAATAACAGGATTTGATTTATCAAATAGTACATTTGAACATCGGATGCAAACACATCTCAATAATTTCGCAATTGTATCCATATGTTGAACCCAATAAACGGGTAATGGCAGCTCAATATGTCCAAAATATCCAGGTGTAATAGTATGGTCATATTCATCTGTAGGGCAAATACGTCCTCTTTCAATAACTCCCATGCGCGTATCAAATAATCCATTTTCTTTTGGTTCAGAACCTTCATACGTTTCCGGAACAATTACATGACAAACAGATGCTTTTTTAAGTGCTTCAGGGTTTAGAAGCCCAAATTTAACTTCTGAAATATCATAAACATCTGAAACATCAGATAATTCTTGAAGTAGTTTAGACATATTATAATGAAGATTACTTTTATAATTAAATATTCTTTAAATCCTTTTTAAGGATAGAAATATTTTTTTTCATTTTTTTATATTTTTTTGAATTTAATTTAGGGTATATTTTTACAAAAAATATAGGTAAGAATTAAAATGGATGAAAATAATGAAATTATAACTAGAAGTAAAAAAAGAAATTTGGAATCTTTAGATATAATAAAAAAAGCGAAAATAAATAACTTTTCCTCCATTAAAAAAAATATGGGGAAAAAACCATCAAATAATGACAAGGAGAATGAAATTATTATAAATCTTGATATTAATGAAATATCATCAATATTAAATCAAAAATCTCCTAAAAAACCCAAACTTGTTGCAAAAAGAAAAATATTAAAAAAAACAATTGAAACTACTACTGCTTCCACTATTTCCGATGAAGAAAAAAAGAAGAGCATTAAAAAATATGGTGGATATTATGATGAAAATGATAATTTTATTATTAAATAAGATATAAAATCAGACAAAGATGACAAAATAAAAAAAGAATATTTTGAAAGATTCACAGAAGATGAACTAAAATACTGGAAGAAAATATCCAAAACTGAGAAGCAATTATTATTCAAATTGGAGAAGGAATTAGAGAAATATGAATTTAATGAAGAGCCGGAGAGATTTAGAATATTAAAAATACCAGTCAATCTCGCGGTTAAGAATAATATAATGCAAAAACTTCTTCAGATAGAAATGATGGAACCCTCTGATCCTGAATATTTTAAATTAAATCGCTGGATAGAAGGTATCCTTAAAATTCCATTTGGTAAATATATTAATTTACCTGTAACCAAAAATGACCCCAAAGATAAAATCACTAATTTTGTCTCTAAAGTCAGCGATGATATGAACTCTAGTACATTCGGACATACAGATGCTAAAAATAAAATTATGCAAATTGTATGCCAATGGATCTCCAACCCAAAGTCTATGGGAAATGTAATTGCCCTACAGGGTCCTCCAGGAATTGGCAAAACCTCTCTTGTTCGCAATGGAATTTCCAAAGCTTTGAATCGCCCATTTCATATGATTGCTTTAGGTGGGGCAACAGACAGCACAGTATTAGAGGGTCATGGATATACTTATGAGGGATCTACTTGGGGACGTATAGCCAATATTTTAATGGAATCGAAGGTTATGAATCCAATTATTTTCTTCGATGAATTGGATAAAGTAAGCGGCACAAAACATGGTGAGGAAATTATTGGAGTTCTCACGCATCTTACGGATCAAACTCAGAATTCTACATTTAGTGACAAATATTTTTCGGGGATAGACCTGGATTTGTCTAGATGTCTTTTTGTATTTTCCTACAATGATGAATCTGCTATTAATCCTATTCTTAAAGACCGTCTAATTCGTATAAATTTAAATGGCTTTTCATGTGATGAAAAAGTTAGCATTGCGAAGGAGTATATACTCAAAGATTTAGTCGATAATATTGGGATGGAGCCCAAAGATGTTGTATTTTCAGAAGAAATATTGCGGAAAATAATTAATGAATATACAGAAGAAGAAGGGGTAAGAAGTTTGAGAAGATGTTTAGAAACTATTTTACTCAAACTCAATATGGCAAAATATACTACGATTGACAATCAACTGAAAAATCTATCATTTCCAGTTGTTGTTAATCAAGAACTTGTGAAAACACTTCTGACAGATAAATCTAAATCCAGTGAATTTTCGGATGTTAGTAGAAGAATGATGTATATTTAATCTTTGTATAAAATATAAGATAGATGAAAAATCTAGGAGTTTTATTCCGCGTTTTTTTACTCAGCTCTTTTTTAGCCGCCGCCACTGCCGCCCCCAATTTATCCAATCTTAGTAATACGAATGAAATGCATATTGGAGATGTTGCCCATGTTGCCCAAGTTTCACATAATCTCCAAGGAATTGAATGTGATTCGTGCCAATTTATCACCCATAAAATAGACGACTATGTTTTCCATAATGATAAAGTTATGGGATTTGTTCAAAATGAATTTGATAATATATGTAATCTATTACCAGATGATGCAAAGAATATTTGTTATGCTACAGTAAATCAGACTTTACCAAGTATTTTAGGGTCTATTGGTGATTTTATTGCGACAAATGGTTGTCAAGAAATTGGAATTTGTCCTTCCTAAAAACCATCATCTACATAATTCTTATTATTTCCGCGTTTTGCCCCAATATATGTCTGCTGCTCCGTTGTTGTGCATACTTGTCCAGTTGATGTTGAATAGGTAGATTTACATTGAGGGCTAGCTCTGTTATGTGAAAATACAAACATACTATCTTTTGGAATTTGAGAATATATCATCTCATTTTTTAGCGGAAGAGGAGTACCTTGTGGAACAAATAAATAATCACTTTTAATAAGAGGCGTGTTAGCAGGCTCTGCTTTCCAATAATTGTAATTGTTGGCGATTAATTTTATACCATCGTAATTACCATATACTCCATTACCCATTTCATAACTAACGGGAGCAGGTGTATTGATACTTAGCAAATAATTATTATTACCTAAATAAGACGCTTGTTGATTTTTAACAGCAACATTTTTCCAAGGTGCATTAAAAAAAGATGGATTTACTCCAGTAAAATTATTTTGCATTATATATTGTCTTTAGAAAAAAATTATTCATTCTTCTTTTTACCAAAAATCCAGTCTAATACTCCAATTATCATTTTTTTCCAATCTAAATTAAATTTGTCATATGTTTTTAAAATATAATCTTCATTTGTACTATATTTATTTAATTTAGTATCATCTAAATTTCTTTTCAATTGGAAAACATCATTTTGATTTGTTTCATCTATTTCGTATTCATTCAAGAATATGTCTTCCATTTTTAGTCTCACATCTCTAAATAAAAAATCTTTGTATTTTAGTGAATATAAATTGGAAAGTGGAATTCCATGATTTTTAGATTTATAAAAATCTCCAATTGGACCACAATATTGATTTATTAATCTATTTCTTTCCATGTTCATTTCTATATTACCAAAATCATCTTGAATCATTATAATTTGATTATTTGCTTTTGTTTTTATGTCATTCAAGCTAAAAAATGGAAAAATAATTCGATCTTTTGTAGGATTTGGTGCAAATTGAATTCTATATTCTTTTTTATTCCATTTAAATCCAATATCTAAAATATAATTATTTTGATTATTGGTATCAACAAGTATTTCATGTCCAATTTTTTTAATAAAATTTATATTATCAATTGATTTTAATTCTTTTGTATCTCTATTAATAAGGTAAGCATTTTGAATATCAACAATATTATTTTCTCTTTTAGTAAAATAAAATAAAAGCCGATATTTCATTTCAAAGTAAAAATTAAAAAGAAACTTTAGTATATTAACCATTTTTAATAATTATTCTCTATTTTTTTTTAAATTGATATTTAGAGTTTAGTATATTTTCAAATATTTAGAATTATACTAAATTTTTTTTCATATTATATAATATAAAGATGAGCAATTGTGCAAATATTATAAATCGTTTGACTCGAGAAGTATGTAATTTACAAATTGAACTTGCAAAATTTGATTGTATGAGGGGAGTTTTAGAATTGAACCAAGATATTTTACAACGTTTAAATGAAACTGCCTATTTAGTTCCAAATGATTCAGCCCACTCTTCTCATTGTGGAATTCCAGTTACTGTTAGTAAAACATATAACGGTTCAACAACAACCTATGACGCTCTTTTAGTTGCAAGGACTACTGATGGTAAAGCAATTCTTGTTTCTACTAGCAACTTATATAATTATACTACTCGTCAATGCACAGGATTTGTTTGCTTTACTAGAGATTTACCTGTTTGTGTAGAGAAAATTGATGTAAAAGTTCTCGATACTTTAGATTCTTTTGCAGTTGCTAAAATTCTTCAAGATTGTGCCTCAACAACATGCCATGGAACTCTTACTTTAGAGGAATATAATTTATTATTAGCCTTTTTATATCCTTATGGTGTCCGATCAATTGGCATCCACCAAGCAGCTTGTTTCTACAAATCTGCAATGCGTTTAAATAAAGATGAACTACCAGATTCAAATGAGCCAAATGAACCCAATGAACCCAATGAACCTTCTGATATTCCTCTTGAATTAAATGTTCGTCATGTTGAAGATAACACTACAAGTCTTTCAAATGTTACTTTAACAAATGATGCAATTGAGGCGAAATTAAAAGCATTATTGGAAGCAACTGAAACCGAATCAACATCTTAAATATTTTAATAAATATTAATATTTCTTAATATTTTTTCTCCGTTATATTATTAATGAGTAATTCCAGCAACTTATTCAAAATAAGGAATGAATTATCATATCTTCTTCGATTTGGAGGTGTCTGTTCAGCTATACAATTCAATCCAACGAATATATCAAACGATGTATCAAAGTCTGCGACTTCAGCAATTATCAGCTCTATAAATGAGTATATGTGGAATAGAGGAATTGATATAATTTCTACAAATTATGCAAATGGTGGCTGTGGTTTTATGCTTCTTACAACTCATTCTAATAAAGATGCTATGAAAGAAATTATTTCAAATCTTGATATTAAGAGAAATTTAAATAATGAATATTTAGTGGAAGCAAATAGCATCCTTGATTTATCTGTAAAAAATAATAGTAATCTTTCTCACGTTGTTTTTACGATGAAAATAGTAGATAATTATAAAACAAATACAAGGAATCAATTATCTATGGATTTGAACGAAAATTCAAATATCACAGATAATATCCAAATATGTGAGAGGTCTATTGTAAATCATCTGCGTAATTTAAATTTAATCGATGAAGAAACTGATTCAGGTCTTCTCTCTATACTTGGAGATGTATTTAAAACCATTTCTGAAAATTCAAAGAAATACGCTGTTCATGGCTTGGTTATTGTTGCATTATTTTATGCATTGAATTATGTATATCAAAAATGGAGATCTTTAGAACAAGAGAAAAAGTTAGAGCCAACTGAAACTTCTACAAGTCATTCAAAATCTTTAAAAACTCTTGAAAATCCATTTGCTCAAGGTAATTCTAATGAACCAAATGAACCAGCTGAACCAAATGAACCAGCTGAGCCGGCTGAACCCTCTGATTTTGAAGTAAATTTAACTACTCGAACTGTTCATAATAATCGTATTTCAACTCTTCTTAAAACTTTAGAAGATACTGAAGTTAAGCAGAATAAAACTACAAATATTGAGGCAAAGATTCTATCTCTTCTTGCCGAAACAACTGAATCACGTTAATTTTATATATTAAAATATATAATATAATTTTATAGTATATATTTAATGAGTTATTCAAATTATATAAATAAATTATCTTCTGAAACTAAAAAAGCATTGGAGGAATCATCTAATGTAAATTATGAAATTCAGGATTTAAAAAAATATAAGTATTCCATGAAACATTTAAATGATAATACAATTGGATATAATATTAAATATAAAATATTTGTTGATAATGATATTTTAACTTTAATGAATCCAAATAGTTATGAAATATTATTTTATTTTTTACTTGAGAATGAAATATTTGTAAATAACGCCTATATTAAATATGATATTTGTAAGGGTAAAAAAGAAGAATTATATATTTCATTTTTTCATACAAATAAAGAATATTTACAACATATCCATTCAAATATAATTAAAAATATAAAGCAAACAATTCATGATATATCCAATAATTTAAGAAATAAATTTACAAATAGTGTTGAATTACCATATCCAGTAAAATTAAAAATAATTAAAAAAGAATATCCAATTTTAATTCAAATTGTATGTAATTTAATTCAGAAAAAACAATTAAAAGAAAATTCTGAAAGTATTATTAATTCTATTATTAAAATATTACAAATAAATGAAATACAAATAACTGAGGCATCATCGATTCATTTAAATACATATTTATGTTCTGAAAATCCAATTGAATTTTTATTATCTAATACAAAAGAAGAAAGTATAGAAAATACACAAGAAGAAAATATAGAAGATACACAAGATACTCACGAGTCCAATAAAAATATAGAATTTTTAAATAATAATTTAAAACAATTATTCTGGCATTCTTCTGATAAAAAAAATAAGGAGAAAAATAAATTTACACATTCATTATTTTTTACATTTTTATTTGCTTTAATTGTGTATTTACTTCCAAAATACATTAATAAATTAACCGATTTTACTAAAAATAATGTTGTTATTGATAATATATTAGATTTAGCAACAGAGGATTTAACCCAAACAAATATTAATAAAAAAACAATGGATGTAAAAAAAATGAATACAATAATTGAAAATTCAAATGAAATGAATGAACCGAATGAACCAAATGAACCCAATGAACCAAGTGATCAACAAGATGAATTAAAAATAATTGCTAGTACTATTTTAAAAAAATACAATGAATCATCAAATCAACATAAAAATATTGAATTGAAAAATATTAAGGATCGTTTAAAACTTATATTGGAAGAAACTTCTACTAATTAGATGATTTATAATTAAAAAATTAATCTTATAATAAATTAGTAAAATGAATGCTAATTGTGTTAATGTTCTTAATAGAACAGTGAGTGATGTTTGCCTTTTAGATAAAAACGTTAAACAAAATACAGATGACATAGAATTCCTTTTTAAATATATGCAATTTACTAAAAATTTACAGCTTGCCTATTTAGGATGTGATGTTAAAATAAATACATGTGTTTGTTCTTTTCCAATTCAAACATGTTTTGTTAAAGATAAATTACTGGAATTTTATTTGGTTGGTATTTTAGAATATTTAAATAATCAACATTATGAAAACTATTACTTCATTGCTAATAGTTCTTCTGATATTCCTGTTTTATTTAGGAATGGATCATTTAATTACCCCTGTGTAATAGAAATTGGGCTCATTTCTTGTGATAAATATAAATTAGTAAGTATAGTGGATACTACAAAAGCCCAGGATTATTCAGAACTTAAAGATGTTGTCCTCTATCTACAGGAAACATTGCATTGTAATATTCCTCAATATGCTCTGGCAATTCTTCAAGTTTTAACAAAAAGTCCAGAAATTTATTTGCAGAAGTGTGATACAAAATTTCTGACATCTAGCACTATATGTCAAGCTTATGCATCATTACAAGAAGTTAAAAAAGAAACTCATGATCTATTTTGCTCACTTGTAAATCAATATAAGCATCATTATACTACGAATACAGTTATTGAAACCGTTGTTTTTTACGTAAAGAGAGCCAGTGATATTCTTTATTTAGAATATAAGCAAAAATCATTTAATAATCCTTTTTTTCCAGCACCGACCCAGCACGAAATATTTGAAAAAGCACGTAATTTATTTTTAGAAGATAATGGTTTAGAAATAAATAATTGTGGTATATTTGTAGATTCTGGACCCTATGAGCCAAATGAACCTAATGAACCTAGCGAACCTTCAGATTTAAATGATTTATATTTGAATGTTAGAAATGTTATTGAAAATATTGAAAATAAAACAGAAACAAATATTGATTTCCTAATTGAAAATAAAATTAAAAAATTGCTTGAAATGACGGAAACTGAGACTACCCAAACTTCATAATCGGGAATAGAATCTTTATAATATATTTTTATATATTATATTATGTCATCTAGTGATTTATGTTCAATGGTTAATATTTTAGCAAGAGCTTATTGTGATTTGAAAAATAATAATTCATCATCTGATAAAAACCAGCTTATTTTTAATACTGATTTTTATGTGAATAAACGAATAATTCTGTTTAGTTTAGTAAATTATGAATATACTACGAATTCAAATATTACAGTTACACGCGATGAATTGGCAATTATCCGCGAATTTCTGCTAACATATATTACTAAATTCACTTCTAGCACTATAAATGATGTGTATATTCATTATACAGGTGGATGTTTAATATATTCCTTTGTTGCCTATGAAAGAAGCGCTGTAATTGCAGATAGTTCTCAAACAATTAAGGAAATTCAGAATGATATTGCTGCAAATTATGAGAATAATATATTTAAAGTCATTGAAATGTTTTTTATGAACTTTCCACCTGATTCTCCTATTACGAAAATAAAAAATTTGTATAAATATTTTCATAGTGGTCAGAATTACGCAAAATATAATATTAATAGCTTGATGAACCGCAGTAATCTAGAGAAATATTGTTTATCAATTTCTAATTGTTCGGGACCTCAACCACATCCTGAACCCTATGAGCCCTATGAACCGAATGAACCGAATGAACCAAATGAGCCCAGTGATTATATTTTACTTACTAAAAAGATTATTAATAACACAACAACTATGAATGATAATGATATAAAAGCTGCTATTTCAAGAATTTTGGAAATTACTACTTCTCAAGAAGTATCAAATATACCAGATTAGGATTAAAAAATAGCTTAAAAACTAAAATTTTCTTTTTGGTGAATAATCTCTAATTAAAAGATTATCCTTGGCAAAGGTTTAAAAAAAACATAATATATAAGTATAATCTCTGAAAATGACGAATCCAACTCATACACCTTGGACTCTCTGGTATCACTCCATTGAAGAATCAAATTGGACAAAAGATACATACACGAAAGTTGTAGATATTTATTCAGTTGAACAATTTATTGGAGTTTTTCGCCAATTCCCTTCATTTACCAAAGGAATGTTCTTCCTTATGCGTAAAGATATTTTCCCACAATGGGAAGATGAAAGTAATATTGATGGTGGATATTGGTCATTTAAAATTGGTAAAAATTTTTCTGAAAAAGCATGGTATGAATTAGCTGCAAGTTGCATTGGAGAATGTCTTACAATTAATCCAGATAATATGGTGAATATTAATGGAATAAGTTATAGTCCTAAAATTAATAATGTTATTATAAAGATATTGAACCGTTGGGCAGACAAAAACGATGCTAGCCAACTTACCGAAAAAATAGAGAATTTACACCCATCAACTTCTCAATATAAACCTCATATTGAAAATAAGGATGAATTTGTAACACAGTAATTCGATTACATAACTTTTGGTGCAAGAGCCAATTTAAGATATCCCAAACTTCCCACCTTATACTGAATAATTAGTGGGAAATCATTTTTCATAAAAATCTGAACATTATTGCTCAAATGTGTGCATTTGGTGAATAATACTAAGTGACGCAGGTTATAATATCCCTGGATAACTTCATAGCTCTCATTATTCTTGTCAAATGTAAGTCCCCCATGCTCACTGCATACAGTCTCTTGATCCGCAAAATCACCAGTGCAACTGAATATCAACTTGTTTCCAACATTTTTAATCTCAATTAAATCGGAAAGATTACTCATGTCCTTGCAAATCTTCTGGAAATCATCACTTGGCATTGTAATTGTATTCTCAAATTTCTGAGGTGGGATACTAACCTCCTCATATTTAATATCCATGAGATTCAGCTTATAATGCGTAACACTATTTTTGTCACTATTGTCAATTTTTATGCCCAATTTATTGGGGTCACTCTCACTAATATAGAGCGTTAAGCAATCATTATTATTGCTTATTGTTTTGATTAATTTGTGAAAATACATCATACTTACTCCAACAATCAGCCGCTTTTTGCAATTGTAGGACTCAAATCTCCCGCCTTCAAGCCTCAAATGAACAAGAATAGTTTGGCTGCTATCCATTGCAACAATTTTTATATATCCCTTGTCATCTTCCTTCTCAGCATCACTGCTGCCTTTATTAAATTCAATATTCACATCAGTAAGAATATCCTTTAAAGCCTCTACTAAAGTTTTAAAAACAGTCGTCTGGACTGTCTTGCATTCCATAATATTTCCAGTCATTCTATATTTCTTATATTATCTAAACCTTTTAAACTGATTTATTTTACGAAATAGAGGACCGATGTCACAAAAATAAAAATTGATTTAAAAGAATCCTAATATTTACTTTATCCAAATGGAATTTCCGATTTGTAACATAATAAATGAAGATGATGAGGAAATCCTCCTTTCGATTCTTGAAAAAAAATTTAAAAAGAAAGTAGAATTACCAGAAGTCGGGTCGTTAAATATAAGTGTAAAAACAGCATGTTGTTATATTGATAAAACCTACAATATTAAAAAAATGGCGCAATCAATTGAAGAAAAAATAAAAAAAGACAGTTCAATTTTAAAAGCTATTAATTATACGAAGACGGAAGAAGAAGGTGCTTCTGGAATTTTAGTGAAAAATAGTAAATCAAATAATAATTTTTATAATTCGATATGTATAACTGTATGTATTCGTGAAAATAAGAACATTAATCTTATGATTTTTACAAATGGACGCATTACTTGCACTGGTTCTAAAAATGATGATGATGGATTTATTGCGGCGAATTATCTGTTGGATGAAATGAAATTGGATGTTTCTATTTTTGAAAATGAAGAAGATGCTATAGAATCTAAAATTGTGAATTATGATATTGTTATGATTAATTCTAATTTTTCAATTGGGTTTATGATAGATAACCATAAATTATATGATATTCTAATATCAAAACGCGGTTATTATCATTTATTCAGTAGTTTTGATCCAAGAACTTATCAAGGTGTAAAAATTTATTTTATGTGGAATATAAATCAGTTAATTAAAAATGGTGTTTGCGCTTGTTCAAAGAAAAAATGCAAGATTTCGGCGAAAAAGAAAAATGGAAATGGAGAGGGCGATTGTCGGCGTATAAGTGTAGCAGTTTTCGGAACAGGTAAAATTCTGATTGCAGGAGCAAAAAATAATACTCAACTGCATGATACATATAATTTTATTATTAAATTACTCCAGGAAAATTATGAGAAAATATCGCAATATAATATGGAAGATAAGCGAAGAATTATTCGCATTTGTTCATCAAAAAAGTTATCGTCTTAGTTACATTCAGCGCGAACATATCCGACTGAACAATTTTCAGAAATTATACGTTTTGCAAATGATAAAAGCCCGAATTGTGCCTGACATTTACGATTGGCATTCTCGGTCTGTGGAAAAGGATCAGTTGTTTTCTCGAATAATTCTTTCCCATCAAAATAATTTCCATCACAAATAGCCCTCTGGGATCCCTTTGGACACCCAGAAAATTCGATGGTTTTATACCCTACCCTCAGGTATTTCCCAAATTTACCGGGATTTTCAACATGTTTTGTTTGACATATAGTATTCATATCTTTTCCAACTGGAACACACTTTGTGGATTTTTCAGGAAGTTGAACACCAGCTTGGTAGCCTGCTTCACAAACTGCGCGATAATCATTTTGTGCGCATCCTTGATTTTCAATAAGTTTAAGCCCATAATTTAGTCCAAATTTCTTCTTACATTCAATATCAAAACTTATATAGTCCGTTTTAGGATATTTTAAACATGTAGTTGATTGAAATGGATTTGCACTATAACTAATTCCTGGCAATACTTGTTTTGCACCTTTTATAGCTAATAACATTTTATCCTTAGATATACATGCTGCTCCTCTCTCAGGATGTCTATAACCAAATATTCTTTTACCATTATCCATATAACTACATAATCCAATACCAAGTGTTGCCGCATCTACTTGTGCAAATGATTCTTGAGAAGATGTACCAGCCCTAGTTCCAGTCCCAGCCCTAGTTCCAGTCCCAGCCCTAGTTCCAGTCCCAGCCCTGATTCCAGTCTCAGCCCTGGTTCCAGTACTTCTAGTCCCAGCCCCAGCACTTTGTGGGCAAGTCTCTCTTATACTTTGTGTAACCGCAGCTTCACAGTTTTTTTGATTAGTAATATCGCAAACACCATTAATTATATATCCTTGCTTACCATTTTGAAAACAAATACCTTGTGAATTTGTAAAATTTTCATTATTATTTGATAATCCAATTAAAAGTATTACGCCAACTAAAAATATTAACGATCCAAATACAAAGATAAAAACAATATTGTAATATTCAAAAAAATATTCTCCAACTAAATATAATGAACCTGGTAAAATTAATAAAAAAACCATAAATGTGTATCCCATATTTCTTCCTATAGTGTTATCGTTTTTGTTAGATTGCACAACTAAAAAAATTGTTGAAATAAATGTTGCAATTATGAAAACCAACAAAATTAAATTAAATTTTTGATAAGTGCTTAATTCCCACATTAATTTATACTTACATTTTAAAATATGCAAAGGTTTAAAATTAAAATAACTCTTTATTATAAGCAAATGGCTGGAGGTTTAATGCAATTAGTCGCTTATGGAGCACAAGATTTATATTTAACGGGTAATCCCCAAATTACTTTTTTCAAAATGATCTATCGTAGATACACCAATTTCTCCATGGAGTATATCCCACAGTATTTTCGTGTTTTACCCACTTTTTCTACCACCCAGCGTAATCAACTTACTGTCAAAATTGATAGGAATGCCGATCTTCTACATGATTGTTATGTTTTAATAGACCTACCAAATATTTATTCGACTGAAGCTGAGCGCTTCCAATGGGTTGAAAATTTAGGAGAAAATTTTATTGCCAGTGCCGAAATTACCGTCAATGGGCTAGTTATTGACAAACACTATAGTAATTGGCTAAATATTTGGGCACAGCTTACAATAACTCGTAGCAAACGCCGCGCATATGATGAAATTACTGGGAATGTTTGGCAAATGAGGTATCCAGACAAATATTATGGCAGTTACAGTCCAACAACGAAGCCCAGTATTGCAGGAAGAAGGTTATATATTCCTCTTTTCTTTTGGTTTTGCGTGAATCCGGGGCTCAGTATTCCTCTTATTTCCCTCCAATATACGGAAATCTACATGAATATTGAATTCCGCGCATTGAATGAATTATTTACAATGTGGTATGGATTGAGCCCAGATAGTTTTTATGAATTTGGAAAAAATGGGACTTCTCCAACAACAGGTGTCCCTTCTTTTGATAGACAGCTCTTTCAAGCTATCCAAGATGCTGGACTACCTTCTGTCCCCGCGGCTGACCTTGTAAATTCTCTTGAAACAGCTGGCTTTGGACCACTAAATTATTTTTGGCTGTTTGTTAATGGCACTCAAGCACCAAATGGCACTTGGACACAGAATTCTTATGTATTTTGTAATTACATTTATCTTGACGAAGATGAACGCCGCCGTTTTGCGCAAACTTCACATGAATATCTAATAACTCAATGCCAACGCCAAGTTTTTGGTGGGATAGATGGACAGCAAGTTTTGGATCTTAAAATTTCGCAGCCTGTGAAAGAAATGATATTTACTACACAACGCAATGATGTATATGTGGTGAATCAATGGACGAATTACACAAATTGCCTATATTTTGATTCACTTTATGACGTAAGTTTCGTGAAAAATGCCTTTAATTTTCGGTTACAAAGAGAATTTTATGAGAATGATATTGATCCATGTTTGCCTGATGTACAGCAACAATTTGATCGAACAAATCAATATGATATTGACCAAAATAATATATTTTTTAGCGGAAAATTGATTCTCAATGGCAATGATCGTTTTGATGAAAGGGATAGTGTATTTTGGAATTGGCAAGAGGCTTATAAATTCCATACAAATAGCCCTGACTATGGTATATATATGTATAGTTTTTCCCTACAACCTGAGGACTTCCAGCCAAGTGGTAGTTGTAATTTCAGTCGTATTAATCGCGCCCAATTGCAGCTCAATTTACGACAACTTGTAAATACAGAAATTGAATATGATATTGTTGTATATTCTCATAGTTTGAATGTATTTCGCATTATGGGCGGCATTGGAAGTGTCGTATTTTCTAATTAGGTGGACTCAAATATCTGGCTTCCAACTTTCTTTATCTTTTATACAAAGAGCTTTCGAAGCTAAATGTATTAAGTCCGTTATAAAATTTGTGTCCTGGGAACGCTTCATTTCCAGTACTTTCTCCATTAGTTCTTTAAATTTAGCTTCCCTATCTGAAAGCCCTTGTTCTGTTGTTATTGTTGTGTTAATATATATTTTTTCAAATTCTGAGCCTAAGGCACGCCAATTATTCATATTTTCCATGGAGCGCGCCAATTGTGTGCTTGGACGGAAAAAGGTATTTAGTGTAGAAATTAGAAGTGCTGCTAAACTAATGTCTTTCATAACAGCTTCTGTCAATAAATTATTTGTGGCAGTTTGGGCGGTAGTTAATGCAGTAATGATTGTAATAATAAGACTAATTGGCGTGGAAATATTATTCCAGAAGGCAGTATTAATATAGCTTTTCCACCAATATCTACCAATATTTTTGTTAAGTTCAACTTCTAGATGTTTCACACGCAAATCTAGCTCATCTTGGTATGTATCTACTCCAATTTCAACGTGACTTTTATTTTCACTCATTATAATATTTAGTCTTATATTTTTTTATCCATTTTATATATACTATGGCAAATGGAGGAATGGCGACATCTTACACAATTTCAATTATAATAGGTCTTTTGGTTGCTTATGCTGTAAATTATTTTGTTCCAACTTTGAACCCATTTATTAAATTTTTCATAATTCCATTGGTTGTGATTTATGTAATGCTTATGCTATTTAGATTAATTTTCCCTGGAATAAATCGTTGGGGAAAGAGGATGGTTGAATATACGAATAATAATTCCGCGAGTAATATTTATGCAATGTCATATGTAGAAATATTCCCGCCAATTTTTATTGTGTTCATCTTGATAATTATTCTATTATATAGCGGGCTATTCAAATAATTTTATTAGTATTAACTAATGTATAATTTAAATTGCAAAGTATTAATGCGTGATTATTTGATTAATCGGCAGTCTTTTTTTTACTATCGGACATTTATTGCTCTTTTTATTACATTACTTTTAGTTCATATCTTAATATTGAATTATACACTAACAGCTTTACCGGTTTTATCTATCTATTTTATTGCATTTTTGATATTTTTTCTTGTTTTGTTTCTGTTTAATACAATA
>Ga0194123_10004167_pt1 | contig 16593 bp, 9 predicted proteins | sample TA2MahsurfametaG_5_FD_155479 | JGI IMG/M metagenome (GOLD analysis project Ga0194123, IMG submission 155479) | Freshwater microbial communities from Lake Tanganyika, Tanzania - TA2015023 Mahale A surface | ecosystem: Environmental > Aquatic > Freshwater > Lake | place: Tanzania: Lake Tanganyika... | reverse complement strand
ATGTGGTCGACCGTGGCAAAAGTGCGCTGGGGGAATGCGACCTTTAGGCCAAGGTCCCGGAGCATGCCGAAGGCCTGGGGGCTAGTGACCTCGTGGATCAGGTGAGTCCCGATGAACAGTTGGGTGGAGCCGTCGGGCAACTGGCCTACGGCATGCCGATCCCAAACCTTCTGGAAGAGCGTCTTACCCATAGTCTTACAGCATAAAGGTTTTTAGGGATTCGAGCAAACCAGAGGTGCCATTCGCGACAAAGCCACACCCAACCACCCGGAGGCAAAATACTTTGTTACAATTGTAACAAAGTATTTTGGTCGGGGGTGGGAGTCCCAGCCCTCGAGGAAGAAACAAGCAGGCTTAGGGAAGTTTCCTCCAAAGAGTGGCGTCGGCGAAGGTGAGCTGGAATTTGCGGCGGTGTTCGCGGAGGAGAAAAGGCAAGTCCTGGCGGCGAAGAAGGCGGAAGTGAGGTGCGAGGAGTTTGCAGAGAGTGGGGAAGGAATTCTTTAGCCATCGCGCTTGAGGAGTGAATTCCTGGGACCACGTGTAGGGCGAAGTGAGAAGCAGCAGGCCGCCAGGGCGAACCAGTCCGGGCAGAACTTTTTGCAGAAGTTTTTTCGGGTCTTGGACCCGGTCGATCAGGTTGGCGGCGAGGACAAGATCAAACGTGCCGAGATCCGGCAGGCGCAAGGCATCCCCCACGCGAAAACAGACGCGTTTTCTGATTTCGCGGGAAGGGGCGGACGTGCGGACAGACCGCGCCAGACTTCCTTCCTCCTTCAGCGGAAAGCCAAGGGACCCGCGTGCAGCCATCTTCTTGGCCGCAGAGATAAAGGAAATGGAAAAATCAACGGCTTCCACCTGCGGTATTTTCCGGGCGAGCTGGAAGGAAGAGCGACCCACGGCGCAGCCAAGATCCAGGGCCCGGAGGGGTCTGAGGTTACGGTGGCGGGCCTCCTGCAACAGCAGGTTGGCACAGGCCTTGGGAAAATTTCCGATTTTGAAAGGCGGGGCATACGGCCCAGGCAGAAGCTGCGCCGGCTCGAGGTAATGAAAGGCGAGATACTCCGCCAACGCGGAGGAGGATTCGTAAGCGGATTTCAGGCGAGCAACTGTTCGAGGTAAGGGGACGGGCGGTAGTTCTCCATCACCACGGTCTCCTTGCCGTCGCGGTGCATGCGAACCTGCTTCACCCGGATTTCGGGAGTCTTGTGCGGAGCGTAGAGGATGTCGTCGTGGGTCGCATTGATCCGCTCCGCAAATTTGTCAGGAGTGAGGTGGCCGCCCAGGTGGTCGGAGCGTCCGGTGGCTACGTGGATCGTGCCGAGCACCTTTTCGTCCTGAATGTCGCGCCCACTGAAAGGCAGTAGCTGGGTGCCGAATCCGAGTTCGCCTAACTCTCCCGTGACCGGGTCGCGCTTTAATTTGGCAACGTGAGCCTCGAAGGTTTTTTGGTTTCCGGAAAGGAAGGTGCCGCCGACTTGACGCCCGCCTTTGATATCAAGAATGGCAAGGGTGCCATCCTCGAACTTCATGGGCATCTGGCCGGAAGCCCCGGTGGGGACAAAGTAGACCTCGCCAGCGGGAAGGTTGGCGACATCGGGGGTCTTGCCCCGGCAGAGTCCGTGGGACTTTTGGGCCTCCTGGCGGCCAAGGTCGAGATGCAGGGTGCAGAATTTTCCGCCAACCTCGTAGTCGATCTCCACCCAGTCGGATTTGGTCAGGCCCAGGCGGAGTTTTTCCGCCTGCTTGCTGACCTCGTTGTAGTCCACGGCGAGACCGGTCTTGAGGATGATCTCGTTGAGTCCGTGCAGGGTGGCGCCCCGGAAGCCGTGTTTTTTGGCCGAGGCGGTAAGGGGGGCAGTGGCCGAGTAGGTGGAGATGCAGAGGATGATGTCGTATTTCGGGTAGATATCCTTTTCAAAGGAGAGGCGGCGGCCTTGTGTGTCGATGACGAGGTCGTCCATGTCGAGGTTGCTGCCGCCGGTTTTCCGATAGGCGTAGAGCTCGCCCCCAGTGAGGCCCAAATCCTTGCCTACCCCGTTGTTGAGGCCCTGATAAAAAATGTCGTGGGCGTATTTCTGAACGGTGAGGGCAGGGTTTTTGAGGAAGGCAAAGTCCTTCACTTGGGTGGGGTCGTCGAGATCGATGAGGACGCAGGCCCGTTCCCCTTTCTGGGGCTCAAAAACGGTCTTGAGCAGACGGGTTAAATCAAAGGGGGGGAAAGAGTTGGGAGTTTCCAGTTTTCCGTTCGGCATCGAATCAGTATATGCAAAAAAGGGATCCGGGCAAATGCGGGGCTGGCGCGGGTTGGGGGGCATCGGCAGAATCCTCTAATGCCCGTATCCGACAAGGTCCGCTCCGACTATTTCGATTTCCTGCGGTTTCCGACCGTATCGGCGGATCCGGCCCGGGATCAGTCGATGAGGGACTGTGCCACCTGGTTGGAGAAAAAATTCGGCGAAATGGGGATGGAGGCTGAGATTGTGGCCACGCCGGGAGCACCCGTTGTCCTGGCCAAATGGAGCAAGGGCGGCGGCGGAAAACGACGGAGAGTCCTGATCTACGGCCACTACGACGTGCAACCGGCGGAGCTGGGAGACGGCTGGACCGGGGATCCGTTTGAACCGCGGATGAGCGACGGAATGGTCCTGGCGCGGGGCTCCACCGACAACAAGGGCCAGATTTTCGCCCATATGTTGGGCGTAGCGGAGGCGATCAAGGAGGGTGGTGCGGCGACGGACGTGGTGTTTGTAGTGGAAGGGGAAGAGGAAGTGGGGAGCGACAATCTGGAGGCGGTGTTGCGGGCGCGGAGGGAGGAGTTGCGGTGCGATGTGGCGGTGATTTCCGACACCAACATGGCGGGACCTGATCAGCCGACCCTAACTTACGGGTTGCGGGGCATCACGGCCCTGGAGGTGGAGTTGACGGGCCCTTCCCATGATCTGCACTCCGGGGTGTACGGCGGTGCGGTGGTGAATCCGATCAAGGTGCTGACCCAGCTTTTGGCGGGCCTGCATGACGACAAGTTTCGGGTGACCATTCCCGGTTTTTATAAAAAGGTGAGGAAACCGGCCGCATGGGAACGGAAGGCCGCGAAGGATTTGGGGGTTTCTGATCAAGAAGTACGGCGACAGGCGGGCAGTCCGGCGTTGGACGGAGAGCCGGGCTACACTGCGATCGAGAGGATCGGGATGCGCCCAACGGCGGAGATCAACGGGATCACCGGGGGATATCAGGGGCCGGGACCCAAGACGGTATTACCCAGCAAGGCCTCAGCCAAGTTGACCTTCCGACTCGTTCCCCATCAGGATCCGGCGGAAATCGCAGGACTGGTGGAGACGTATCTGAAAAAGAAGTGTCCGAAATCCGTAAAGATGAAGATCACCCGCCACCACGGGGGCCTGCCTTATTTTTGCGATCCCAAGAAGGATTTTGGCCCGGCGGCGGTGCGGGCTTTAAGTCAGGCGTGGGATGGAAAGAAGGTTCACTACCTATTGGAGGGGGGAACCATCCCGATCGTCAGCGTGATCCGGAAGGTTTTGGGCGTGGAGACGTTATTAGTGGGCCTAAGCCTGCCCGACTGTCGGGCGCACGGACCGGATGAGACGTTTCCGATCGCTTATTTGGAGCGAGGAGCGCGAATGAACAGGGCGCTGTTGAGGGAGATTGCGGAGGTTTGAGCGATTGGTAGGCGACTTCGGATAGAAGTGGCAGCCCCTTTGGCCCCCTAAGACCCACCCCCGCCCATTCAATTCTCTACCTCCGGCAGGGTTGTCTTTGCGCTTTGCGCCGGAATTTTGTCAAAAGGGGCCTACCCAAACGACCATCGCCTAAACTTTGACCATGCCTTTAAGTTTTTCGTAGATCTTTTGCAGGTGGGGCATAAGGACGCCGGCGGCGGTGCCTTGGCGGAGAGCCTCGCCCCAAATCGATTCCAGTTCGACTGGTTTGCCGGCTTCCCAGTCGAGTTGGCTGGAGGATTTGTAGTGGCCCATGGTACGGGTGCGGGCGATTTCTTTTTCGATGAGTTTCGGGTCTTGCGGGTAGCCCAGCTTGGCAGAAGCGGCGAGGACCTCGGTCATCAGGTCTTTGGCTTCCTGATGCAAGGTTGGGTCCTCAAGGATCTGCTGGGTGTCGCGGCCCCCAGGGCCTCCGGCAATGCCCAGCCCGTTGAAGGGAACATTCCAGACCAGTTTGTACCAGCGAGCCGAACCGATGGAGGGCGCCACCGTGCAGTCCACCCCGGCATCCGAGAAAATCTTGGCGAGGGAACGGGCCCGCGGAGTGTCGCCGCCGGAAAGGTCGGAGAATTTGATATCGGTGCAGGCCATATTGCGGGCGACGCCGGGTTCGGGTCGGGAAACGCAGACGTGGCAGACTCCGCCCAAGACGCGCTCTTTTCCGGCGATCGAGGCGAGAAGTTCCTCGTTGCCGAGGCCGTTTTGCAGCGTGCAGACCACGGTGTCCGGCCCCAGCAAGGAAGGGATGAGTGTTTTCAGTGAGGCATTGCCGGTAGTTTTGATGCAGACCAAGACCAAGTCGACGGGGCCGATTTCTTCCGGCGTCCCACAGGCTCGGACGGGATGAAGGTGGAAGTCCCCGTAAGGGCAGCGCACCTGGATTCCGTGTTTCTGAAGATGGGCCAGATCGCGCCGGGCGAGGAAGGTAACCGGGATGCCGGACTTGGCCAGCTTGGCTCCGTAATACATGCCGAGGGCTCCCGTGCCGACCACCACGGTCCTGGGTCGCGCGGGCAGGGGACGGTTAGGATTCGCAGCCATGACTTCACCTTAACCGCAAATTTCAGATGATGAAACAGGGTTGGTAGGGCTTAGGGTTGTGAGGTGAGTTCGTCCCAGGTCATGGTGGTGGGGGCAGGCCCCACCGGAATGTTGCTGGCGGCGGAGTTGGCGCGGCGGAATGTGAGCGTGCGCCTCCTGGAAAAAAGGGATCGTCCGGCCGAGCACTCGCGGGCGTTGGGGGTCGTGCCCCGGACGATGGAGATGTTTGAGCAGTTGGGGCTGATCGATGAGCTGCTGACCCACGGGCATCGGGTCCACGGCATCCGGATTTATGGGAAGGAGCGTAGCCTGCTGGTTGATCTGGATTTGAGAAATTTGCCCACCCGTTATCCCTTCATGCTGTTGCTTCCCCAGACCCGAACCGAAGCGATTCTCCGGCATTTTCTGGAAGAGCTGGAGGTGAAGATTGAGTGGGGAACGGAGCTGGCGACCTTCCGGCCAGAGAAGTCAGGGATCTGTGCGGAACTCACCCAAGGCGGTCGCCAGCAAGAGGCTTTTTGCGGATACCTGGCCGGATGTGACGGGGCGCACAGTACCGTCCGAAAAAAGGCGGGCATGGATTTTCAGGGCTCGGCTTATCAGCAGAACTGGCTGTTGGCCGACGTGAGCCTAGAGCCGCGCCTGGACCCAAAGTTCATGCACCTCTTTACCTGTCCGACAGGGCCCATCATCTTCTTTCCGCTACCGGAAAATGTTTGGCGGATCGTGGCGATGCGTCCGGGAACCGTGCAGGATGCGGGGCAAGCCTCCTTAGAGGAAATCGCCGAGCTGTTGGAGCGCAACCGGCTCGGGCATTTGCGACCTCATCGACCGCTCTGGGTGGCGGGATTTGCGATCCACCATCGTCACACGAAACAGTTACGCCAAGGGCGGGTGTTCGTATGCGGTGACGCGGCGCATATCCATAGTCCGGCCGGCGGACAGGGAATGAACACGGGATTGGGAGACGCGTTCAACCTGGGATGGAAGTTGGCCGCGGCTGCCAAAGGAACGGGCACCGAGACGCTGCTCGACAGTTATGAAAAGGAACGGCTTCCGGTCATCGAGGGGGTGCTGGAGTTGACCGACCGGATGACACGGATGATGACGGTCGCATCCGGGCCGGCGGTTTGGATCCGGGAATGGGTCATGCCCTTCGCCGCCAAGTTGGGGATGGCCAAAAGGATGGGAGAACGACTGAGTCAACTGCAGGTGGGTTACTCCCATAGCTCCGCCGTGCTGCCGGATGCGCGGAGAAAGTTCCCGATGATTCCGGTGGGAAGCAGGATTAGGCCGATGGTCCTGAAGAACCAGAACACGGGCCGCGAGACTCAGTTTGCCGAGCTTTTGTCACGGGGGCGCCTGGCATTGGTTTTGTTTCCGGAAGGGCAAACCCGGACAGAGGAGCTACGGCGGGTGGTGGCGCAGGCGGTTGCGGTGGACTGGCATTGGATTTTGCGAGCGGGTCAAACCGCGGAAGAGATCTGTGAGGGGGACGGGGTTTGGGTGGATGTGGACGGGATGGTGAGGAGTGGGCTAGGCGACCTGGATCATGCCAGCTGGTCTCTCTTGCGGCCGGATGGAATCCTGATGGCGAGAGGGGAGGTTTGCGAAACCGGACTTTTCGCTGAATTTCTGAATCGGCTTTTTGGCGGTTCGGGGGAAGGATCGGTTTCGTCGGGTCCATAGCTCAACGGTTAGAGCAGGGGACTCATAATCCCTTGGTTCCTGGTTCAAATCCAGGTGGACCCAGACGGTTTGTTTAAGTTGAAGTTGAAGTAAGTTTTTGAGGAGGGGAACTGAAGGGGAGGGGTGATTGGAAAGAAGTGATTCACGGGTTGTGGGCAGGAGATGGGAAACAGCCGCGTTTTTGGTGGGGAATCGGGCGACAGGAGCGGGAATGATCAACCTCCGTGAGAGGGATTTTTTTGGCGCTGGGAATCGGACTGGTCTCGGTCCTGCCGGGTCTGGGGGAAGAAAACAGCGCCCAGCGCTTGGAGAATGCCCAACGAGGGATGGCGGAAGGAAGTTGGCCGAGGAAACCGGATCAACGGCTGAGTCCGCTTTCGGGAAGAATGAAAGACAACCAGGAAATTTCGGTGAGGTATTATGGGAAGGAGAAAGAGTTTCGGGGTAAGTCCGCCGAAGGGTGGTTGAAGGAGGCGTCTTTTGGGCAAAAGCAAAACTGGGAGGGAGTGGCCGGAAGAAACTGGGAGGCGGTGCGTTGGGGGCAGAACCGGGATTGGGTGTCGGGCAAGGGCGAGAGTGAAAAATTTCAAATGCAGGCAGAACTGGCCTCGCAGCAGACGGTGACCATGCGGGAGATGGAGCGGGAGACCGCGCAGGGTTGGTCGTCGCGGGCGGCGCGACTGGGTGGTGGCCGGGATGGCTCTTTGCGGATGTACGAGGGTCGGCTGACGCGGGTCCGGCAACAGGTCGGGCAGGGAGATCCCCGCCCGAGAGACCTTGGGCCGAACCGCCAAGAAAAGTTCTCGCCCCGGGAAGTGGACGAGATGCTTTCGCGACCCGTGGGAGTGCCGCGCGCAGCGGTTAGGGAACAATCTCCAGAGGCATCTCCGCTCGCAGCTGCGGATAATTGACCAGACTGGCCGTGAGGGTAGCGGAGCCGGCGAGCAACCGGCCCCGCAAGGCTTGGAAGGGGATGGTGAGACGGTAGTTCAGGCGCTCCCCGGGGTTCAGAAAGCTGTAGCCGGCCTCGGGGGCGAAATCATAATCCTCCGACCAGGTGTAAATCTCTTTGCCTTGCGCATCCCGAACGACCGCCTCGCATCGCTGGGCGGTGGGAAAATACAGGATACTACCGGCCTCCGCGCCATTGGTGACGGTGAACTTCAGGCTGATCATATCTTCCGGCTGCGGATCCTTGATTTTTTTCAGGCTTAATTCCCCGGGAGTGACCTCCAGGCTGGTTTTGAAGGCTTCCAGATTCAGCTCGTTGGCGCCTTCAAAACGTTTTTTAGAACCCTCAATCAGGAACCCCCCCTTGATCAGGCCGGGGGCTCCTTGAAACTGCTTGGGCACGGTATCCCGGGAGGCGTCAATCTCGGCGAGCAGGGTCGGAGCGATTCCAGCCAAGAGCACCCCCATCAACCTTTTCATCCGAGAAGCCTGTCTCCAAAACCCCAAAATGACAAATCGGGTCGTCCGCCGGAAAATCAACGCTACTTTTTGAGGATGGTCCGTTTGCTCCCCTGGTTGTGCGGGTTGATCCTGTGGATGGGGGCCACGGAGAAACCGCCAGCCCTGTTGCGGGTGCACCTGCAGGCCCCGGAAGGGGCCAAGGGCATGGTGACGGTTCCCCTCACGCTGCTGAATCCGCCGGAAACCATCGCCATTCGCAATATTCCGGAAGTTTCCGAAAAAGAAATCCGGCGGGTGAAGACCTTGGGGGATGGAACCATCGTGGTGGAGCTGGACGAATTCGGGAAAACCAAGCTGGAAATTGCCACCAACACAGGACGGGGACTGATCTTGGTGGTGATCGTCAACGGTCGGGTGGTCTATGCCCCGGTGATCGACACGAGCCTGGTCCAAGGAGCCTTGGCCTTACCCGCCGGCTCCATTTTTCCCGAGGAAATCCAGGCTTTGAACGAGGCCCGCAACAAGGAGAAGGCGCAAAAACTTTCCGAGATTCGCTAACCCGCCCATCAGACTTATTCAGGAAGGTTTGGGAGGAACCTGAAAAAATTGGTGGACGATTTTCCGGCAACAAGGCATCCGCAAGGTGGGATGAATTTCACCCAAGCACTGGTTCTGGGGCTGGCGGCCGGGGGAATCCTAGGGGTGGTACCCGGCGGCTGGGCCGCGAATTTGGATCCTGCCGGAAGCGAGGCGGCGGGCATCGTCAGCGGCATCCAGCGCGACTCCAGCCCCGCACTGCTGCTCAACCCTAAAACCGGGCGGTTGGAAGCCCGCGATGCCTTTGGCTCACTCTTGGAGGAGTTTCCCCCCGGCAGCACGGGAAAAGTGTTTGATTTTTCAAATCAGGAATATCGGCTGAGTTTTGGTCGTGATGATGAGGGAAGGCTGAGTGTTCTGGTTCGCCCGGGGCCGGCCATGACCAAACCCGTGATTTTGCGGGTCTTTGGGCGGAAGGTGGTGATGTCCCCCGAGGCCTCCTTGGTGGCCACGGTTGGGAAGGATGAGTTGACCTATTTCGAGCCATCGATTTGCGGCCAAGTTTACTATGTTGAGCCTGATCTGGTGATGGGAGGGGAGGTCAGCCGGAGAGCCACCGCCATGAGGGAATCGGCAATCCTTGCCAAACCCTCCTCGCCGTTGCTGGACCAGCCCGGGCAGATCGACCCCGCATCCAAATACAACCAGGATGTGAAAAGCGCCGGCCAAGCTGTCAAAAGCGCATTTCTTACGCTTTTTGGCCTGCCTGACAAACAACCCACCCAGAAGGCCAGGGTTTACAAATTACGCTCTTTTTCGGAGATGGCTCCGGACACAACCTCCCAGCCTTCTCCTGCCACCGCGGGCAGGCCTTAAAGAATTCTTAAAGTTATCCGGCTAGAAAAGATAAATTGGTTTGACGGAACCACCACAAGATATAGTGGTAAAAGCGTGGGTATATACATCCCTTGGAGACAGGTCAGGTTTTATGAGACTTTTTCCTCGAAGCCTTCTGGAGTTTTTCACCCCTTGCGAAACTTTGATTCGTGGAATAAGTTGGAGATTATCCGAAATCTGCCCCGAAAAACCTGGAGCGTGAAAACCACGCTTCTGCGGAGCGCGGAGAGGCCTCTGCGACATTCCCTCCGTATCTTCTCCTCCTTTTTGAAGTTTTTCGGAGTGGTTTCTTTTCTTGGGTTGGATCTGGTTCGTGCGAATCCGCTGGGGGAGCAGGTAGTCGCCGGATCCGCTTCCTTCCAACGGGAAGGTGGGGCTTTGACCGTCACGCAGGATACCCAGCGCGCGGTGATCAACTGGAACAGTTTCTCGATTGGGGCGGGAGAAATCACCCGGTTTATCCAGCCCAACGCCTCCGCCGCGGTGCTGAACCGCGTGATGACCGCCAACAATCCCAGCCAGATTTACGGAACGTTGCAGGCCAACGGGCAGGTGTACCTGATCAACCCCGCGGGGGTGTTCGTCGGGCCCGGCGGTCTCGTGGACACGGCATCCTTTGTGGCCAGCACCCGGGATATCGCCACGGAGGATTTCATGAAAGGCGGAGACCTTCGGTTCACCGGCGGTTCCGATGGCGCGATTTTGAACCAGGGAAAGATTGAAGCCCGGCAGGGCGACGTGTTCCTGATTGCCCGGCAGGTTTCCAATGAGGGCCAGATCCTCGCTTCCGACGGGACGGTGGGAATGATCAGCGGCACGGAGATCAGTTTGCAGGCGTTGGGCCCGCACAACTACAAGGTGCGGCTGATGGACGTGGCGGATGGCACAGCCGTTCGCCGGGCAGCCGATGGCATTGCGGAGGTGGTCAACCAGGGGGTGATCGATGCGGCGAACGCCGAGTTGGAGGCGACCGGTAACTATCTGTCGTTGGCCATCCGCAACACCGGCACGATCCGCGCCACCGGGGTGCGTCCGAATACGGACGGCAGCGTGACGCTCACCGCCGGGCAGGGGGATCTGGTCAACCAGGGAGTGGTGGCGGCCTTGCAAAAGAACGTGGAGGGGCGGACCACCGGGGGTGAGGTGACCTTGGCCGCCAAGAACGTGACCCTGGATCCGGGTTCGATCGTGACGGCGGCGGGTGAGGCGGAGGGGGGCAAGGTGGCGATCGACGCCAAGGACACCATTTTGGCCAGTGGGAAGATCGAGGCCGGATCGGAGAAGGGGAAGGGTGGAAACATCGTGATGACGGGCGAGCGGGTGGGGCTGATCCAAGCAACAGTGGATGGGAGTGGGGCGACGGGCGGAGGAGAGGTCCTGGTGGGCGGGGATTATCTGGGCTCCAATCCGAACGTGAAAAATGCCAAGGCGACAGTGATGACCAGCGATTCCGTGATCCGGGCCAACGCCACGGAAAACGGCGACGGGGGCCGGGTGATCCTTTGGAGCGACGAGTACACCGGATTTTACGGTGAGATTTTTGCCCGGGGTGGGTTGCAGGGGGGCGACGGCGGTTTTGTGGAAACTTCCAGCAGCCTCAACCTACAAGCTTGGGGGATGGCGGATGTGCTGGCACCTATCGGCAAAAGTGGAACTTGGTTGCTAGATCCTTCTAATATTTATATTACGGCCACTCGCTCCAACACCGACATTTATTTAGGATCAAAGCCGGCAGCAGGCGCTCCAGGCGAGGTGCGAAATCCCTTAACGCCCGGCGCGAGCTTTTTTACCGTTCCTGCCGACAGTTTCTACACCGCGAATGACGGTGGAAACATGCTCTTTAATGCACCTATCGACGGGAACTCGGAAGTTGGGGTCGATCGAATTCTTTTTGCCATTAACAGTGGGCAAAACGTAATTATCCGGACAGGGGCGCCACTCACATCCAACGAATACTCCATGGTAGCGGCGGGGGCTTCGGCGTTTTTTGATACAAAATACATTTATTATGGCAACCCTGCGATGATCGGAAACATTTATGTGGAGTTTCCTATTGTGGCCGATGCCAATAGCACTGGGAGCCTCACTTTAATCAATTCTTGGGTCAATAGTGGCGTAGGTGGTGGGAACATCTTCGTCAACCAGCCTATTACCCTTGGGCGGGGGAACATTTCCCTAATTGCCGGAGATGACCGAGGGGATCCCTTGGGGGTTGCTGGCCTAAACTTGCAAAGAACTGTCGGGGGAACTGGAGGGAGTATCTTTGTAAACGCACCCTTGTCCGTAAATGCGAACGGTGCGGTGCTACCAGCGGGAAATGAAAGTGTGGGGACAGGCCGGATTTTTCTGAAAGCTGGAGAGTCTGTGGCCAGCTGGTCGGGAGGCACGGGGGGCAACGTTTCAATTTCAGCCAACATTACAGCTGGGAACGGCTTCATCATTGCCGCTGGAAACGCCAGCCGGATATATAACGTCAACGCTGCCACTCCCGTCACTCCGAGCCTTACTCCCGGAACTCCGTCGGCCCCTGCAGTACCTGCCACAATTGTCGGAGTCAATGGAGCACAACAATACCTAGATCAAGCCAGGGGAGACGGCACAGAAACCGTCACTGGGGGTCAGATTATCATCAACGGGAATACCATCACCGTGGGTAATTCGTCCTCTTCCACCTCCGCCCAATTTTTTTCGTCCCTTGCCTCGGGTTCTCTAGGTAAGAACACGGGAGAGGCAGGGTCTTTGACGGTGAGCTCTCCTTTTCTTGTCGCAAACAACAATAACAACGTAAACCTTGAGTTCGCCACGGGAGTGGGAACTTCCGGTGGCGTTTTAACAATATCATCCTCCGCAACCATTGGAACTATCGAGAGACCTTTTGCCGGCATCGGATTTCGTGCGGGCGGCTTAACTGTGGTTGATGAGGATGTCCGCGCCAACAACATAAGTTTTTCCGCTTATGATCCCAGACAATCGGTCTGGCTTAACCAAAATGAGATTACCGGACTAAACACTGCGCGCATCAACGCCAGTAGTCTCAACAATCTGATTGTTGCTGATACGGGAATACTGAGCATTGGGACGGATCCGTCGGACGAACGATTTCCGGTCGCATCCTTTCCAGACTTTGGTGATATTGGCATTGGCCTAGCAGGACCGGTGGACTTCCTGGCTAAAACCGTCGTTTTCCAAGGTAGGGGTACTGGGGTTTCTCTCGATGGTTCCTCCGCCTATGCATTTAGTCTTCCCTCGTCCGGGAGTTTGCGTTTTAACACTTCCGGGGAGATTTTTAGTAACTTCGGCACCTCGACCCCTGATATCTATATTCCAAACGGGACGATTAATTTTGTGAATGTGCGGGCTCCTGGCAATAACCCCTCGCAAGCGCCGGGTACAGGCACTTTGGTTCTAAGCGTGGCAAATATCCTTGCGGCGAACCCTCTTACTGGGGTGGCGAATCCAATTCAGGGTGACGCCTTTCTCCGAAACGTGACCTTTAAGGACAATTCTTCAGGCAGCATTAACTTCTCTGGAAACTTCACTACTCAAGCCGCAAATGTTCTGAACGTCGCCATGCTTGGGCAATTGGTATTAACTGCCGCTGGCGCTATCAGCCAAAGTGCCGACACCACGGTCAACATCGCCAATGCCCTGACCCTGACGGCCGGAACCGGAATCTCCACTCTTTCGGGGACTATGACTGTTGGGCAAGCCATGACCCTTACTTCTTCCGGCTCGATTTTGCAGAATAACGGCACCATTACAGCTAACGGCGCGCTCACTATGACCGCCACGGGAGGAAACATTGCCCAAACCGGTGTTACAACAAGAATCACAGCCAACTCGACCTCTGCGTTCAATGGATCCGCAGGAGTCTCCTTGGGACAAGCCTTAAATGATTTTATCGGTGCCGTTTCTTTGGTGAGCAGCGCGACCGGGGCTGCTGCCGTTTCTATCGTCGATCAAAACGCGCTGACGTTGGCCACCCCCACGCTCGGCGCCAACACGGGAATCTCTGCGGTGGCCGGCACCACCTTAACCCTTCCAAGCGTCGCCTTGAGCACCGGAAGTGGCAGTATTTATTTTGAAAGCCAGGCCGGAAGCTTGGCCACCACCGCCAATTTGACGACCAGCAGTGGGGCAATCACCCTGATCGGCAGCGGGGGTGTTTCGTCGCTCGCCGTCGACCACGCCGTGGCGACCTCCTCTGGTGCCATTACCCTCCGGAGCACGGGCACAGGAGGAATCGATCTTCAGGACGGGAGTGCGGTTTCGGTCTCCGATCCCGCCGGCAGTCTCGCCATGATCGCCACGGCAGGCGGAATCAGCCAGGTTGACGGATCCACCCTCACCGTCCAAGGGACCACCTCCATCGACACCAGTGGGACGGGGGCCGGCACCACCATCACCTTGGCACAGGCGGCTAATAATTTTGTCGGAGCGGTCAGTCTCACGACATCGGCCAATCAGAGTATTTCGATCCGGGATGCCAATATCCTGAATCTGGGGGCAGTCAACATGGGCACGGCGTTAACTCCGGGCAACGGCACGCTGACCTTGCGGGTCGGGTCCGCCTTGACCCAAAGCGGTGTGGTCAACACCGGAACCGGCGGGGTTATCGTGGGGGCCACCGCCCCAGAAACTGATATTTCCCTGGCCAGTTTTGCCAATGCCATCCGCGCTTCCGCTATCACCTTCCTCAACGATCCCACCAGCCTGCCCGCCAACATCCGTGATTACGGAATTCGGACCACCTTCGCCACCGCAGATGCGGATGCCGGACTGTCCACAGCCGGTTTAACCAACCTCCGCAACTTGACGGTGATTTATGATGCTGCGCGGATTATTCTTCCCGCTCTGGCCTTGGCGACCAGCGATGGAATCGCGGGAAGCCTTCTTCTGGAATCCGGAAACGTCAATGGAATCACCCAAACCGGCCGTTGGTTGGTCCCTGGGACGAGCCGAATCACCACCACACTGGCCAACTCACCGATTACCCTGAGCCAAGCCGCGAATGACTTTACCGGCGCCGTGAGCCTGACGGCTGCGGCGGGCGGGAATATTTCCATCCGTGATGCAAACTCGATTCTTTTCGGGGTGGATGCCTTGCCGGGAATCACGATGGGAACCGGGGCCGGCACCCTCCGCATCATTGCCAACACCAGCATCACCCAGACCCCGGTCACCGGAACCATTTCCACGGGAACCGGGACGGTTGAAATCGGGGCCACCCTGGCGAACACAGACATCGATTTCAGCAAAGCCGCCAACAATATCCAGGTCGCCAACATCAGTCTGGCCCCGCCGGTTTTCCCTGCGTCTGCAGCCAATATTCGGGATTACGGGATCCGAACGATTTTTTCCGGAGCAGACCCGGATGCGGGGATCGGAACGGCGGGATTGGTGAATTTGCGCAACTTATCGATCCTTTATGACACCGCCGCGATCAATCTCGGCGCGATCAACCTGGCCACCAGCGGAGGGGTGGATGGCAGCCTGCGTTTGAATTCGGGCAACCTTTCCGGCGTGACTCAATCTGGGGCGTGGAGCGTACCCGGAACAACTGAGATCACCACCACCCTGGCGAGCGCGCCCATCACTATTGACAATGCCGGCAACAATTTTGACAGGAACAATCTCGGTAACGCCGTAACCCTCACAGCTGCAGCGGGTGGCGAAATCTCCATCCGGGATAGTGACGCGCTGGTTCTCGGGCAAGTCAGCATGGGCCTCGCTGGGGCTTCCGGCAGCGGAACCCTGAGGGTGGAGACCGCTGGGGCAATCACCCAGGCCGGCGGCACGACCATCAATACCGGGACCGGCAACGTGAACATCACGACCGGGGGTGGCTCCGCGATCACCCTGGCCAATCAAAATGACTTCCGTGGAACCGTCGTCCTAAATGGAGCCGCCACCCAGATCACGGATATCAACTCCCTGGTTTTAGGCGCAGGACTTTCCACCAGCTCCCTGGCCGCGACTTCCACGGGAGCCCTCAACCTTGGAAGCGGGAGCGTCGGAGCCCTGACGGCCGTAAGCAACGGGGGTGCCATCAGCCAAGCGGGCGGCCTGACCTTGGGGGCCTCCTCGTTCAATGCTGGCACGGGCTCGGTCACCATGACCGCGGGACTTGGCGGGGCGGCCCAAAATTCCTACGGGGGAGCCATCTCCCTGAACGCAGGGTCGGCTGACTTTTATATGGCATCGGGAGCCACCGGTGTGGATCGATTAGCCCAGTCTCCAGGCTCCCTGGTGGTCGCCGGCACCTTCACCCTGCGAAGCCCCTTTGGAACGACGTTCAACCTAGCCAACGGGTTGGGTGGTTTCGAGATTACTGCCGCACAACTGGCCAACATGTCCGTGGGGGTTTTGGCCGCCCGGGCGAGCGGGGTCAGCGACCTCGCGATCGGGACTTTCAACCCAACGGCTGTTGGAGGATTAGACCTTTTCAGCTCAAGAAACATCACGGCATCTGCCAGCGTGACGGTTCCAGGAGCCTTCACCTTCAATGCCGGGGCTGATGCAACTTTTGCTGGGGGGATTTCCGCGCAGACTCTGGACTTCACCTCCACAGGGGCGATGTCCTTCGGCGACACCATTACGGCCGATACGATGAGCTTTATTTCTGACGGGGCGGTTGTTTTTAACCAAGACGTCACCGTGGCCGATACGATGATTTTTGACGCGCAGGACAGCGTGACCTTCGACAAGGCGCTCCGGGCGCAGAGTCTCGCCTTTGATTCGGCCGGTCCGGCCCTTTTCAACGGTACGGTCACGGTGACCGAGGGGGTGGCCTTTAACGCGCAGGGCAGCGTGACTTTCGACAAAGCGCTCAGTGCGAGCAATCTTGCCTTTGATTCGGCCGGTCCGGCCCTTTTCAATGGCGCGGTCACGGTGACCGAGGGGGTGGCCTTTGACGCGCAGGACAGTGTGACCTTCGACGCCTCCCTGAGTTCCAAGAATCTAGCCTTTACCTCCGACGGCGCCGTGGCCTTCAACGCCGTGAACTCCGTGCAAAATCTCGGCGATTTTTCCATCGGGGTGGCGAACCCGCTGGTCTTCCGGAATAACCGCAGCCTGAATTTGACGGGCATCGGGGAGATGGGCGGGCGGTTGTCCATGGAGGTGGCTGGTTACTTTGCCAACCAAACCGGACAGTCCACCCCGCTGAGCGGGGTGGCGGGTGGCTCCGTCATCAAATCCCTTTCGCTGTTTGGACCCTCGCTTGCCAATCTTTACGGGCTGGCAGGTTTCAGCGCCCGATATGACGGGCTAATGCCGG